>Ga0105240_10004517_pt1 | contig 21153 bp, 17 predicted proteins | sample KBSC54metaG_FD_80426 | JGI IMG/M metagenome (GOLD analysis project Ga0105240, IMG submission 80426) | Corn rhizosphere microbial communities from Kellogg Biological Station, Michigan, USA - KBS C5-4 metaG | ecosystem: Host-associated > Plants > Roots > Rhizosphere > Soil | place: Michigan, USA... | reverse complement strand
TTCCTCAATCCGCACGAGAACGCGCTCACCGAGATGCAGATGGTCACGCTCGACGCCCATCTCGGCATCGAGCAGGCGACGCGCTATTGGGCGGGGCATCCGCTGCCCTTCAACGGCACCTGCGGGATCTGGCAGCGCGAGGCGATCGAGGCGGGCGGCGGCTGGAAGGGCGACACCGTCACCGAGGATCTCGATCTCACCTATCGCGGCTGGGTGAAGGGGTGGCGCTCGGTCTTCCTGGTCGGCGTCGCGGTGCCCGGCGAACTGCCGGCCGACACCAAGACCTGGCTGCGCCAGCAGCAGCGCTGGCAGGACGGATTCCGCCACGTCGGCATGCGCATGTTCCCGGAAATCCTGAGGAGCCGCAGCATCGGCCTCTCGGCCAAGCTGGCGGCACTGCTGCATCTGTGCATGGCGCTCAATCAGCCCGTGCTGCTGATCGGCGTCGTGTCAGGCGTGCTCGCGGGCGTGCTGGCGCCGGCACTTCGGCCGCTGCTGCTCGACCTGTTCGTGCTGACGGTGGGGTGGGTGATCTTCTGTGCGGCCACGTTCCTGCGCGCCGGGCATAACTTCATCCGCGACGGCGAGATGCCGCCCGGTCGCTTTGCGATTGTGCTGCTGCGTTTCGCCGGCGGTCAGGTCGGCATGGTGGTGCGCAGCCTGTTCGTCCACCTGCGCAAGGCGCTGAGCCGGCCCAAGCCGATTGTGTTCGACCGCACCCCCAAGAGGGGCAACTAGAGATCAGACGCGCGCGTAGATGTCCTCGTAGCGCGTGATGTCGTCCTCCTCGAGATAGTCGCCGGTCTGGACCTCGACGACCTCGAGCGGCTCGCTGCCCGGGTTGGCCAGGCGGTGGATGCCGCCCATCGGGATGTAGACCGACTGGTTCTCGTGCAGGGTCATGATCTTGCCGTCGAGCGTCACCTCGGCGATGCCCTTGACCACCACCCAGTGCTCGGCGCGCCGCTTGTGGCTCTGCAGGCTGAGCTTGCCCTTGGGGATCACCGTGAGCCGCTTGGCGCGGAAGCGCTCGCCGCGGTCGATGTCCTGGTAGCTGCCCCACGGGCGATGCATCACGACATGCTCGGTGGCGGCCTTGTGCTTGCCGTCGGACATGCGCTGCACGACGTCCTTGAGCCGGGGAAGGTTGTCGCGGTGGCCGACCAGGACGGCATCGCCCATCGCAACCACGACGACTTCCTCGACGCCGATCACCGCGGTCAGCGGCCCGTCCGAGCGGACGTAGGAATTGCGCACGTGGTCGAGCTCGACCGGGCCCTCGGTGACGTTGCCCTCCGAATCGGCGTTGCCGATGTCGAGCAGCGCGTCCCAGGTGCCGAGATCGGACCAGCGGAACCTGGCCTGCACCACCCAGCACTTGTCGGTGCGCTCCATGACGGCATAGTCGATCGACTTGGCCGGCGCCTTGGCGAAGGCCTCGGCGTCGAGGAACACCGTCGAGCCGACTGTCTTGGCCCTGGCGACGGCTTCTTCCGCGGCGGCGGCCATGGCCGGCTCGAAGCGCGCCATCTCCGACAGCAGCAGCTCGGGCGGGAACAGGAAGTTGCCGCTGTTCCACAGCAGCCCCTCGGCGATGTAGCGCAGCGCCGTCTTGGCGTCGGGCTTCTCGACGAAGGCCGCGACCTTCTGCACGGGGCCGATGCTCTCGCTGCCGGGCCGGATGTAGCCGTAGTCGGTCTTGGGCTCCGTGGGCGGGATGCCGAAGGTGACGATGCCGCCCTGCTGGACGGCGACGAGGCCCTCGCGGCAGCCCTGGCGGAATTCCTCGGCGCCGATCACCAGGTGGTCCGACGCCAGCGCCAGCACCGCCTTGGCGCCGAGGTTGCGGGTGTAGGCCGCGGCCGCGGCCATCGCCGGCCCCGAATCGCGGCGCGACGGTTCGACCAGGATGTCGATCTCCATGCCGATTTCCTTGGCCTGCTGTTCGGCCATGAAGCGGTAGGCGTCGTTGGTGGCGATCACCGGCTTGGCGAACAGGCCGCGGTCGGCCACGCGCTCCAGCGTCTGCTGGAAGGTCGATTGCTTGCCCAGCAGCGGCACGAACTGCTTGGGCATGCTCTCGCGGCTGAGCGGCCACAGGCGCTTGCCGGAGCCACCGACCAGGATAACGGGTGTAATCTGCGACATAGCAAAAGCCTTCGTGGAAAAAGGGGCTTCTTCAGCCGGCGGCCTGCGCCGCGTGCCGGGCCGCGATATAGCCGAAGGTGAGGGCCGGGCCAATGGTGATGCCGGCTCCCGGATAGGTGCCGCCCATGACGCTGGTCATGTCGTTGCCTGCGGCATAGAGGCCCGCGATCGGCCGGCCGGCGTGGTCGAGCACGCGGGCGTGGCCATCGGCGCGCAGGCCCACGAACGTGCCGATGTCGCCCGGGATCATCTTCATGGCGTAGAACGGCGGCTTCTCGAGCGGCGCCAGGCACGGATTGGGCGTGTGCGTGGGGTCGCCATTGAAACGGTGATATGCGTCGGTGCCCTTGCCGAAGTCGGGATCCTCGCCACGGGCGGCGTTGGCGTTGAAGCGGTCGATGGTGGCCTGCAGGGTCGCGGCCTCGACGCCGATCCTGGCGGCAAGCTCGCGCCAGCTGCCGGCGGTGAGCAGGTAGCCGCTCCGCCGATGCGGCCCGAGAGGCAGCGGCGCGGGCCCGATCGCGCCCATGCCGTAGCGCCGGATGGCGCGGTGGTCGCACAGCAGCCAGCTCATCGTCTCCCGGGTGCCGCGGCAGGCCTCGACCATGGCCGGCACGAAGTCGTGGTACGAGGCGGACTCGTTGGTGAAGCGCCGGCCCCGGGGATCGACGGCGATGTAGCCGGGCTTGCCGCGCTCGTAGAAGTGCAGGAACGGCAGGGTCGCGCCGTCGGGCTGCGGCACCAGCGACACCGGCACCCATGCCGCGGCATAGGCCACGTCCTCCGCCATGGCGCCACCCGCGCTCTGGCCCAATCGGATGCCGTCGCCGCGATTGCCCGGCGGCGGCGCCGAACGGTGTGCATGGCCGTCGCGGACGTGGCCGTAGTAGCGCGCCTTCAGGTCGGCGTCGGCCGGGAAGCCACCGCAGGCCAGCACCACGCCGCGCGTCGCCGTCACTTCCTCGCGCCTGCCGTTGCGCTGGACGATGGCGCCGGTGATGCGGCCGTCCTTCTGGACCAGCTCGACGACCGGGCTGTCGAGCCACAGATCGATGCCGCGCTCCCCGGCCGACAAGGCCAGCGCGGCGATCAGGCCGTTGCCGTTGGTGAGGCGCGTGCCGCGGTCGTGACCCAGGCGATCGAAGGCGTAGCGCGCCGTCATGCCGGCGACGTGCAGCGCCGATTTGGCCGACTTGGTCATGCGGAAGACGTGCGGCAGGTCGTTGCGGCCCAGCATCATGCCGCCGAACGCCATCATCGTGCGGATCGGCGCGCGCAGCTGCTTGAAGCGCTTGCCGAGCCGCCGCCCGTCGAACGGCAGCGGCAGCAGCGAGCGGCCTCCCTGGGCGGCGCCGGGCCTGGTCGGGTGATAGTCCGCCCAGATCGGCACGGCCTCGTAGCGCACGTGCGTGTTGGCCTCGATGAACTCGACGGCGGGATTGCAGTTGTCGAGGAAGGCATTGGCCAGCTCGAGGTTCAGGCGATTGCCAGCCTCGTGCTGCAGGTAGGTCAGCGCGCCCTCCTTGGAGTCGGCGATGCCGAGCGCGCGGCCGTGCCGGTTGGCCGGGATCCAGATCACGCCGGCCGAATAGGCCGTGGTGCCGCCGAACAGCGGCTCCTTCTCGACCATCAGCACCTTGAGGCCGGCGTGCGAGGCGGTCAGCGCCGCGGAGAAGCCGGCGGCTCCCGAGCCGACGACGAGCAGGTCGACGATCATTGCAGGTCGCCTTTGGTGGCGTTCTCGTTCTCGAGGCGCCGCCGCCGCGCTTCCTTCTCGACCGCACCGACCAGCGAGGGAATGTGCGCGGCGATTTCGTAGAAGTCGCTGGCGTAGAGCACCAGCAGGGTGGTGGGCTGGGTGGTCACGATCGTGGCGCTGCGCGGCAGGCGGTCGAGCAGGGCCATCTCGCCGAAGAAGCCGCCCTGGCCGAGCTTCACCGAATCGCGCGGCAGGCGGACCTCGACCTCGCCGGCGGAGATGAAGAACATCGAATCGCCCGGCTCGTCGCGTCGTACCACGACGATGCGCGGCGGATAGTGGCGCACCCGGAGCTTGCTCACGATCTCCGACAGGGTGACGGTGCCCAGCTCGGTGAACATCGGCACCTTGATCACCTGATCCCACACGCGGAGATATTCGCGGCGGCGCTCTTCCTCGGAGAAGCCGGTGGCGAGGATACCGGTCATCAGCGCCAGCACCAGGATGCCGCTCACCATGACGACCGATCCGATCATCTTGCCGCCGACCGAATGGGGGATGACGTCGCCGTAGCCCGTGGTCGTGAGCGTCACCACCGCCCACCACAGCGCCGCCGGAATGCTGCCGAACTGTTCGGGCTGGCCGGCGCGCTCGAGGAAATGCGTGGCCGTGGCCGCCGATATCAGCACCATGAGGAAGATGATGAACACGCTGGCCAGCGTCGCGCGCTCGTTGGAGATGACGCGCGCCAGCGTTCCCATGGCCGGTGCATGCCCGCCGAGCTTGAGCACCCACAGGATGCAGAAGATCGGCGCGGCATCGCTGTCGGCATGGACCGTTCCCGCGGTGATGGCGAAGGCCGGCACGACCGCCAGCAGGCCGATCAGACCGTTGGCCGACAGCGCCCAGCGCAGGCGAGCCTTGCCGTCGCCGAGGCCCGCGTAGCGGGTGGACTCGGGCGCGGTCCACAGGCGCGCGGCGTATTCCGCGAGAAAGACCCCGGCGACCGCCACGACGATGAACGTCAGGATGCGTTCCAGCGCATGGGGGAGGTGGTCGACGGAGGACAAGGCCACGGCGAGCAGGCCGGCGCCGAGCACGGTCAGGTGGAACGCCCGCCAACGCCGCCCGGCGGGATTGACGTCGGACTGTCGAAGGGTCGCGTAGGTCCGCGCCCGAGCCGTTGAGATCGTTGCCGCCACGCCGGACCATAGGCGGCTTGGCCTGCGAATTGCAACGCGGCGCGAGGCGACCTAGGGTCGGCATTCTGCTGGAAGTCTGAATGGGGGGACATCATGGGTTTGGGACGCAGAACAGCATTGAAGGCCGGAATCGGGGCAATCGTCATGGCGCCCGCGGTCGTTCGCGCGCAGGCGGCAATGAAGCTGCCGCTGGCGACGGTGTGGCCCGACGCCAATTTCCACGTGATCAACTGCCGGCGCTTCGCCGGCGAGGTGAAGAAGGCCACAGGCGGCGCCGTCGACATCGACGTGAAATCGGGCGGCCAGCTGGGCTTCAAAGGCCCCGAATGCCTGCGCGCCGTGCGCGACGGGCTGGTGCCGATCGCCGACTATCTCAATACCCAGCAGGTCGGCGACGAGCCGTTCATGGGCATCGAGGGCGTGCCCTTCCTGGCCGGCTCGCGCGAGGAACTGAAGATCCTGCACAAGTATATCCGGCCCGAATTCGAGAAGATCGCGGCCAAGAACAACCAGAAGATCCTCTATGTCGTGCCGTGGCCGAACCAGTACCTGCACCTCAAGGTGAAGGTCGATGGGGTCGAGGGATTGAAGGGCATCAAGATCCGCACCGCCGACAAGGGTGCGCAGGATATCTGGGCGTCCGTCGGCATGGCGCCGGTCGTGATGCCGTGGGGCGAGTTGCTGCCGGCGTTGTCGTCCGGCGCGGTCTCCGGTGTATCGACCTCGGCCGTGTCCGGCGTCGACGGCAAGTTCTGGGAGTTCCTGAAGTTCTTCTACGCGACCAACCAGCAATGGTCGTCCGACATCGTGGCCATCAACAACGACGTCTGGAAGAAGATCAAGCCCGAGCACCAGAAGGCGATCGCCGACCTCGCGGCCAAGCTCGAGCCGGAGTTCTGGGACTCGGCCTTCGCCGCCGACAAGGATTGTTCCAAGAAGATGGTCGACGGCGGCATGCAGCTCATCACGCCATCCGCGGCGATGATCGCGGACCTGCGCGCGAAGAGCGGCCATCTGGTGGCCGACTTCATGAAGAAGGTTCCGTCCTCCCAGGGGCCGATCAAAGCTTACCTCGCCGAGGTCAAGCGCGCCTGATGCACAATGGGCCGAACCCGAACGCGGCAGCGCCTGCGCTGCTGCGTCCGCTGCTCGATGGTATCGACAGGCTGAGCCGGCTGGACGGCTGGCTCGGCGTCGGCTGCCTCGTGTCGCTGACGACGCTCATGCTGGCGGAAGTGATCGTCCGCGCCCTGTCGAATGTCTTTCCCTGGGTGCCGGCGGATATTCCCGTGGCCTGGGAATACAGCTCCTACCTGATGGCGGCCTGTTTCACCTTCGGCGCGGCGATGACGCTGCGCGCCGGCGGCCATATCCGGGTGACGCTGGTGCTCGCCCGCGTGTCGCCCGCCGCGCGGCGCTGGATGGAAACCGTGCTGGCGGCGTTGGGTGTCGTGTTCTGCGGCTTCCTCGCGTGGTCGATGGCCTATTTCACCTGGCGCAGCTTCGATGCCGGACAGACGTCGGTGTCGAGCGGCACGCTGGTATGGATCCCGCAGTTCTTCGTCACCTTCGGCATCGTCCTGCTGACGATCCAGTTCGTGGCGCGCTTCTTCCAGGCGGCTCTCGGTCTCCCGCTCGAGGATGTAAGCATGCGCGCGGGCCACGTCGCCGAATGACCTTTCGCAGGATTGCAGCCCCGAAATGCTGATCGTCGTCGTCACCATGTTCGTCGTGCTGTTCGCCTTCCTGGCGGGCGGCCTGTGGATCGGCTGGACCCTCGCGGTGACAGGCACGGTGTTGCTGGCGCTGTTTCGCGACATCCCGCTCGACAAGCTCCTGGCGCAGTATGCCTGGAACATCCTCACCACCCAGGAGCTGCTGGCGCTGCCGCTGTTCATCCTGATGGGCGAGATCCTGTTCAGGACGCGCCTGTCGCAGTCGCTGTTCAACGGCCTCGCGCCCTGGGCGGCGCTGCTGCCGGGCCGCCTGCTGCACGTCAACGTCATCGGCTGCTCGATCTTCGCCGCGATCTCGGGCTCGTCGGCGGCGACCACGCAGGTCGTCGGCCGCATCTCGCTCAGCGAGCTGCTGAAGCGCGGCTATTCCAAGGACGTGGCCGTCGGCTCGCTGGCCGGCGCCGGCACCCTGGGCTTTCTGATTCCGCCGTCGAACATCATGATCATCTACGGCGTGTTGGGCGACGTCTCGGTCGCGAAGCTGTTCACCGCGGGGTTCATTCCCGGCATGCTGCTTGCGGCCTGCTTCATGGCCTGGATCATGATCCACACCGCCCTGAAGCCGGGCCTCGTCCCGGAAACGGAACGCAAGGTCCGTATCGCGACAGCCGCCGAATACCTGGCGTCGATCAAGGAGCTGGGGCCGGCGATCTTCCTGATCGCCTGCGTGCTGGGCTCGATGTACGGCGGCCTGGCCACGCCGTCGGAAGCGGCCGGTGTCGGCGTCCTGGGCGCGCTGATCGTGGCGCGCCTGCAGGGTGAACTGAAGTGGAGTGCACTCCGGGCCATCGGCATCGGCGCGGTGCAGACCTGCTCGATGATCGCGCTGATCGTGCTCGGCGCCTCGATCCTGGGAAGTGCGGCGGCATTCCTCAGCATTCCGGCGGCGGTCGCCGAGTTCGTGACCAGCTTGCAGCTGTCGCCGTTCATGCTGATCGTGGCCTTGATCATCTTCTACCTGATCCTGGGTTGCTTCCTCGACGGCTTCAGCATGATCGTCATGACACTCCCGATCGTCCTGCCAATCGTCAAGACGGCGGGCTTCGACCCTGTCTGGTTCGGCATCTTCCTGGTGCTGGTCGTCGAGATGGCGCAGATCACGCCACCGGTCGGCTTCAACCTGTTCGTAATCCAGGGGCTGACCGAGGACGGGCTGGGCTACATCGCCCGGGTGACGCTGCCTTACCTGATCATCATGGTCCTGTTCACCATGGTGATCGCCCTCGTGCCCGACATTGCCCTCTGGCTTCCGAGGTACCTCGCCAGCTAGTCTGCCCCTGCCAGCAGGGGAGAGGCCATGGAACCGCGCCAGGTCAAGACGGCGGCTGATGCGCTGAAGATCGTCAAGGAGCGCGGGCTCAGACACGTCAAGGTCGGCGTCCACGACATCGACGGCATCCTGCGCGGCAAGTACATCCACGTCGACAAGTTCAGATCCGCGCTCGAGGGCGGGATGGGCTTCTGCGACGTGGTCCTGGGATGGGACTCCAACGACCAGCTCCTGGACAACGTCACCATGACCGGCTGGCACACCGGCTATCCCGATGCCGGCGTGCGTGTCGTGCCGGACACCTGCCGGGAGATCGCCACCGAACCCGGCAACCTGCTGTTCCTGTGCGAGTTCACCGACAAGTTCGAGGAGATCTGTCCGCGCGGCATCCTGCGCCGCGTGCTGGCGCGGGCCAGGAAGCTGGGCTTCGAGGTCAAGGTCGGTTTCGAGTACGAGTTCTTCGTTTTCGCCGAGACCGCCCACTCGATCCGCGACAAGGGCTACCGCAACCTGAAGCCGGTCTCGCCGGGCTTCTTCGGCTACTCGGTGCTGCGCAATTCCGTCCTGTCGGACTGGTACAAGGACGTGCTGGCCATGGGCGAGACCATGGACATGAGCATCGAGGGTTTGCACACGGAAACCGGAGCGGGCGTGATGGAGGCGGCTCTCTGCGTTTCCGAGGCACTGGACGCGGCGGACAAGGCGGCGCTCTTCAAGCTCTTCACCAAGGTGCTGGCCCAGAAGCGCGACTGGCTTGCCACCTTCATGGCCAAGTGGTCGAAGGACTGGCCGGGCTGCGGCGGGCACATGCACATGTCGCTGTGGAAGGACGGCAAGCCGGTCTTCCACGACGACAAGGCGCCGCACCGCATGAGCCGCACCATGCGCCAGTTCGTGGCCGGCCAGCAGGCGCTGATGCCCGAGACGCTGGCGATGGTGGCGTCGACCGTGAACGCCTATCGCCGCCTTGTTCCCGGCTTCTGGGCGCCGACCGTCTCGGCCTGGGGCGTCGAGAATCGCACGACGGCGCTGCGCGTCATCCCGGGCTCGGCCAAGTCGACCCGCATCGAGCATCGCGTGGCGGCGGCGGACGCCAATCCCTATCTGGCGCTGGCGGCGGCGGTCGGCGCCGGCCTGTGGGGCATCGAGAACAAGCTCGACCCCGGCGAGCCGGTCACCGGCAACAGCTATGAGAGGAAGCATCCGGCCAAGATGCAGTTGCCGCGCACGCTGATGGAGGCCGCCGGCCGGCTCAAGGCGTCGAAAACGGCGCGCGCTCTCTTCGGTGACGCCTTCGTCGATCATTATTCCGCAACACGTGAGTGGGAAGAGCGGGAGTTCCGCAAGGCCGTCACGGAATGGGAACTCGAGCGTTACATGGAAATCATCTGATGGCACCCGCGGCGCCGCTCGTCGGCAACTGGAACTACCCGACCGCCATCCGCTTCGGCGCCGGCCGCATCCGCGCGTTGGCCGATGCCTGCAGGACGCTGGGCTTCAAGCGGCCGCTGCTGGTCGCCGATCCGGCGCTGGCCAAGCTGTCGATGATCTCCGATGCGCTGATCGCGCTGCGCAAGGAAGGCATCGAGGTGGCGCTGTTCAGCGACGTGAAGCCCAATCCGGTCGCGGCCAATGTCGAGGCCGGCATCCGCGTGCTGCGCGCGGGCAAGCACGACGGCGTCATCGCCTGGGGCGGCGGCTCGGCCATCGACGCCGCCAAGGCCATCGCCTTCATGGCGGGCCAGACCCGGCCGTTGTGGGATTTCGAGGATATCGGCGACTGGTGGACGCGCGCCAACCCGGCCGCGATCCTGTCGACCATCGCGGTGCCGACGACCGCCGGCACCGGTTCGGAGACCGGCCGCGCCTCGGTGATCACCAACACCGAGCAGCACACCAAGAAGGTGATCTTCCATCCGAAGATGATGCCCTCGATCGTGATCGCCGATCCGGAGCTCACGGTCGGCCTGCCGCCGACGTTGACGGCGGGCACCGGCATGGACGCCTTCATCCACTGCTTCGAAGCCTATTGCGCGCCGGGCTATCACCCCTACGCCGAAGGCATTGCCGTCGAAGGCATGCGGCTGGTGAAGAACAACCTCGCTCGTGCGGTGAAGGACGGACGCGATATCGAGGCGCGAGGCCACATGCTGGCGGCCTCGCAGATGGGGTCGACGGCCTTCCAGAAGGGCCTCGGCGCCATCCATTCGCTGTCGCACCCGGTCGGCGCCGTACTCGACACCCATCACGGCCTCACCAACGCCGTCGCCATGCCCTATGTCGTGAAGTTCAACCGCCCGGCGATCGAGGACAAGGTGGTGCGGCTCGCGCGCTGGCTCGACCTGCGCACGCTCACCTTCGACGGCTTCATGCAGTGGATGCTCGACCTGCGGCGCGAGATCGGCATTCCCCACACGCTGGCCGAGCTCGGCGTGAAGGCCGAGCATCTCGACCGGCTGTCGGAGATGGCCGCCGTCGATCCGACGGCCGGCGGCAACCCGGTCAAGGCCGGTGTGCCCGAGATGCGCAGGATGTTCGAGGCCGCCGTGAGCGGGAGGCTCTGACATGGCTGCTTTCCCCGCCCAGGCGCGCGTCGTCGTCATCGGCGGCGGCATCATGGGCTGCTCGACGGCCTATCATCTGGCCAGGAACGGCTGGAAGGATGTCGTGCTGCTGGAGCAGGGACGACTGAGCGGCGGCACGACGTGGCATGCGGCCGGCCTCGTGGGCCAGCTGCGCGGCTATCAGAATCTCACCAGGCTCATCCAGTACAGCACCGAGCTCTATTCCAAGCTCGAGGCCGAGACCGGCCTGGCGACCGGCTGGAAACAGTGCGGATCGCTCTCCGTCGCGCGCACGCAGGAGCGCATGACCTATCTGCGCCGCTCGGCGGCAACCGCCAACAAGCAGGGCGTCGTCTGCGAGGAACTGACGCCGCAACAGGCGGGCGACAAGTATCCCATCATGCGCACCGACGACCTGGTGGGTGCGGTGTGGCTACCGGGCGACGGCAAGGCCAATCCGACCGACATCACCCAGGCGCTGGCCAAGGGCGCGCGCACCAACGGCGTGCGCATCTTCGAGAAGACGCGGGTGACGGCGATCGACACGGCGGAAGAACCGACGGGTCGGCGCGTTACCGGCGTGCAGACCACGCAAGGGCCGATCACGGCGGAGATCGTCGTCAACTGCGGCGGCCAGTGGGCGCGCCAGGTCGGCCGCATGGTCGGCGTCACGGTGCCGCTCTATTCCTGCGAGCACATGTACATCGTGACGGAGAAGATGGAGGGCGTGCCGCGCGACCTGCCGGTGATGCGCGATCCCGACGGCTACATCTACTTCAAGGAAGAGGTCGGCGGCCTGCTGATGGGCGGCTTCGAGCCCGAAGCCAAGCCGTGGAACAAGGACATCATCCCCGACGACTTCGAGTTCGGCATGCTGCCGGACGACTGGGACCAGTTCCAGATCCTGATGGACAACGCGCTGATCCGCGTGCCGGCGCTCGAGAAGACCGGCATCAAGACCTTCATGAACGGCCCCGAGAGCTTCACGCCGGACCTGAACTACATCCTGGGCGAGGCGCCCACCCTCAAGGGTTTCTTCGTCGGCGCGGGCTTCAACTCGATGGGCATCGCCAGTTCGGGCGGTGCGGGCATGGCGCTGGCCGAATGGATCGTGGCCGGCGAGCCGACGCTCGACCTGTGGCCGGTCGACATCCGCCGCTTCGCCGGCTTCCACGGCAACGACCGCTGGCTGCGCGCACGCGTGTCGGAGACGCTGGGGCTCCACTACAAGATGCCGTGGCCGCAGCGCGAGAACGAGAGCGGCCGTCCGTTCCGCCGCTCGCCGCTCTACGATCGTCTCAAGGCGCGCGGCGCCTGGTTCGGCAACAAGATGGGCTGGGACCGGCCCAACTGGTTCGCCGGTGCCGGCAAGACACCCGACATGCAGTACGGCTGGGGCCGCGGCGCGTGGTTCGACGCCGTCGCCGCCGAGCACAAGGCCACGCGCGAGGCGGTGACCGTGGTCGACGAGACGTCGTTCGCCAAGCTGCTGGTCCAGGGACGGGACGCCGAGAAGGTGCTGCAGCTCTTGAGCACCAACGATGTCGCCGTCCCCGTCGGCCGCACGGTCTACACCGGCCTGCTGAACGAGCGCGGGACCTACGAAAGCGACCTCACCCTGGCGCGGTTGGCGCGCGACAAATACCTGCTGGTCACCGGCTCGGCCCAGGCCGTGCGCGATGCCGACTGGATCGCACGCCACCTGCCGGCCGACGCCCATGTCACCCTGACCGACGTGACCGGCGCGTGGACGGTGCTGTCGGTGATGGGCCCGAACAGCCGCAAGCTGCTGCAAGCCGTCAGCCCGGCCGATTTCTCGAACGAAGCCTTTGCCTTCGCCACGATCCGCGAGATCGCCGGCGGCTATGCCACGGTGCTGGCCTCGCGCCGCACCTACATGGGCGAGTTGGGGTGGGAGCTTTATGTGCCGGCGGAGTTCGCCGTCACCGTGTTCGAGACCCTGCACGAGGCGGGGGCTGCCGTGGGCCTGCGTGACGCCGGCTACTACGCCGTCGAATCGCTGCGGCTCGAGAAGGGCTATCGCGCCTGGGGCCGCGAGCTCACGCCGGACGACACGCCGTGGCAGGCGGGCCTCGGCTGGGCGGTGAAACTCGACAAGCCGGGCGGCTTCCTCGGGCGCGACGCACTCGTGCAGGCCAAGGCCAAGCCTCTCGATCGTCGGCTGGTCTCCGTGGTGTTGGAGGACCGCGAGCCGCTGCTGTGGGGCGGCGAGACCCTGCTGCGCGACGGCCGGCCGGTCGGCGATCTCACGTCGGCCGGTTACGGCCACACGGTGGGGGCGTCGGTTGGCCTGGGTTACGTGAAACGCGCGGACGGACAGGCGATCGATACGGCGTGGCTGGGCGGCAAGATCGAGGTCGATCTCGCCGGCGTCCGCCTGAAGGCCGGACTGTCGCTGCGCCCGCCCTACGACCCGACCGGTTCGCGGATCAAGGGCTGAGCTTCCTTGAGGCGGCTGTCGGCGAGTTCGCCGGCGGCCTCGAGGATCGGATAGGCCACCGACGTCAGGTGGCCGTTGATGCGCTTGAGGTCGCGGATCACGTCCATGTGGATCGAGCTGGTTTCCAGCGACTCCGGCCGGCCGGCGCGCAGGCGGGCGAAGTGACTATCGGCGGCCTTGGATTCGGCCTCGCGCATGGCGGTCTTCTCGGCCATCAGCCGGCGCGCCAGGGTGAGATCGCCCGTGGTGAAGACGTTGAGCGCCAGCCGCAGATTCTCCAGCACATGGGCGTGGAACGCGCGCAACTCGGCCATGCCCTCGGCGGAGAAGGCGTAGCGGTTCTTGATCTTCTTGCCGGCGAGCTCCATCAGGTTCTTGTCGATGATGTCGCCGATATGCTCGAGGTTGGTGGTGAAGGTCAGGATCTGGACGTAGCGCCGGCTCTCTTCCTCTCCCAACTCGGTACGCGACGTCTGGATCAGGTAGAGCTTGATCGCCTCGAACAGCTTGTCGACGGCATTGTCGGCCGCCTCGACGGCGCGCACCGACTTGTTGTCGCCGCGGTCGAAGACGTCGATCGTCTGGCGCAGCATGTCGGCCACGCGGTCGCCGAGGTTCAGCGTCTCGCGCGTGGCGCAGGCCAGCGCCTCGGCCGGCGTATCGAGCACGGAGGGGTCGAGGTGGCGCGGCTTGCCGGGATCGTCGGCGGCAGGCCGGGCCGGCAGCAGGCGCCGGCAGAGGGCGGCCATCTGGTCGGTGAGCGGCAGGAAGACGATGGCGGCCACGATGCTGAACAGTGAATGGAAGTCGACGGCCATGCGCGCCGGCGACGGCTCGAGAATCGACAGCCAGTGCACGATCGGGCGCAGGAACGGCATCAGCGCCAGGCCGATGATGACGCGCGTGACCAGGTTGGCCAGCGGCACGCGCCGCGCCTCGACGTCGGTCGACGACTGATCCATGTAGGGCGCCAGCGCACCGCCGATGTTGGCGCCGATCACCATGGCCAGCGCCAATGGCGGGCTGACGATGCCGCCGGCGGCGAACGACATGATCAGCAGCACGGCCGACAGGCTGGAGTGGATCGCCCAGGTCGCCAGCGTGCCCAGGATGGCGGCGATCACGTACTCGTCCTGCAGGCCTTCCAGCAACGCGATGAACGATGGCGAGGTGCGCAGCGGTTCGATGGCGGCGGTCAGCAGCTTCAGCGACAGCAGCATCAGGCCGAGCCCGGTGGCGACGCGGCCGACGTGGCGCGGCTTGTCGGTGTGGGTCGACAGGAAGGTGATGACGCCGGCGCCGATCAGCAGCGGTGACAGGAAGCCGAGGTCGAACGACAGGACCTGGGAAGTGAGCGTGGTGCCGACGTTGGCGCCCAGCATCACCGCGATGGCGATCGACAGCGAGATCAGGCCGCGGCCGGCGAAGGAGGCGAGCAGGAGCGCCGTCGCCGTGCTCGACTGCAGCACGCCGGTCAGCCCGACGCCGCCGGCAAACGCGGTGAAGCGATTGCGCGAGCAGGCGCCGATGGCCCGGCGCAGCGTGGCGCCGAAGGCGCGCGTGAGCCCGGTGCGGACCATGCGCACGCCCCACAGGAGCAGGGCGACGCTGCCGACGATGTTCAGGATGGTGTCTACGCCATGCATCTCGTTCGAATCCTAAGCCTCTCTTGCCATCGATGAAAGTTTTTTGACAGTATTATGACGGTGCACTGGACGGATAACGCCCGCCGGACGATCATCCCGCACATGTCCACTGCGAAGCCCGCCGTTTCAGAGACCGGCGATCCCCTGCTGCTCACGCCCGGGCCGCTCACCACGTCCGCGGCCGTCAAGCAGGCCATGGTCCACGACTGGGGCTCGCGCGATCAGGGCTTCATCGCCATCAACAGGATGGTGCTGGAGAAGATCGTCGAGTTGGCAGGCGGTGAGGGCACGCACGTCACCGTGCCGGTTCAAGGCTCGGGCACCTTCGCCGTCGAGGCGATGATCACGAGCTTCGTTCCCAAAATGGGCAAGCTGCTCGTCCTGATCAATGGCGCCTATGGCCACAGGGCGCAGAAAATCGCCGAAATCGCCGGCCGCGCGGTCGTGGTCTACGAGACGCCGGAGGATACGCCGCCGGATCTCGCCAGGCTCGACCGGATGTTGGCCGACGACACCGCCATCACCCACGTCTTCGCCGTCCACTGCGAGACCACCTCGGGCGTGCTCAATCCGATCCGGGAGATCGCGGCGCTGGTGGCCGGGCACGGCCGCCGCCTGCTGGTCGATTCCATGAGCGCCTTCGGGGCGCTCGAGCTCGACGCTCGCGTCGTGCCCTACGACGCCATGGCCTCGTCCTCGAACAAGTGCCTGGAAGGCGTGCCGGGCCTCGGTTTCGTGGTCTGCCGCAAGGCGGCGCTGGCTCAATGCAAGGGCCAGGCCACCACCCTGGTGCTCGACCTGTTCGAGCAGGCCGAGGGCTTCGCGAAGACCGGCCAGTATCGCTTCACGCCGCCGATCCACGTCATCGTGGCGCTCGGCAAGGCGATCGAGGAGCACGCGGCCGAGGGCGGCGTGGCCGGCCGCGGCAGGCGCTATCGCGAGAACGCGCGGGTGCTGATCGAGGGCATGCGGGCGATGGGCTTCCGCACCCTGTTGCCGGATGCGCTGCAGGCGCCGATCATCGTCACTTTCCATATGCCGACCGATCCGAAGTTCGTCTTCCAGCGCTTCTACGACGGGCTGAAGGATCGCGGCTACGTGATCTATCCCGGCAAGCTCACCGTGGCGGAGTCGTTCCGCATCGGGTGTATCGGCCGGCTCTATCCCAAGGACATGACGGGCGCGCTCGCCGCCGTGCGTGACGTGCTCGACGAGATGCGGGTCAGCAACGGCGGCCCGGCCCTGGCGGCGGAGTAAAGACAATGGCACCCGACAGCATCGACAACGCGAGCGGCGCGATCACGGTCAACGACCGGCGGTACGCCCTGCCGAAGCGGCCCACGGTGGTGGTCTGCATCGACGGCTCCGAACCGGGCTACATCGAGGCCGCCGTCGCGGCGGGCCGCGCGCCGTGGTTCGCCAGGGTGCTGAAGGACGGCACCAACCTGCTGGCCGACTGCGTCGTGCCCTCCTTCACCAATCCCAACAACCTGTCGATCGTCACCGGCCGGCCGCCCGCCGTGCACGGCATTTGCGGCAACTACTTCCTCGACCCGGAGTCGGGCAAGGAAGTGATGATGAACGACCCGAAGTTCCTGCGGGTCGAGACGCTGTTTCCGGCCTTCCAGCGTGCCGGCCTGCGCATCGCCGTGGTCACCGCCAAGGACAAGCTGCGCGGCCTGCTGGGCAAGGGGCTGGAGCTGGGACCGGGCAAGGCCTGCAGCTTCTCGTCGGAGAAGTCCGACCAGGCCACGCTGGCCGAGAACGGCATCGAGGGCGTGAACGCGCTGGTCGGCATGGCGGTGCCCGACGTCTACAGCGCAGCCCTCTCGGAGTTCGTCTTCGCCGCGGGCGTGAAGCTGATGGAGCGCGACCGGCCGGAGATCATGTATCTCTCCACCACCGACTACATCCAGCACAAGCACGCGCCCGGCACGCCGGTGGCCAACGACTTCTACGCCATGATGGACGGCTACATGGCCAGGCTCGAGGCGCTGGGCTGCACGGTCGTGCTGACCGCCGACCACGGCATGAACGCCAAGTTCGGCGCCGACGGCCAGCCCGACGTGATCTACCTGCAGGACGTGTTCGACAAGTGGCTGGGCACCGACAAGGCCCGCGTGATCCTGCCGATCACCGATCCCTACGTCGTGCATCACGGCGCGCTGGGCTCGTTCGCCGTCGTCTATCTTCCGGCCGGGGTCTCGCACACCGAGATGGCGGCCAGGATCAAGTCGCTGCCCGGCATCGAGGCGGCGCTGACGCGCGCGGAGGCCGCCAAGCGCTTCGAGCTGCCGGCGGACCGTCTGGGCGACCTGATCGTGGTGTCGACCAGGCACAAGGTGCTGGGCACCTCGGCGGCGCGGCATGACCTGTCGGGCCTGACCGAGCCGTTGCGCAGCCACGGCGGCGTGTCCGAGCAGCACGTGCCGCTGATCTGCAACGCCGCCCTGAAAGCCCCGGCCAACGGGCGGGCGTGGCGCAACTTCGATGCCTTCGATCTCGCCCTCAATCTGGTGGAAGCATGAGCACCCAGACTTACAACGGCAGCTGTCATTGCCAGGCGGTGACCTTCACGGTCGACCTCGATCTTGCCGGCGCACTGCAGTGCAATTGCTCGATCTGCAGCAAGCTCGGCGCGGTATGGGCCTTCGCGCCCAAGGCAAAGATGACCTTGACGTCCGGCGCCGATGCGCTGGGCGACTATCAATTCGGCAAGAAGCATCTGCATCACCGGCCCTGCGTCCGTTGCGGCGTCGAGTCCTTTGCCGAGGGCGTGGCGCCGGACGGCACGCCGACGGTCGGCATCAACCTGCGCTGCGTCGCCGGCGTCGAAGTCGAGAAACTGACGCCACGACAACACGACGGCCGCAGTCTCTGAGAATAAACGGAAGGAAATCGTCATGACCGTCAGCCAGGCCGGCAAGGCCAAGAAGTTCCGTGCTCTGCACGAGGCGCCCGGGTCGTTCGTCATTCCCAACCCATGGGACGCGGGCTCGGCGCGCATGCTGGCCGGGCTGGGTTTCGAGGCGCTGGCCACCTCGAGCGGCGCCAAGGCGGGCGTGCTGGGCAAGCGCGACGGCAAGGTGAGCCGCGAGGAGGCGCTGGCCAACGCCAGGGCCATCGTCGAGGCCACGGACCTGCCGGTGTCGGCCGATCTCGAGAAGGGCTTCGGCGACGGCCCGGATGCCGCCGCCGAGACGATCCGCCAGGCCGCCGGGATCGGACTGGTCGGCGGCTCGATCGAGGATGCGACCGGCAACAAGGACAAGCCGCTCTATGACATCGCCACGGCCACCGAGCGGGTCGCCGCCGCCGTGAAGGCCGCACGATCCCTGTCCATTCCCTTCACGCTGACGGCACGTGCCGAGGGCTTCCTGCGCGGGGTGCCCGACCTCGACGACGTCATCCGGCGCCTGCAGGCCTTCGAGGCGGCAGGCGCTGACGTGCTGTTCGCGCCCGGCCTGCCCGATCTCGCGGCGGTGAAAAAGGTCTGCGGCGCATTGAGGAAGCCGTTCAACTTCATGGTCGGCATCAAGGGAAAGTCGTTCACCGTGGCCGACCTCCAGTCAGCCGGTGTGAAGCGCATCAGCCTCGCCACCTCGCTCTACCGCGCGGCGATGACGGGGCTGCTCGATGCCGCCAGGGAAGTGAAGGACAAGGGCACGTTCGGCTACCTCGACCGCACCATATCGACTCCCGACTTCAACGCGTTCATGAAGGAGTGATGGAGACCCCACACTTCGACGTCCTCATCGTCGGCGCCGGCCTCTCGGGGATCGGCGCTGCCTGGCACCTGCAGAAGAAATGCCCGGGCAAGAGCTTCGCCCTGCTGGAGCGGCGCGAGGCGAGCGGCGGCACGTGGGACCTGTTCCGCTATCCCGGCGTGCGCTCCGATTCCGACATGTACACCCTGGGCTATCGCTTCCGCCCATGGAAGGAAGCCAAGGCGATCGCCGACGGCCCGTCGATCCTGAGCTACATCCGCGAGGTCGCCAGCGACCACGGCATCGATGCCAAGATCCGCTATCGCCACAAGGTGGTCGCCGCGTCGTGGTCGACGCCCGAGGCGCGGTGGACGGTCGACGTCGAGGTGGGAGATGACGGTGAGCGCCGGCAGATCACCTGCGGCTTCCTGTGGATGTGCAGCGGCTACTATTCCTACGACGGCGGCTACCTGCCGGAGTTCGCCGGCATCGAGCGCTTCAAGGGCCGCATCGCCCACCCGCAGAAATGGACCGACGACATCGACTACGCCGGCAAGCGCGTGGTCGTGATCGGCAGTGGCGCCACGGCAGTGACCCTGGTGCCGTCAATGGCCGACAGCGGGGCCGCGCACGTCACCATGCTGCAGCGTTCGCCGACCTACATGGCGATGCGGCCGTCGCAGGATCCGTTCGCGACGAAGATGCGCCGCCGCCTGCCGCTCAAGCTCGCCTACATGGTCACGCGCTGGAAGAACGTGTTGCTGGGCATGTACTTCTTCCAGATGTGCAAGCGCCAGCCGGAGCGGGTGAAGCAGCTCCTGCTGGGCGGTGTGCAGAAGATGCTGGGGCCCGATCACGACGTCGCGCACTTCACGCCGCGCTACAATCCGTGGGACCAGCGGCTCTGCCTGGTGCCCGACGCCGATTTCTTCCGCGCCATGCGCCGCGGCAAGGTCGCGGTCGTCACCGACCATATCGACAGCTTCACCGAGGGCGGCATCCGGCTGAAGTCGGGCAAGGAGCTTCCGGCCGACCTGGTGGTGATGGCGACCGGGCTGGTGCTGGTGCCGCTCGGGGGCGCCAAGCTCACGGTCGACGGTCGCGCCATCGATTTGTCGAAGCAGTACATCTACAAGGGCATGATGTACTCCGACGTGCCGAACCTCGCGTCGGTGTTCGGCTACACCAACGCCTCGTGGACGCTGAAGGCCGACCTGGTGAGCGAATACGTCTGCCGCATCCTCAATCACATGGACCGGCGCGGTTTGCGCATCTGCATGCCGCGCAACGACGATCCGACCCTGGGGGAGGAGCCGTGGGTCAGCTTCTCGTCGGGCTACATCCAGCGGGCGCTGAAGCACCAGCCCAAGCAGGGCTCGCGGCGGCCGTGGAAGCTCTACCAGAACTATGCCCTCGATCTCCTCAGCCTGCGGTTCGGCAGACTGAGGGATCGCGCCATGACCTTCTCGCGCTAGGTTTTCTCGACGATGCCGGCGAGGCGCTGGAAGCTCTGGCCCATGCCATGTTCCATGCCGGACTTCAGCATGAAGTCGCGCACCTGGGCGGTAGGGTAGCGGATCACCATGGTCACGGTCGTGCAGCCGGCCGTCTCGGCGAACGTCGAGGTGATGGTGCTTTCCACGGGCTGCGGCGTGCCGTCGAACACTTCCTTGTGGACGATGCGGGCAGGACGCTCGATCTCGACGAACTCGCTCGACAGGGCCATGCCGTGCTGGCCGTCCGGGCTCTTCCATTCGTAGCGGCCCTTGCCGCCGACGCGGAAGTCGATCGTGCACACCGGCATCGACCAGCCATCGGTGCCCAGCATCCAGCGCTTCACCAATTCCGGCTTGCTGAAGGCATCGAACACCAGGTCGCGCGGGGCGTTGAAGGCGCGGACGACGACGATCTCGCGGTCGCCCTGGGGTTTCAGGGTCATGTCGCTCATTTACGGGCTCCTTTGGGGGTGGGTTTGCGTTTGGCGCGTTCGGCCTTCAGTTCTTCGAGCAGGCCGTCGAGCCGCTCGAAGCGGGCCTCGAAGACGGCGCGGTGATGCTCGAGCCAGGTGTTGGCGTCGGCGAGTGGCTGGGTCTCGAGCCGGCAGGGCCGGCGCTGGGCGTCGCGGCCGCGCGAGACGAGACCGGCAAGCTCCAGCACCTTGATGTGCTTGGAGATGGCGGGCTGGCTCATGGCGAACGGCTCGGCCAGCTCGTTCACCGAGGCTTCGCCCAGCGACAGCCGGGCGAGGATCGCGCGGCGGGTGGGGTCGGCCAGGGCGGCGAAGGTTCGATCGAGGTTCATCGTATTAACCAATTAGTTATATAACTAAATGGATATATTATATTGGCCGCCGTCGTCAAGGGGCGATAGGCTTGGAAATCAATGCGGAGGAACACGGGAAGATGCGCACGCAAGCCGAGAGAGGCCGCCAGTTCAAGGAGCGCCACGCCCAGCCGGGAATCCTGCTGCTGCCCAACCCGTGGGATGCGGGCACGGCCAAGCTGCTGGCGTCGCTGGGCTTCGAGGCGCTGGCAACGACCAGCCTCGGCATGTCGAATGCGCTGGGTCGGGTCGATGGCGAGGGCGCCGTGAGCCGCGCCGAATTGCTGGAGAACTGCCGCGTCATCGCCGGGGCGACCGACCTGCCGGTGAACGCCGATCTCGAGAACGGCTATGCCGACGACCCGAAGGAGGCGGCCACGATCCTGCGCGACGCCGCG
>Ga0105240_10004515_pt1 | contig 21157 bp, 24 predicted proteins | sample KBSC54metaG_FD_80426 | JGI IMG/M metagenome (GOLD analysis project Ga0105240, IMG submission 80426) | Corn rhizosphere microbial communities from Kellogg Biological Station, Michigan, USA - KBS C5-4 metaG | ecosystem: Host-associated > Plants > Roots > Rhizosphere > Soil | place: Michigan, USA... | reverse complement strand
AGGATACAAGTGCCACTGTTCATACCAGCACTTTACCCGTGCTGCAGGCCTATCCGACGGAATTGAAATTATTGTTCCAGAACCTCATCAGCAATTCCATTAAATTCCGTAAGGCTGACCAGAAGCCTGCCATCAACATCGGATCCGTGCGGGAGAATGGTCATTGGAAATTTTTTGTACAGGACAATGGCATCGGCATCGAATCTCAATTCCTGGAAAGGATCTTTATCATCTTCCAGCGGTTGCATACCCGCAGTGAATACGATGGTTCCGGCATCGGCCTGGCTCATTGCAAAAAGATCGTAGAATTACATGGCGGCAGGATCTGGGCTGAGTCGACCCCTGGCGAAGGTACCCGGTTCTTTTTTACCATCGGCAACGAACTGACATAAAAGACATTTCATCGGGTGGAATCGTTCTTTCTATGCGTACTGTCATGCTGAAAGGCCGTATCGGCCAGGGAAGGATTGTTAGCGCTGTTATTGTCCGGAGCCGGACTATTGAGATGCGTATTCGTCGAATCCTGGGTACCGGTCTTCACCCCTCCCCCCTCGCACTTCGTCAGGGCCAGCACGGCAATGAGCGCTATCCCCGCCACCGGCAAAATAAACTTTTTCCCGTCCATAACTGTTGATTTCCTGATATTGATAAAAAAATTATGCCACGCCGATGTCAACAGGAATTCGGAAATTTGTAAAAACAGGAGCCTATCCATGGATTTCATAGATTATTATAAAATATTGGGGATTAATAAGAACGCAACCCAGGACGAGATTCGCGCTGCCTATCGGAAGCTGGCCCGTAAACATCACCCGGACCTGAACCCCAACGACAAGGAAGCCAATAAGAAGTTCCAGCAGATCAACGAAGCCAACGAGGTGCTCAGCGATCCGGACAAACGGAAAAAATACGATCAATACGGGAAGGACTGGCAGCATGCCGAAGCCTTTGAAAAAGCGCAGCAATCCTCGGGTGGCAGGAGCCGCCGCAGCCAGGGCGCCTATCCGGGCGGCGAAGGGTTCGAGGGATTTTCCGGTGGGTTCGGAGGCGGCGCTGCTGGTTTTGAGGATGGAGGAGAGTTCTCCGACTTCTTCGAATCCCTTTTCGGCCGGGGCAGCAGCACGGGCACGTCGGGCGCTTCAAGCCGCAGCCGTAGCAGGTTCCGCGGACAGGATCTTCAGGCAGAATTGCACCTTAGCCTGGCGGATGCCTACCATGCACACCAGCAGGTGCTCACCGTCAACGGGAAGAATATCCGCATCACCATCCCCGCCGGTGTGGAGAACGGACAGGTCATCAAACTAAAAGGTCATGGCAGCCCGGGGGTCAACAACGGTCCCGACGGCGATCTGTATATCACCTTTGTCATTGAAGAAGATCCCCGTTTCCGGCGCGAAGGAAACGACCTGTATGGAAAATTTTCTTTGGACCTCTATACTGCAGTCCTCGGCGGAGACATCACCGTAGACACGCTGGGCGGAAAGGTCAAGCTGAAGATCAGGCCCGAAACACAGAACGGCAACGTTATGCGCCTGAAAGGAAAAGGTTTCCCCGTCTACAAAAAAGAAGGACAACACGGCGACCTTTACCTCACACTGGAGATCAAAATTCCTGAGAACCTCTCGGAGAAAGAAAAAGCATTGTTCAGAGAGCTGGCAAAGCTGGCCGAAAAGAAAGGGTGATCGCTCAACCCCGGCCACCCACCCGGCGCCATGGCATAATAGTTGAACCGTCTTCCGGAAAAAGCATGACGTACACCAACATTGTCGATAGCCAGGACCAGGCCCTGTGCCACCTGTTCTTCCATTGTTGTCTGGAAGACGACGAGTTTTCCGAAGCCGAAATGGACAACCTGTCCGGCAAGCTGGTAGCCCTGGGTTTGCAGCCAAAGCTCCATATCAAAGATGAACTGGTAAACTATCGTTCCTACAGACCTTCCATTTCAGAAGAAGATGAAAGACCCTACCTGGACTATCTTATACAGCTGATAAAGCCTGTGAACGAGCTCGCGCTCTATTCTTATTGCGTTGAATTGTGCATCAGCGACCCCACGTTGGATGCAAGGGAGGATGCTTTGCTGAACAAGCTGGCAGATGCCCTGGAAGTAGACCCCGATGCCGCCCGGGTCATCGAAAAGCTGATGGCCCAGCGCAGGACCGTGGAGCTCCAAAAAGTGTTTTAACCTAAGGAATTATTTCCACACCCCGATGCCGCCTGCGCTTTGCAGAGGGGTGGCATGATTTTACTGCCATTTGACAGGAAACTCATTACATCCACTGTTTAAAACGTATTGTTATGACAAACAACAAAGAGACAATCGAGATCCTGAACGACCTTATCCAGATCAATAACGATCGTATTGCGGGCTATGAGAAAGCGATAAAGGAAACAAAGAGCGAAGATGAGGACCTGAAGGTCCTGTACGCTTCCATGATCGCTGAAAGCCACCGGAATAAGATCGCATTGGCATCCGAAGTCCAGGCTCTCGGTGCAGAAGTTGAGACGGGAACAACCACCAGCGGTAAGATCTACCGCGCCTGGATGGATGTAAAAGCAGTCTTCGGCGGACATGATCGCCATGCGATACTGTCCAATTGCGAGGCTGGAGAAGATGCAGCTCAACGGGCTTACAGGACAGCGCTTGAGAATGAGGCGCTTCCTGCCTTCATCCGTGATCTGCTTACCCAGCAGCAGCAAACGCTAAGGGAATCCCATGACGAGATCAAATCTCTCCGGGATCAATATGCTTGATACCGCCCATCAGAATAGCGTCTGTCCGCCGGCGGACGCTATTATTTTGCCCGCTGCCTCCTTCCCGCTATGCAACGCCGCCTCCACTGTAGCCAGCGCTGTCCCTTCATACAAGGCTTCTCCGGCAAAAAATAAAGTATCTTCCAAAGGTTGACGCAAACGGGCTCGGGCCGCCTCGCTGCCCACCGTTTCGTAGCTGTAGCCTCCCCGGATATAAGGCGCCGTCATCCAATCATGGATACTGTAGGTCACCAGCTCAGCCTTCAAAAGATCGATATCTATCCCGAATATGATCGCCAGCGACTGCAAGCAGGCATCTAACCGCGCAGCTTCATCCAACGCCTGGAAATTCCTCATGGCCGTAGCCGCGATCCAGGCCGTCAGCAGATTGCTCTCATCCGGATATTGCGTCCACCAGGTAGGTACTGTCTCATCGCTGAGGATAAAACCGGTGTCCTGTCCCTTTTTCTCCCAGAAACGGTTCCTGAATTCCATCAACACTTTTATGACAGAACCATACCCCATGACATGCGCCGCCTCCCTGTAAGCAGGAATATCCGGAATGAACTGCATCCCTCCTGAAACCCCGGCGGTCAGTTGCAAAACGCCAAGAGAAACTGTAGTGACCAGCAGGCGTCCCGAAAACGTTTCTCCATTTGCACAGCTCAGCTCCACTTGCCCCCTTTGCCAGCGGATCCCCCGCACGGGAGCCCCATAATGGAGCTTACATTCACGGGACAGGCACTGTTGCTCCAGGTAATGGATTAGCCGGCTATAGCCGCCATCCACGCGAAATTCTGTCTGCCCTTCCTCCTGCCATTCCTGGTACAATGCCAGGGTGCTTGCCCTGTCAAGGTCCGCCAGGTCGTACCCTTCTGCAAAGCCCCGGACAGAACTGCGGAGCAGGGCATATCGCTCATCGGCAAAATAGGTGTCCAAAAACTTCCCGATGGGCATATCGCCGGACAATTCCCCCATTTTCTGCATCAATTGCTCCCAGGAATCGTCAGAAAAAAGATCCTCTCCTATCCATTCCCCTTTCCGCACCCGCGTCATTTTCCCTTGCACCGGCCGGTGAGATATACCGGCTGTTTTTAACAATTCCAATGTAATGGGCAAAGAGCCGTGTACGAATTCCGCTCCCGCTTCCACAGCGGAAGAAAAACCTTTACCCTCGAGGGTCAGTATCCTGCCGCCGGGTCGTCCCGAGGCCTCCACGACTGTGACGGGTAGTCCCGCGCCGGATAGTTCATAGGCGGCCATCAGACCGGCAGCGCCTGCGCCAATGATTAATACAGTTGTATCCATAGATCATCTAAATTTGTACTTTCTTATGAATGCACCAAAAAAGAACCCCGTCTTTATTATTCTCATACTCGGGGTTCTCTCTGCCATCGGTCCTTTTTCCATAGACATGTACCTTCCGGGTTTTCCCGACATAGCCAAAGACCTCAAAACAACAGTCGCGGAGGTGGCCTATTCATTGTCCAGCTTTTTTATAGGCATTTCCGTCGGACAATTCCTCTACGGGCCTTTACTGGACCGTTTTGGGCGAAAAAAACCTTTGTATATCGGTATTTCCCTGTACCTGCTGGCCTCAGCCTGCTGCGCTATGGCCCGGTCGGTGGAACTGCTGATCATCCTGCGTCTTTTTCAGGCAATAGGCGCCTGCGCATGCCTGGTCGCGTCACGGGCATTGGTACGTGACCTCTTCCCCGTAGAGCAGAATGCGAAGATCTTTTCCCAGTTGATGCTGGTGATAGCCGTTTCCCCCATCGTTGCCCCAACCCTGGGAGGATACCTCGCCGCCGGACTGGGATGGAAATATATTTTTATCGTCCTTGCCTTTATCGCAGCGGCGATCCTTGTTGCCGTCCACTTTGCCCTGCCGGAAGGCAGACAGCCTGATAAACAGATGTCCCTGCAACCCGGCCCTATCATCTCCGGCTTTTTCAACGTCCTGAAAGAGCCTCAGTTTTATACGTATGCTTTCACAGGGGCCACCGCTTCGGCCGGACTATACGCTTATATTGCCGGCTCGCCTGCTGTTTTTATGGAGCTGTTCAGGGTGAGCGAACGGCAATATGGATGGATCTTTGCCGTCGTCGCCATGGGGCTCATCGGCTGCAGCCAGCTGAACAGTGTCCTGCTCAGGACTTATAAAAGCGAACAGATCATACGGGTGGCCCTCATCTGCCAGTCGGTGACGGGTGTTTTAATGTTCACAGGCAGCCTTCTGGGCTGGCTGGGACTATTCGGCACCATTACCCTCTGCTTTCTATTTCTCTGCTGTCAGGGTTGTATTTTCCCCAACACATCGGCGCTGTCCCTGGCCCTTTTCGGCAGGACTGCCGGTACAGCCTCGGCTCTCCTGGGTGGGATCCAGATGAGCATCGGCGCCCTGGCCTCAGCCATCGTAAGCTTTCTCAATGATCATACCGCCCTGCCGATGACAGGCGTAATGGTCTGCTGCGCCCTGGTAGCGCTGATCGTCCTGATGGCCGGAAGCCGGCAGGTGCAGCGCCGGACAACCCCGAAAAAAGAAGATTTTGTCCTCCAGGAGTAGAAGGGTTGGATTTCCTAAAAGAGTGCGAAAAAACCCAAAATGGGGACAACTAAATTGCTTATCTTGTATAGGGAAAATACGATTTTCAGTATTTTTGTAGTCATCCTCCTATCCCTGCGTAAAAAATTCACTATTCTTTAAGAAGGCCACCGCAGAACGAATCGTAGGTTCGTTGCTTGATAATTTAAAAATTCTAAAGTACGCCTTATGCAAATTCAATTCATTCGGAACATCCAGTTCACCAAACTTATCAAAGCCGATGGCCGGCTGCGGGAATTCAATTTTCGCAAATCAAATGGATTGCAGGAAGGATTGTTCACCGTGGACGTGAGCGATGACCGTGGCAATCGCATTGTGCTGAAAATGGAGAAGGAAGATGGAGTATGGAAGATCATTAAACAACAGTTGCCCGCATGGATATGGGAGAATGAAGCCGTTTTTCACACTTTGATCGAAGAAGAGCTTGCGTCGGCTGGTATTGTAAAATAAAACCAGCTGCCTTTTCCCCACTCGCTGTCTATACGAAACTTACCTCCGTTGGCCTCAGTGAACTCCCGGCACAATAGCATGCCAAGCCCGGTGCCTTTCTCCCGGGCTGTACCATAGGTAGTTATACTTTCTTTCCGGCGGATCTTGTTAAGAATGTCCTCTTTTATACCAATACCGGTATCAGCTACGCATATTTCCACACTGCCCTCCATACGCCTCCCACTGATGAGGATCGTATCCCCTACCCGGCAAAATTTGATGGCATTACTGACCAGGTTGCGCAGGATCACCTGGATCATATCCTTATCCGCATAGGCCGTCAGCGCCTCATCGATATCATTTTTTAGTACGATGTTCTTTTCTCCCGCCTGCTTGGTATACAGGGGCAGGATGTCATTCACCAGCTTCCGTAATGTAAGACATACAGGCGCTACCACAATGCCGTTCAGCTGGCTGCTGGCCCAGAACAAAAGATTACCCACCAGTTCGGAAGAATAATCGACATTCCTTCGCAGCTCATCCATCATACTCCGGATCTCCGCATCGGAAAGCCGGTTCTCTTTCAAAAAATCCAATAATCCCTTCAGCGAATTCAGCGGCCCCCGCAGGTCATGGGCGACGATGGAGAACAGCTTGTCCTTCTGCTGATTGTTGAGCAACAGCTGCACAGCCTGGTGTTCCATCGCCTCTTTCTGCTGTTCGATCTCCATATTCTTGTCGGAAAGATCCTTATTGCTTTTCCTGCTGGCAGCCCTGCTTTGTTGGAGCAATATAGCCACCACCAGCAAAAAAAGGATGAAAATAATAGCAATGGATATCTGCAAAGTATGATTCCTGTCCATGTGCTTTTGGACGATCTCATGTTTGGCAGCCGCTTCCCGCATGGAATCCGCTTTTCTCTCGTACTCATATCGCGTCTCCAGGGAAAAAGACTGTTTACGTATCTGCTCGCTGTACAGGCTGTCGGAATAATCCTTATAGAACTGAAAATATTGCAGGGCCTTGCGATAATCCCCCTTTGCCTCGTATATCTCGGCCAGCACATGCCCCAGATCCTTGAGATCTTTTTTCCGGTGAAGCTGGTGAGCCAGTGTAAGTCCCTGAAAGGCATATCGGAAGGCTGCCGCCTGGTCCTTTAAGAGCAGGCTGGTACGGGACAGGTGATAATAACTCTCCGTTTGTCCCAGTTTATCATCCATCCGGAGATAATAACCCAGGGATACCAGGTGGGTGGAAAGCGCCTCTTTATAAAGCCCCTTTGCCGCCATCGCCCTTCCAAGGTCATTGTTAAAAGAAGCAAAGGCCGTGGAGTCTTTCATGGCCAGCGCCACCTGGATGGCTTTATGGGCATATGCCAGGGCCGTATCATATTGCTGCCGGTGAAAACTGACGTCGGAGAAATGGGAATATACATAGGCCAGTTGCGAACTGTCCCCATTTGCCTCATATACAGTGCTATCCTGTCCTATTTGCTTCAGGGCTTCATCATATTCCCCCATCTGCCTGTAAAAAAGAGCGATATTGACGTTCACTTTGGCTACAAGCGCCGCATTGCCGATGCTGTCGGCTATAAGCCGGGATTGCCGGTAGGCAGACAGCATCTCAGGGTAATTACCGATCATTTCATAAGTGTTGCCAATCATCCGCCAGCTCTCGGCCCGGCTCCTGGCGCACCCGGCGGAATCTGCATATTGCAGGGCTTTCCTGCTGTAGAAAAAGGCGCTGTCGGCATTGACGCCATAGTAGCACCGGGCCAGGAGATTGAGGCGATTGACATAGGCCGTGTCAGGCCGTCCGCCCTGGGAAACAGGCCCGTCTTTTACCATATCCCGCAGCTTGCGGACCATCGCCGGCTGGGCAGCAGCTGTCTCCCCGATCAATGATAGACATAGTCCTAACCATACCATAATACAGAGGCCCTTCATCTTCAAAGTGTATTTGATTAACCTGGTTACTGTACAGCGGATCTTTGATCCGCTATGTAATATCTCAAGGTGAACTGTCGTTATCTTTCTGGAAACGTCCCAAAAAAGGGGGCTACTTACGAACAAGATCGTAAGAACCTTTGTTATTCTTTTTAAGGATCATGGAGAGCACGTTCTGAATGAGTCCGTCCAGTCGGCGGAGCAGGTGTGAAAGCTGTAAAAATAACAAAAAAAAGCCTTACAGCAACAGAAGTCCGAAAGAATATTCACATCCTGTTAATAAGTAACTTTAGGAAGTTATACTGCAGCATGGCTATATTTATGTAAAGGAAACCACGTGATCCCGATAGGTAGAAAAGTACCCAATTTCTCAATTAAAAAAAGACTTGAATTTGACTGAGACTATCATCAACCTGGAAACCGTTAATCCCATTGAGTTTTTCGGCGTAAACAACGGTAAGTTAGATATCTTGAAGAAAAAGTTTCCATTATTAAAGATCCTGTCGCGGGGCACCCAGATCAAGTTGAGCGGATCGCCCGAACAAGTGGAAACAGCCAAGGAGAAAATCGACCTTCTAGTGCAATATTTAGAACGAAACGGCCATGTCAGCGAGAACTATTTCGAGCAGATATTGGGAGGTGACGATGCCGAGACGGTAGATCATTTTGTAGACAGGCATCCCAACGACATCCTGGTATTCGGCCCGAATGGTAAAACTGTTCGCGCCCGTACGGTCAACCAGAAAAGAATGGTGGCCGCGGCGGAGAAGAACGATGTTGTCTTCGCCATCGGTCCCGCCGGTACAGGTAAAACTTATACAGCCGTTGCACTTGCAGTAAGGGCCCTGAAAAACAAGATGGTCAAAAAGATCATCCTTACCCGCCCTGCCGTAGAGGCCGGCGAAAGCCTCGGCTTCCTGCCCGGCGATCTGAAAGAAAAGATCGATCCCTATCTGCGGCCCCTATACGATGCGCTGGACGACATGATCCCCGCCGACAAGCTGGGCTATTATATGAGCACAAGGACCATCGAGATAGCGCCCCTGGCCTATATGCGGGGACGCACGCTGGACAACGCGTTTATTATTCTTGATGAGGCCCAGAATGCCACCGACCTGCAGATCAAGATGTTCCTCACCCGCATCGGCGCCAACGCAAAAGCCATCATCACCGGTGACCTTACACAGATCGACCTGCCCAAAAATCAAAAAAGCGGATTGGCTAAAGCCTTGTACATCCTGAAGGGCATCGACGGCATCTCCCATATAGAGCTGGACGAAGAGGACGTGGTCCGTCACCGCCTGGTAAAAGCCATCATCAAGGCCTACGAAAAAGATAAGAAAGACAACGAGGACAACGGACGTCCCGAGCGATAAACACCATGATAAAAAATATTTTTGTTGTTACCCTGCCCTTGCTGCTGACAGCCTGTACCAGTTCCCATTCCTATAAAAAAGCCGAAGACGCGCAGGATGCCGGCCGTGAGTTCATCCGCGCCTCCCTGGACGGCGACTATGATAAGGCCAGCTTCTACCTCTATGCCGACAGCACTAACCAGATGCTGCTCGACAAATGGAAAAAGGACTACGACAGGATGGATCATGAAGAGCAGAAAAAGTACAGGGACGCCGACATCCGCGTGATCGATCTCAGGACAATCAACGACTCCGTGACCTCCTATACATACGCAAATACTTTTAAAAAAGATACCACTACCATCAAGATCATCCGCGTCAAGGGTGACTGGCTGGTGGATCTGAAAGAGATCCTGCGCGCGGGGAGATAGTACGCCAACGCTACTTGTCCACAACTACCTTCGACGCCGTCACCCGCTGCGCATGATAGATCCCCGCATCCCCGCTGAAATAATAGGCGGTAAAACACGCTACGGCATAATACAGCACATGATCCGCGCCAAACAGCTCCACCCCCATCAGTGTACAGGCAATGGGCGTATTGGTGGCTCCCGCAAAGACGGCTATGAACCCCAATCCGGCCATAAGGTCTACAGGAGCGCCGCTGAGCATGGCAAGCGTATTACCCAACGCAGCCCCGATGAAGAACAGCGGCGTCACCTCTCCTCCCTTAAAACCCGTCCCCAACGTAATGGCCGTAAACAACAGCTTCCATAACCAGCTGAACCAGGTAGCTCCTCCCGCATGAAAACAGGAGACAATGGTGACTGAATGGCTGTATTTGCCGATGACACCCAGGCTGAGATAATCCTCGGTTCCCAGTAGATAGGTCAGCCCGATGATCACAACGCCGCCAATGACAGGGATCAGCCATTTTTTCCGGATCCATTCATTACTGAACTTCCTGATGGCACGGGAAACACCCGCAAAACCATAGGAAGCCACCCCGAATAAAGCGCCCGCAACGATGACCTCTACCAGCAGCAGCCAGTCGAAATGAAAAGGGGAATTGCCGACAGTCTCCGCAAAACGTATGTGGTACTGCGTATGATGAATACCCCAGGCAGAACAGGTCATATCCGCCATCACGCTTGCCATAAAACAAGGGATAAGGGCATTGTGGTTGATCTTCCCCAGCGCCAGCACCTCCAGGGCAAAAATGGTCCCCGCGACAGGCGTCCCGAACACAGCGCCAAAACCCGCAGCGATCCCCGTGGTCAGCAATATCTGCCTGTCTTTTCCCGATAGCCGGAACCGCCTGACAAAAAAGTCCGCCAGGCTTCCCCCTATCTGCACCGCCGTGCCCTCACGACCCGCCGACCCGCCAAACAGGTGTGTAATGACGGTAGTAAGCAATACCAGCGGAGCCATACGGGTGGGAACACCCCCGCCCGGCTCATGTATCTCGTCCATGATCAGGTTATTGCCCGCCTCCGCATTTTTTCCCCAAAACTTATACAGCACGTAGATCAGCACGCCAGCCAGTGGCAGCAGGAACAATAGCCAGGGATACCCAAACCGCAAATAGACCGCCCTGTCCAATAGCCATAAGAACAAAGCCACCAGCGACCCTGCAGCCAGCGACACCGGAATAACCAGCAGGGTCCAGCGCAATAAATAAGAAATGACGGTAAAAAAATGCTCGAAAGAGTATCTGAGAATACGCATGCCTACAAATTACAGGTTTGTTAACAATTTGTAGGCGTCATCAGCTCCGGTATCCTATTTTCTTACAGATCCGGGCGGTTCATTAGGTGGAACACCATCACCTGTGACGTAAAGATAATGTTTGTGTAAGATAATTGGCAAAAAAATTGCAATCCGGGTAGTACCTTTGTCATACCAATTTTAAAATATATGATGACAGTTTCACATCCCTGGCATGGAGTTCCGATAGGCGATAATGCTCCCAGAGTGGTCAATGCGATCATCGAGATACCCCAGGGATCCCGGTGCAAGTATGAGATCGATAAGGACAGCGGCCTGCTGAAATTAGACCGTGTAATCTATTCCTCCTTCTACTACCCGGTGAATTACGGCTTTATCCCCCAGACCTATGGAGACGATAAGGATCCCCTGGACATCCTGGTGATCACCTCCCTTCCTGTGCAGGCGCTGACCCTGATGGAAGCAAAAGTGATGGGCGTGATGCAGATGGTGGACAGCGGAGATGCCGATGACAAGATCATCGCCGTTGCAGCCAAAGATCCCAGCGTCAACCACTACAATAACCTGGAAGAGCTCCCCAAACACTTCTTTGAAGAGCTGCGGCATTTCTTCGAAGAATATAAAAAACTCGAAAACAAGACCGTTAAGGTCGAAGAGTTCGGTGACAAGACCACAGCGCTGAAAGTCATTGAAGACGCCGTCAAACTGTATAAAGACACTTTTAGGGCGTCGTAGCGGCAATACACACTTTAGGCCGTCGTGATCGGCAACACCCGCTTGATGATGCGCAGGTGATGCGTACGTTGGAAGTCGTCGGACCGGACAATGCCCATATTGTCGATCTTGTCGATCCTTACTTTTACGGAAGCATGAATGATCTCATGAGAGTTCAGTAGAATACCGACATGGGTGATCTTACCTTCTTCATTATCGAAGAAAGCAAGGTCGCCCGTCTTGGTTTCTTCCAGGAAGCCGACAGCCTCGCCCTGCGTGGCCTGCTGATAGGCGTCCCGCAACAGCGGTATGTTCAGCAGCTTGAAGATAGTCTGGGTAAAGCCGCTGCAATCCGCGCCAAACACCGTCTTTCCACCCCAGAGATATGGTGTATTCAAAAATTTATAGGTTAATTGACGAATGGATTTGGGGTCTCTTGCAGCCTGGGCAGGCTCCCAGGCCTTGCCTTTGAAATGGACCTGGTTCTTCCGCCAATGGGCCCGTCCATTCTTCATGGCCGTTAGACTGCAACCCATGGGCACCATCATGGGATGACCATTGTATTCAAGACTATTGACCCAATCGGGGGTCAGGGCTACCCCGACTTTCTCATACTCAGGTTCGTCTATCTCTGTCAGTTGGTTGGATTGACACCAGCCTTCATATCCGTCATAGCTGCACCGGATCCGCGTCCAATAGTCCTTCGTCTGCTCCAGTATCTCGCAACATTCGCCAAATACCAGCTGACTGATCATTTCACTCCGGTGAGAGGGCTCTGCTCTTAAGGGGCTGACCGGGACACAACAAATGGCTCTGATCATGCCGGGAAATTATGAATTTTCTCCGAACCTGCATCTTAACAAATGGGAAAATCCTTACTATACCAATAGGAAAATCCTTACAAAACGAACCACAGGTTCGTTGTCCGAAGGACAATTATTAGCGCATTTCTGGAAAAGGCTTATTTTTAGAACAAAGCCTTTTCCGGAACATATATAACCAACGTGAATCAAGATCCTGATAACCATATGACCGACCAGGAATTATTAGACCGTTATTACACGGATGGCAACAACGAATGGTTGGGTATTTTATTGCCGCGCTATACCCTGCTCCTATTCGGTGTCTGTATGAAATACCTGAAACAGGAGGAGGAAGCAAAAGATTGCGTCCAGCAGATCTTTGTCAAGATCATTACGGAGCTGCCAAAATACCGGGTTACCTGGTTCAAATCCTGGATCTATACCATCGCACGTAACCACTGCCTGATGAAGCTGCGGGATCAGCACGGACGACAGGTTGAGCTGTCCGAGACCATGCTGGCCGACTGGGATGACGAGGCCATGAAACGCCGGCATATGGAAAAAGATCAGCTGCTGGAGCTGATGACCCAGGCCCTGGAAGAATTAGGTGATGAACAAAAACAATGTGTAATTTTATTCTACCTGGAAAAAAGATCCTACCAGGACATCGCCGACATCACCGGTTTTACCCTTATGCAGGTGAAAAGTCATATACAGAATGGGAAAAGGAACCTGAGGCTGTCAATTGAGCGTAAAACCACCAAATCATGAAGGACGACCTGCTGAAAATATTATCCAATAACAACAAGGACATCGATCAGCAGCGATTGATGGACTACCTGCAAGGCAAGCTCTCCCCCGAAGAAAGCCATGAGGTGGAAAAAATGATGGCTGAGAACGATCTGGTGGGCGATGCGATGGAAGGGTTGCAGGACATCCCGAACAAACGGGACATACAGACCTATGTCGAGCAATTGAACAGGGGGCTTCAGAAAAGCCTGACAAAAAAAAGACAGCGCCGGAAAAAGCGGCGGCTGAAAGAGGGTCCCTGGGGATACGTAGCTATCATCGTCATCGTCATGCTGTGTATCGCAGCCTATTACGTGGTCCGGAAAGTCCTGTTAGGCCATTACTGACAAGCCCAAGGCATTTTTACCTACCTTCACTTCCATGAGCATACGACAAGCCATCCCCGGCGATTGGAAAGCTATTGCCGGGTTACTGGACCAGCTGGAATACCCCGGTTCTGAACATTTTCTGGCCGGCAGGATCCGGCAAATGATCGATGATCCCAGGGAAAGATTACTCGTATATGAGCAGGGAGACCGCATAATAGGCTTCATATCCCTGCACTTTATTCCACAGATCGCCCTGGAAGGAGATTTTGCCCGCATCAGCTATTTTGCCGTGGATGCCACGGTAAGAAGTGGGGGCATCGGTCGACAGATGGAGGAATATTGTACCCGGCTGGCAAAAGAAAGAGGCTGCCACCTGATAGAGGTGCATTGCCATACCCGGCGTGCCAGGGCCCATGAATTCTACTATCGCCAGGGATACGAAGAGTCTCCTAAATACCTGATAAAGAGACTAAAGTAAGCCTCCCGGCAGGGGCATATAAATTGCTGTACCTTAGTAGTTCAAATCACTTTTTATGGACACTTTAAGGAGCATACACCAATGGAGCATTACGCACCATCCCCGCTGGCTGATCTTTCCACGCCTCGTATTGGGTGCCCTGCTTAGTATAAAAGGCATCGCCTTTATGAGCAACGCTACCTTACTGGAGAACCTGCTTTCCGGCAGCTATTGGGCCGCCAATACACATGCATTACAGATCCTCATCAGTTGGGCAAACATGTTGGGCGGATTTTTTATCATCATCGGATTGCAGACACGCCTGATGTGTCTGATCCAGCTGCCCATATTGATAGGCGCAGTTGTATTTATCAACGCGCAGAAAGGAGGCTTTGCCCCTGAGTCGGAACTGGGACTGGCGATACTCGCACTAATATTGACGATCTTATTTCTGATAGAAGGGAGTGGTCCCATGTCATTGGACGCTTATTTTTCCCGGAACAAGAACCGCAATGACCAGGGAAGGAATTTGCCATAAGGAACACGAGGGTGCCTTGTCGATCTGAGCAGACCCCTGCCTGTTGCATGGCCCCTCTGTCGCTACAGAAAGGCTTGATTAGGTGGACGCCATGTCCACGAGCCTGTACCGGATCACCGGCACAGGCTCATTTTTTTATTGGTATTGAATGTAGATCGGGCTCGGCTTCTGCTTCAGCACTTCCGGCGGCGTCAGCATACGGCTCTTGGGCTTACGGATATCATTCTTATAAAACAGTTTGAAGCCTGTGAACTGTACAGGTTCCAGTGAAATATAGGATTTGTAGCTATCATATTTCAACGTCGGCTCTCCCCAGCCATCCATATCCATGACGATCTGCACTTCGGGATGCTTTTGTATATTCTTATAGTTGGTGATCATCGGACGGGTAAAGCGGTGCACGACCAGTATCTTAGGAGGCAGGTTATTCGCCTTTACCAGGTTAGCCAGGTAATTGGATACAAAGTTTACATCCGAAGCATCCATGGTGCCGATGACCGTTCCCGGCTTTTTCCCCGTTTTCATGGAAAATTCGGGGTCGATGCCCAGGTGCACATGGGGCATTTTCAGGTATTTCTCCAGCTGCGGGATCTCAGCCTGTACATTGCTAAAGCCTACCTGGACATCCAGAAAGACCAGGGCATTGATACGCGCAGCTATATGCAGGATGGAATCGATCTGTTTAAAAGGCATGCGCAGACGGTACTTCCCGTCTTTTCCCGGGCTGCCCTGGGCCGTCACGGCAATATAGTGAAGGGCAGGTATTACGGGGGTAGCCGGGTCGGCTTCCTGCCATTTCTTTAGCTCAACTTTCAGTCTTCTCAGCATTTCATCAGGCGGATACTCGCCCAATATCCCCATATTCTTGGAATAAAGGTTGCCATAATAGGCGACGATCCGCTTAAAGGGGAGAATAGCGCCCGCATTGGGATACACCGTATGAACAGGCCAGCGGCCGGAGGAATCCCCATTGGCCAGGAACCTGACCTTTTGGTTGTAAAGCGCCGTATCCACCGGGGTCATGGGAATGACCGTGGGACCCACTGAGTCCTTGGGAGGCTGCGGTTTTGCAGTGGCCGCCGCAGAATCGCCTTTCCCGGAGGCTTGCGATTGCCCGCTGTTACAGGCACTTAGGAGAATAGCCAGGCTGCAAAAGGCAGGCAGACCGGCGGATTTGAGGAGATAGGTGATCTTTCGGGGGTTGGTGTCTTGATGATGCTGGTAGCGCATGTTGGCAAATAGTAGTTTTAAAAATTATGCAAAGGTACTTCATAACGAGAGGCCTCGAATTTTATTTTCTAACAAAATCTTAAATCTTGTGCATAATTGCCCCGGCCCTCCCACCCTTTCCAGTCCCCTTTCCGCATTCATTGCCCCATTTCACTCCTTCCATCCACTCTTTCTCTACCCATTCGCTTCGCTCTTTCCCCTTGCTCACTCAGTTATTTTAAAATTTATTAGTCCACTAATTTTGTAGACTAATTAATTTAAATTAATTTACGCCGCATCATGCTTTTACTCTTTCTGATAAGGATAGTATATGAGTTACGTGGCCGAGCGGAGAGGCGGAGGTCCGCATGACCTTTTACGAGGGTTCGAATCCTTCCGTAACTGCTATAGCAACAATGGTTAGACCTTAGCCGGGTGGTGTGTCTACACTGCCCTTTTTTCTTTTCCTTCAGGCAAGAAAAAAGCCCCTGGCGGGGCTTTGAAAAACTATATCTGTAATAAATTACCTATTGCTCGGCTTGGAGGAATTCTCCCTGATCAAAATAGGAGAAGAGACAATCACCTTAAGATCCTCCATTCCTGGTAGATCAGAGGTAGTAAAAACAATAGGGGCCGGGACATTGCCACTTTTCACTTTATTTTTACGTTTGGCCATAACTCAAAATTTAAATAAAATTACGGTTTTTTTCATACCAAATCATCACTTTTTGTCCTTTGTTATCTTCCTTAGATAAGTGAAAAATAACACATGCGGTATAAGGTACAATAGCAAGTAAAGCAAATACCAATGCGTTGTAGAAAAATGAGCTTTTCCGGCGGTAAACGCCGATATTTATATCTATTGCATTCTTAAGATCGCTGATATAAGTGCTTTTTATAGAGTCGTCCACTTTTTGTTCATCATCGGGATATAATTGTTTCATTTCCGTTTTATACCTAATATAGTACGTATAAGGTGGTTCCAGGTAGGCAATTTCCACCGGTAAAAGTAATTTTATTAAATAGAATAAGGAGGTCAGTAGCAAAGAGACAAATAAAACAAAGAATATATAAAACCACACTCCATTTATATCTGTGCTCAGAACATGTTGTGTCAAGGGTACCAGAAATATCCCCAACGCAGAATAGACGAGGATAATATTGGTAAGCCTTTCCAGTACTTTTTGATACAACGCAGTGTATTCCGCCAATCTCTTTTCACTAATCTCAATAATATAATCTAAGTCATAAAAAGATTTAGACATACAATTGAATTTCCGGCAAAGTAGGGAAATTCAATCTCAATTTTTTTGCAACTTTTACTCCTTTCTCCTTGGCACAATCTGCACGTGCGGCCTGCCATCCGGCACTCCATTCGGTATCGGTCTCACCAGGGAAATTACACACCGTCTACCTCATTTTTTTATAGGCATTGATCAGCCCATTGGTCGAACTGTCGTGGCTCTTCACGGCGGACGCATCCTGCAGCTCCGGTAAGATCTTGCCGGCCAGCTGCTTGCCCAGCTCTACCCCCCATTGGTCGAAGGTATAGATATCCCAGATCACGCCTTGTACAAAGATCTTATGCTCATAAAGAGCGATAAGCTCTCCGAGGCTAAAGGGAGTGATCTCTTTTATCAGGAAAGAATTGGTAGGCCGGTTACCGCTGAACATCTTGTAAGGTATCAATGCCGCCGGCACCTTTTCTGCCTCCAGCTCCTGCCCCGTCTTGCCGTTCATAAGCGCTTGTGTCTGGGCAAAGAAGTTGGACAGCAGCTTCATATGATGGTCGCCGATGGGGTTATGACTAATGGCGGGAGCGATAAAATCACAGGGGATCAGCACCTTACCCTGGTGGATCAGCTGATAGAATGCATGCTGACCATTGGTTCCCGGCTCACCCCAAACCACAGGTCCTGTCGCCCATTCCACAGGTATACCATTGCGATCCACGCTCTTCCCGTTGCTCTCCATATTCCCCTGCTGGAAATAAGCGGCAAAACGGTGCATATACTGATCGTAAGGCAGGATAGCTTCCGTCTGTGTTCCAAAGAAATTGGTATACCAGAGACCCACAAGCGCCATCGTCACCGGGATGTTCTTCTCAAAAGGGGTATGCCGGAAATGCAGGTCGGTCTGATGGGCGCCCTTCAATAAAGTCTCGAAATTTTCGTATCCTATGGTAAGCGCTATGGATAAGCCGATGGCGCTCCACAGGGAATAACGTCCTCCTACCCAATCCCAAAATTCGAACATATTGGCCTTGTCGATGCCAAACTTTACCACTTCCTTCTCGTTGGTGGACAGGGCTACAAAATGCTTCGCCACCTGCGCCTCGTCTTTGGCGGATTGGAGGAACCAGTTCCGCGCGGTATGCGCATTGGTCATCGTCTCCTGGGTGGTAAAGGTCTTGGAGGCGACGAGGAACAGCACTTCTTCCGGCGTTACCTTCTTCAGTGTCTCGGCGATATGTGTCCCGTCGACATTGGAGACAAAATAGGTCTGGATCCCTTCAACCCAAAAGGGTCGCAGCGCTTCAGTGACCATCACCGGCCCCAGATCACTGCCGCCAATCCCGATATTGACAATGTACTTTATTTTTTTACCGGTATAGCCTTTCCATTCTCCGCTGTGTATACGGGCGCAGAATGCCTTCATCTGCCCCAATACCCGGAACACATCGGGTATGACATCCTTGCCGTCGCTGTATACAGGCTGACCGGAAAAATTGCGCAGCGCCGTATGCAGTACGCTGCGGTTTTCCGTCTCATTGATCTTTTCGCCCGTAAACATGGCTTCGATGGCTTCCTTCACCTTTGATTCCTCCGCCAGCTGACGCAGCAGCCCCAGAGTCTTGTCAGTAATAATATTCTTGGAATAATCAAAAAGGATGTCATCCAGCTGGAGTGAATATTGAGAAAAGCGATCAGGGTTTTCCTTAAAAAGCTGTCGCATATGCAGATGCTTCGCGACCTCCGTCTGATAATGCTGTTGTAATTGCTGCCATGCTGCCGTGCCGTTGGGTGTTACTTTCGGGAACATAATAAATTAAGCTTTTGAGATTATAAATTTACAGACTCTCGATGACTTTAATTACCTGGCCTGCCATCTCCGGTGAAATATCCAGGTGTGTGACAAATCGTAGCTGGTTGGCAGAAATGGCGATGGCAAGGACCCCGGCCTCCTTTAGCCCGGCAGCGATCGTCCGGGCGCAGTAAGATTCCTCCACTTCAAAAATGATGATATTCGTTTCAACAGGCAGGATGCTTTTTACAAAACCCTTCTTCTCCAGGGCTCTCCGGATATGGTCGGCATGGGCATGATCTTCGGCAAGTCTGTCCACATGATGTTCCAGGGCATAGATCCCGGCCGCAGCCATAAAACCGGCCTGCCGCATACCGCCCCCAAAGACCTTTCGTACCCGCCGGGCTTGCCGGATAAAAGCCGCCGGTCCGATCAGAATACTTCCGATGGGACAGCCCAACCCTTTATTAAGACAGATGGAAATACTGTCAAAAAGCCGCCCATAGACAGCCGCCTCCTGTTTGCCGGCCACCAGCGCGTTGAATAACCTGGCGCCGTCGAGATGAAGCCTGAGGTGATTGTCCTGACACACCTGCCGGATCTTCTTTATCTCTTCCAGGTCGTAACAGCTGCCGCCACCCCGGTTGGAGGTATTCTCCAGGCAGACCAGCGAGGTATGCGCCTTATGCACATCATCCGGGTTGATTACCGCCGACACCTGGTCTGCCGTAATACGCCCCCTGTCGCCTTCTATCGCCCGCACCTGCGCACCGGAATTAAAGGCGATCCCTCCCCCTTCATATATGTATACATGGGCATTTTTTTCGCAGATGACCTCATCTCCCGGCTGAGTATGACATTTAATGGCAATCTGGTTGGACATGGTGCCGCTGGGACAGTAAAGGGCTGCATCCATGCCAAAAAGACGGGCGGCCATGACTTCCAACTGATTGACCGAGGGATCTTCTCCAAATACATCATCTCCTACTTTGGCCTGCATCATAGCCTGCAGCATGGCGGGAGTGGGTCGCGTAACGGTGTCCGAACGAAGGTCGATGAGCGTCATAGCCGCAAATTACCAAAAAGGGATCACAGATCCCTTGGCCATAACTGAAAAGTTACGGCCGGGTGCAATACAAAAAGGCCACCCCCCTCAAGGAGTGGCCACATCTTTTTGCCATAGTTCATTCCACTAAGACAGCGCCTGCTCTTTTATATGGTTGCCCTTCGCCTTGGCCGCCTTGATCAGGTCGAGCACGCGGGAACGGACATCTTCTTTCAATCCATCCGTCTCTTTTTCAAATATCTCCGTCAGCTCATCCAGCTCATCGACAGTAAGCCCTCTCAGACGCCGCAGCTTTTTCTTGAAATTGTCAGCTGTATCAGCAATACGTTGACGGGTTTCACTTCCTTCAGCGGGGGCGGTCAAAACGCCGATGGCGACCCCGGCGACCAGGCCGGCCAATGCTCCTACTAATACGTTCTTGGCGCTCATAGTTATAAATTTTAGATGAAAAATAAGTAAAGGTATATATCCATTTTTTCAATAACCCTGCCAGAAATTTTCAAAGGGGACAAGAGAAACGTTAATACTGATTTGAGCAATTTTCTCCCCAGGCTACTTGTAATAACGTTTCATCATCCAGTAATAGGGTTCAAAGCCATGGTGTAGGAACACCTTCTTCGGATCCTCGGGGAACTTTTTATAATACTCCGCATCCGGTTGCAACACAATGGGTACGCCTGCCCGTTGATAATTATTGCCTTCCGCGTATGCCGGCGCCTTCAGCTGCGGCAATATCTTTTTTACCTGTTTTTTATATATCATATCCCCCAGCACGTTTTTAAAGCATCGTTGCGCCTTACGGGTGGCCTTCCTCAGTTTATTAAAATTTCCTTTTATATACCAGCGGACAAGAAAAGATTGTTTTTTCAACATGCCATCGATATGAATAAAGGGATTCGTGCTGTTAAAATCGGATAGCGTCTGTATGGAAAAAGGCGATTCCGGCACCCAGTCCGCAGTATTCACCACGTTGAAGCCCCATCCGTTACGGGTGATAAAATCGAAGTCATATGCATAAAAAAGGTTACCGGGTTTGGGCCCTGCACTGCAGTACGTCTTAAACACGATATCCCTGGGCAGCTCGCCCTTTTCCACCAGGTAATGCAGGTAGCTGCTGGCCAAAAAAGAGATAGCGCCGCCCTGACTGTGTCCTGTGATGATAAAATCCCGGATGCCCTGTTCATAGGCCTGCCTGATCTGCTGTACCATGGTAGGAGCGAGATAACCCAGGCTTATCAGCCACCCCACATGGACCATGGCCTTCTCGTCAGTCGACAGATGATACGTAAAAAGATCGCTGTCGCTCAGCTGGAGGACGCCGTTGGCGGGGACCATGGCGGAATAAAAGTTTGCCAGCCAGCTGGCCGCATCCGCAACAGTGCCGCGAATACTGATGACAGCGAGTTGATGATCT
>Ga0105240_10004514_pt1 | contig 21159 bp, 14 predicted proteins | sample KBSC54metaG_FD_80426 | JGI IMG/M metagenome (GOLD analysis project Ga0105240, IMG submission 80426) | Corn rhizosphere microbial communities from Kellogg Biological Station, Michigan, USA - KBS C5-4 metaG | ecosystem: Host-associated > Plants > Roots > Rhizosphere > Soil | place: Michigan, USA... | reverse complement strand
CATGCCGTACGTGCCAAATGATCCGTAAGGCGAGGTCCTGCTGGCTCTCCGTGTCCGGCGCCAGGGCAACGATCCCGTCAAAGTCCCAAGGGAACCGTTGCACTTCCACCATACCTTGATAGCCCCCGGTTGAGCACCCAAACATCACGGACTTTGACGGAGCTCTACCGTAGTAGGATTCCGCAATGGCTTTCCCGGCCAACGCAGTCACGTGCGTTGCACGAAAGCCGAAATCGACCTGTACTTGCGCGTTATTACCGAAAGCCATCCAGTCTGTGGGAGAAGCGCTGTGCCCCATATCGGACGCGATGCAGGCATAACCTTTACGTAACGGGCCATCGCATAAAAAGAGAAACATCGCTCCGCCTGCGCCACCGTCCCCAACCTCCATGAACATGTTGTTCCAATTTGAGGTAGGCAACCGCAACTCGAAGTGGATTTGAGGCTGTACGTATCCTAAAACGCGACAATAGGACGGATTTTTACCGGACGATCTAACAATCTCCGTACTGTGAATTCGCACTGCGGCATCGGGAAGATTCGAAAGGTCCGCTTGTACTAACGCCTCGCAGCGTGCAAGAGATGGATCCGGCGCTGCTCTCCCTTCTGCCTCGGCTAAGCAGCCGGGCGCTACCCATGTCGACACTATTAGAAGCACGAGAGCCTTGGTCATCAGAACGCCAGGGCGGATCCGGTGGGCCGCGTTGACCACCTCATTGGAGAAGCGGTGGTCACCCAGGCCGCCAATCCGTCCACCCATAACCCAGTCCTTGCGCTGCTGCCGGACAGAGCATGTCGCACCACCTAAAACATCTTGCTGATACTCAATCCAATCGTACGGGGCTGAATGACACTCGCAGCATACCCCGCAGGCGAGTTGAGATTACCGACTGACGCGACACCGACCACGCCACGCTTGTCAGTGGCGTTGTTGAGATAAAGGTTGATCAACCATGATTCGTACTTTGCCCCAGTTCGCAAGTTGAGTTGCGTGTAGGAGGGATAGACAAGGCGCGGCGCTGGCTGCTGTCCGGGCGACGGAAAGCCCACGAACTCATAGGGTCGAGAGTCAATGTAACTGAACTCGGCGCCGACGAATCCAATCCAATCCTTTGAGAGAGCAATGTCCTGGCGCACCGTGAGACCACCGGAGAACTTCATGCTGTAGGGCAATTGGTCTCCCTTAAGTCCATAGACTGAGCAGCAGGGTATGTCCTTCGTCAATTTAGCGTCGTTGTAGCTGCCCTGAGCCCCAATTGTCAGGCCCTGTAACGGACGCGCTTCAAACGACAGCTCCACCCCTTGGCTCTTGGCATTTCCCGCGTTAGCGGTATACCCGAGTTGCACGCCTTCCGAGGTATTCGTGGTAACGTTGACTTGGAAGTTGTTCCAGTCGATGTAGTAGGCTGCGGCGTCGAAGCTCAGCATGTGTTCGAGCAGGCTTCCTTTGATTCCCAGCTCGTAGTTAGTCGTTTTGTCTGGGGCGAAGCTGTACGGAATTCCGAGGCCCGCGGCGCTAAGGACACTGGCGGTCGTGTTATACCCGCCGATCCGATATCCTGTTGCGACGCGAGCATAGACCATCAAATCCGGCGATATTTTGAATCTCGGGGCTATCGAATAGGTAAATGCGTCTCCAGAGGCTTCGTTTAAGGGGCCAAGGTCTGGCGATGGCCTCCCGTCGAAGATTGGCACGATGAATCCAGTGTCTAGGTATTGCTCCTCTTGTTTATTCCAGCTTTGACGTCCGCCAAGGTCGATGTCGAACCGGTCCGTGACATGCAGAGTCAGGTCCCCGAAGATTGCATATTCGCGGAAATTTTCAGTGTGATCGAGGCCGTCTTCCGCGGTGCCAATAATTCGCCCCGTTGTAATATCCGCGGCGTAGAACGTTCCGCGCTCGGGGACACCCTTTTCATAGGTGTAGAAGCCTCCTAACCGCCACTCCAACCAATGTCCGATCGAAGCAGCAACACGCAACTCCTGGGAAAATTTTTCTGTCGTAATGTCATACAAGAACGGAACACCAACGGAGGGGCCGCTGGGAAGCGATGCGCATGTGGCCGGATCCGCGGGGGGCAGGCAATTATAGAATAGCGACCCCAAATATCCGGTAAAGTCGTCCCAGCTCTTTAGTGTATTCACGACGTAGCCAGTGACAGACGCGATTTCCAGCCCCGCCACTTTCCAGTCAATGTTCGCTGAGTAAACTTGGTCCTGCGTCAGGTATGGTGTCGTGCCCGGCAAGGCTGTCAGCCCCAGGTTGTTGTCACCGTGCGCGGACTTCCCGGAGCTATCGGAATCGAATTGTGAAATCCCGCCGTGAGCCTCTTGAATGAGCGCAGATAGCTTCACGAAAAAATTCTCCAACGGGCGCCACAAAGCGGCGACGCGACCGCCGTAGACGTCCCATGAATTGAAGTTCGCCTCTCCCCTCGTGAGATCATCGATGTAGCCCGGATCGCGTCGGTAGAACCCACTGGCCCTGATCGCAAAAGTGTCTGATAGAGGAACGTTCACCGCACCCCTAAATGTCGCGCCGGATCCACCGCCCGGAATGTTGACGCCACCGACCTCGGCCCGGCCGCTGAAGCCGCTCGTCGACGGCTCAATCGTCACATATTTGATGAGGCCACCAAGACTGTTGGCCCCGTAGAGCGTGCCTTGCGGCCCCTTTAGCACCTCGATTTGAGCCAGATCGCTTGGATCGAGGTCGGGAGAGGTGAGTCCGCCAACCGCCCGTTGAACGCTGGATGTAACCGGCACGTCGTCGATCACCGTCGTCACGATCGGGTTCTGGCTGTAGCCTGCACTAAGACCGCGGATCGTGATGTAAGTCGTACCCCCACCGAATTGGTTACTACTCAAGTTCAGGCCTGGTACCGAAGCAAAATAGTCAACGAGCCGACTTTGGCCGTTTTGGGCGAGTTCCTCCGGGTTAAGGACTGTCATCGCCATCGGCACGTCCCGCAGGCGCTCTTCACGTTTTTGCGCTGTGACGATGACCTCCTGCAGAGTCACGGACTCCTTTTGAGGAGCCTGTTCGTTATTCCTCTCTACGGAAGTAGTTTCTGTAGACGCTCCTTGAGTTGCTTGAGCCATGCGAAAGGGGCCGCTTTTTTGCGCCTCCTCGAGCTGATCCTCACTCGGAGCGGCCGCCGAAACTCGGGCTGAAGGGTGTGCGCGAGGCTTCGTAATCAACACAGCCCCGTCCTTCTCTTCGAGCACGAACGGCGTGCCCTTAAGGAGCTGCTCAAACGCATCGTGGGAGGACAGATTGCCTCTTAACCCTCGAGTTTGAAATCCCTTGAGATCGTCGCTGGGATAAATGACGTAGAGGCCATATTGGCGTGCGAGAGATTCGAGCCCCGTAGCGAGGCTGCCCGGCTGTACGTCCACCGGCATCGAGGGTTCCGCCATCGCGTAAGCGGAAAGCGAGGTGGCAACGGCGAAGGCGAGCGTCGTCAGACGAATAGTCATTTGTTTCAGCATGGCAGATTCCTTCAGTCGCCGGCCTCTGGTGCGGGGCCGTTGCATCAAACTACGAAGACGACTCAGAAATCCGACATGAACGTTTTGTGTCAGTGCCCCCCGGAGCTCAGAATAATCTGGTCCGGCCCCGCCGCCACTTGCACGGGGAAGCCTCGCTCGAGCAAGTAGATGAACGAATCCAGCGCCGTTGTGCCGAAGATGCCACCGACTCGAAGGCGTCCGACAGCCGCATCACGGATCGTGATCTTGCGCTTGTTATAACGGTTGAATTCCTCGGCGGCGTCTGCGAGCGCGGTGTCGTGGAAAGTCAGCACGCCGCTACGCCAACTCAAACGCTGCTCGACTTCTCGCACAGGAGCTTGTTGAACGAGGGTCCCGTCGGCTTTGGAATCGGCCATGCTGCCGGCCAGTAACAACAACGAAGCAGCCGGTGTGGGTATAGGCCTTTTTCCAGGCTCGTTGGAGGATATCGATGCCGTCGCGGCCACCGTGGACGTGAACGCCCGTTCCGTGGCGCGATCCAGTCGCACGGTTCCTTCGGTAACGCTGACGATCACCTCGTCCCCGCCGCGACGCACGCAGAACTGCGTGCCGAGAGCAACGACTCGCTTATTCCCGGCGATGACCACGAAGGGCCGTTGCTGGTCTTTGGCGACTTGAAAGAAGGCTTCGCCCTGTTGGAGATCGACCCGCCGCTCCTTCGGTGTTAGGGAGATCCGCAGGGCACTGTCCGTATTGAGGATCACCCGGGAGCCATCGTCCATTGGCACGGCCTGCAAGCCACCCACCACTGTGCGATAAGCGTTACGTGCGGGAAAGATATTGTCTTTGAAGACAAGCAGCCCAGCCGTGACGGTGACGACCAGAGCCGCTGCCAGTCCAGCGAGCGCACGCCTGCCATATTGCAACGGGGCACGTAAGTCTTGCGAGGGGGCCTCCGGGAATTCAGTTGGCGACAGCGGCGGCGCTGTGCCTAACGCGCTGAGCCGGCCCAGCTCCTTCCAGGCGCCATGAAGGCGGAAATACACACTGCGATGGAGTGTGGCTTCCATCAGCCAATGCTGTAAGGCCGCCTCGTCCTCGTTAGTCCAGGGCCCGGTTTCACGTTGCGCGATCCACCGGCTGGCCTGCATTTCGGCCTCTTCAATCTGCTCTTCAGTCACCATGACCGGTTTCCCTCTCGATGGCTTCCCGATCCCTGGCCGTCTCCTTGTCAGGTGAGCCGCCATAGACAGCGTCGGCCAGGTAGCGCAGCCCGCGATGAACCTGCTTCTCAACAGCCCCCTCTGTCATTCCCAGGCGTTCCGCCACTTGCCGTTGGGGCATTCCTTCAATGCGCCGCATCCACAGAATCTCCCGGCACTTGGCCGGCAACCGCAGGAAGAACAGGGACAACCGTTGCAGTTGCTGTCGCCCGCTCGCAACGCGCTCAGGCGATATCTCATCTATCAGTACGTTTGGGAGGTCCAGATCTTCCAGAAAGTCAATAGAAACGACACGGCCGCGGCGGGCCAGATCGATCAGCAGATTGCGGGCAATGCTGAAGAGAAAAGGGCGCGCACCGGAGGGCCTTACAGTCTCCGCCGCCTCGATGACTCGGATGTACACCTCGTGGCGCAGGTCGCGGGCGTCCAGCTTGAGTGCGGGCGCCTTATTCTGCAGATAACGCACGAGGGCGGCCTCATGCGGCAAGATTTCCCGCTGAAACCAAATCTCCAGTGGTTCATCCATTAGATCACCATACCGCCATCCAGCGGCAGGACCAAGTCATTTCGGGTCGCGAAAATTTAAGTGTCGGATTTATCCAGTTCGTTCGTAGTCGGTGATTCCGCCCGATTGCTTCCGTCGTAGAGCCAATCTTCGATCAACTTCGTGCGGGTGGCGGCAGGACTGCCGGCAAACCCAATGACTGAAGCCAAATCTCCCGTCCCCAACCCTTCTCGCAGGCCGACCCCTGGTGCAGCCAGGAATATGCCGAGCACGGTCTGGCCAAGGTCGACCGCGCCTTGCTCCAACAATTGCCCGATCATGAGGTTGAGCACAGTCTTCGTAATAGACTGGATACTGTGCGGGGTGGCTGCGTCGAAATCCGCGGCGTAGCGCTCAAACAGAACTTGTTGCCCGCGGATCACATCAGTGTGGAGAACCAGGGCAACGAGGTCAGATCCCCGCACCGCCGGCAAGTTTGCGATGCCCAAGTCGGCTGCACTCTCGAGGGGCATAAACCGCGCGGCGCGCAAACCGATGGAATACCGTGCAATACCGTGCAGATGGTGGAAGCCATGCCGTCGGTTCTCGGCGCAGGTGCAGCGGCTCCTGTTGCCTGCCACCACCTCGAGGTCCGGGTTGGGAACTGTAATGATCCGTACTCGAGAGGCAGCGGAAATTTTACCGCCACTCAGCGCTCTGGATTCCACTTTTCATCTCCTCATGCCTGCTGCCAGTCGTCCTGATGGCACCGCCGTTTAGGGTCATAATGATCGCCCTTTGGGCGCTGCTCGTCCCGTTCTGGATCTACGAAAGCATAGAAAAAGCGAGGAGGTCTCAACACGAGCTTGATAGGCTCAACGCCAGTTTGAAGTGAATAGCTTTGGTGTAGGTAGTGCCGCCATAAACGGCCTACTCCATCTCGATGCGAATGCCGTCTAGATAAACAACCGTATCTCGCGATCGCTCGTTGGGATGGCTATCGTGTTCGCCCAGAACCTCGATGCGAATGGTATGACGGCCCACAGTTGCAAATTCGTGGCGATACGCGACAACGCCCCAGATATCGTCGGCAGCGTAGGTATCGACGATCTCCGGTGGCCCGCCGTCGATACTGACGCCGGCCTTGCCGTTCTCGGCACCCAGTTTGGTGAGCCACAACACCCGTTTGCCGGTGAATGTCAGCGCCGCCGTTGCGCCTTTCTCACTCACGGACGAGATCGTGCCGTCATAAGCGACCAACGGCTCCTCTGTATCGTGCTTCCATCCGGGACTATAGGCAATTTCACCGTTGGCGCCATCGTCAACAACATGCGACGCCTTCGCTTGTAGACCGAGCGCTGCAACTCTTGCGGAAGAGTTACCCGCTCCATCGACACTCCGCACTTCATAAACCGCCGCTAGATCCGCCCCAGCAGAATGATCAAAATAGAATCGACCTCTGGCGACTTTATCGATAGCAATACCGTTACGGATGATTTCGTAATATGAAATCCAATTGTTGTCGGTTCCGGGCGTCCATTCGAGCTCGATACCGGGGTAGCCCATATTTTCGCCGCGCCGCTTGCTGACAGTCGATGGCGGTTCGGGGGACACCGTATCGAGCTTGCTACCTGGGTGCATGGGCAAGTTCAGATAGATCAATTCCCCAGATGGCATTTCTTTCACCTTGATCCCGCTGTCCATAAGCTCAGCGCCGATTCGCTGCTCGATTCTGTCGGACTCCTGAAAGCTCACGAAATACGGCTCACTGGGCAGTAACCCCTTCGGCTTGATGGTAATCGCGCCAGGTGCGGGAGCTCGCCTGAGAATGATGATGCCGCGCTTCGCATCTCGACTCAGCCGTTGAAAATACGCGGTCGGATCGTCGCCGGTGACAATGGGCCTGTAGACGTGAACCCACCGGCCGGCGACTCCTTTGTTGTAGAGGTACTGATAGATGTCGACGAGCTCTCGAATGCCCTCCATCTTCTCGGGCTTCCACGTGTCGCCCTGCATGGCAAAGGTGCTTGAGAGGTGGGCACGCCAATCGGCCTTGTTATATCGTTCTACGTCCCAGTTCTGGGGGATGGTTGACTTGTCTGGCGGGAGCAGTAACGCCGCCCAGTAGTTTCGTAACGCCACCGCTCCATCGCTGATCTGCAACGACGAGGCATATCGGGTGTAGTCATAGCCGGCGTAGTTGCCGCCACTGTTACATGCCTGGAAGCTGGACAGGGGGTGCCGATCGAGGAACCGTCGTAGAGCCTCGCGCACGCCCTCGTCTTGCCGGAGCAGCGTCGTGTCGTCGCCGCCTGTTGGCCTCCCCAACATCAAGTCGTCGTTGCGCCAGCTGAAGTTGCCCCACTGCGCGACTAACGAGTCTAGCGTGGTATCGACAAAGTTGATGGCACCGGGCTGTGACATGTCGAGCACCCGCAGCTCAGCGCCGCCAGGCAATATCCATTCAGGATCATCTCGGGCGATTTTCGAATGCACGTTCGCTTCAAAGGGCATCAGGAACATCTGACCCATAACGCTTTTGCGCAAATAATCCACCGGCTCCCGAAAGTCCGCGCTATGCCAATCCCCCATCCGATCGTACCAGTCGCGATCGAGGTGGTAGACGCTGACACCCGTATAACGCATCCAGTCAGCCATTCGAAAGGCCTTCAGCCACAGGCTCTTGAAGTCTGTTGTTTGCGCTCCCTCTGCGGTTCTCGTATCCCATCGGGCTCCCTTCCACCACGCGCCCAAGGAGCGAATATCCGGAAACCAAACCTCGCGCGTATAGTCCCAGAGATAGCGATATTGCCAATCAAGAAGCTCGTTGCCAGCGTTATCCAGCTCGCCCTGGAAGACGCCGATAAAGGCCCACGGCGTTGTGAGCGACTCGCCCGGAGCGAGTGTTTGTCGATGACCGGTTACCCGCAGGCCTGCAGTGACCACACCCTCGGCATCCACTCGATAGGAGGAAGCCCAGTGTCCAAAGTAATCCCAGCCGATGAATACGCCATCCCCGGCCGTCAAGTCTTGGAGGGCGATCCACGGCGCGTAATTTGAGGAGCCGGGATTGGGTCCTGGCACCCCGCCGCTACCGGCTCGATCGCCGGTGGCACAAACACTTCCCTTAATACTGACCTTGCCCGCCCTAGGCGCCGTCCACACGCGGACTGCATCGTGGTCATGATCCGCACGTTGCTCGCCCGCGCCAACAAACGTCAGGCCGTTAGAATCACTGTTGGCCCTGCGCCACTGGCGGACATGGGCGTCATAGACCAGATCGGCCGATTGCCCTTTTCCTTGGTATTGATATCTCCAGCCGTAATGGCCCTGGATGTTCGAAAACTCCTTTGATGCCGTGTGCTGCTCGCCGTCCTCGTAAGCGATAGTCGGATCGAAAGCGGCCGTCTGATTCAGCCAACCTCTGTTACCAGCCGTATGCATCAGAAATGCCAGTTCGTCGCCCTTCTTGACTGCCACATCGATATCAAACGGCACGGCGGCCGCGGTGTTTGGATAGAGCCATCCCGCCGTTGGCCAAACACGCCTTCCATTAAACAAGATGCCAGGGTCAAGCGAGCCCGGAGGGTCGAAATCGTCGGTGGGTCGATAGCATTGCCCCTCCCCCGGAAAAGCGTCATAGGAGTCAAAGGTCCGCGCTGCTCTTGGACTGAGCTTCTCAGTCCTCAAGGCCCACGAGCCAGGCTGGTTTTGAGCGCCCGTCATCCAATGAAAATCCAGCGATTGGGGCCCTCCCAGGTGAATGGCCGCGTGCAGAAACTCCGGGTCTGTGACCTGAAGCGCGGCGCTACCTACATTCTTGAGGACAGCCCTTTCGCGGATTACGCTAGAGCCGGGGTAGACCACATAACTCCTGGTAACCGCTAGAGCACCTTGCCGTAAGGTGAGGTCAAGTTGGAGCTCTCCCTGCTCCAGCTTCGAGGTCCTGGCATTGATGTAAGTCCAGGGTCCGCTCGAGTCGATAGCGGCTAATTCGCGCCCGTTGATCTTGCTTCTGAAGCTCTTGTTGACAAGCCTGTCGCTCTCCAGGGCAATCACTCTTTCGACCGACACCGTGCCGAGCGTCCATGTCGTACCCTGGCTGGTGATGTACGCGTCTTCACTGCTCAGCGCAAAGCAACGTAACGAAAGTAGCAAATACAACGCTGCTAAAATCAGAGCGCCTCTCACGCGGACTCCTAGCAACGTAGCACACCATGTGCGTAGAGAATGCAGCGCCGCGACGGATTATCCACAACCTGACTCACCAACTATCCGGCTCGATCTCGAATCGGTGGGATGTAACACAAGGGCGAGCTTTAGTGAAGATCCAGCTCCGCCAACAATGGACGCAGGATCTGTGGATCGGGGCGAAAGTGTCCAACTGACGTACGATAAATCGGCCGTCTAACCTGAAGCATGCTCGCCGTACGGATTGGACGGTCAGTCTTGTAGAACTCGAGGCAAGCGGGATCCCAATCTAGTCCGCAGTATTGCACAAGTCGTTTGGCCTCCATGTCAAAGTTGCCGACAAGTGATTCGTAAATCACATCCAGGAAATCACTACCAGGCAGCGCTTCCCGCCAATGAGTCATCAACTGGGTATAAGCTCGGTAGTATCGTCCAAGCTCCCCTAGATCATAGGTGTGAGGTTGCTTGTCCGCAAACAGATGCGAGAAACATGAGAGACAAGTGTCCATCGCATCGCGGGACGTATGAATAATCGTGGCATTAGGAAACACTAAGCGAATTAGCCCAAGGTAAAGGAAGTTCGCGGGAAGCTTGTCGGTCACACGACGCGCGCAGGCCTCCTCATGGCCTCGTGCGTTTTCCGCCGCCTCAATCGCACGGAGCCGATCTAAATAAAGGGAGCCCATTCGATTGAGCATCTCGGGCGTCAATATCGCCTCAAAGTCAGTTATTTGATCAATTGACGTGCCTAACACTTCGCTCACGCTCTCCTGAAAGTCCGGCCGCTCGCCGGCGGCAAAGACATGGGGGTGGCTGGCCAATATCTGTTCGACCAAGGTGGATCCAGAGCGCATCATGCCGAGGATGAACACCGGTTTACGCGTTGGATTACCGCAGCCTTTGAATCGCTTCATGAGATCTTGTGTGAATGTTTTCCGGAGTCTCGTGAATTGGCCCAACGTTGCGGCCTCGTCGTAATCGACTTCGCGCCGCCGTAAGGCATTGCCTTTAAGGAGATGCGCGAACGATTCCTCCGGACGCGCCAGATCCGAGTAGCCCTTTGCCAGCGCGAAATGAAGTAAAATTTGATCGGCGGGCCCCAGTGCGGCAGCATCGGCGGCAAGCCTTGTCATAGTGTCGAAGTTGCGATCTTGGGCCGTGAGCGTCGAACACTGCGCAAGTCCGAAAAGCGACTTGACTCGGCCCGGCTCTGACTCCAACGCTTGTTCGAATGCCTGGCGTGCGCCGTCCGCATCTCCGAGCTCCGCTGCTGCGAAACCCAAACAATCCTGAGCTTCTGCGTGTCCAGGAGAAATCTCGAGAACGGTCCTATAAACGGCAGTCGCCTCAGTATGTCGATTGAGCGTCTGCAGAAGATTACCGAGCTTGAGAAGGCATTCGACCGAGCGCGGCTCTTGGTGTAGAGCGCGCTCATAACTGCGAAGCGCATCCTGAGGCCGCCTAAGCGATCTATTTACATCGCCTATCAGAAGCAACAGCGGAGTCGAGGTGGGTCGGAGTTTGCTTGCTTTGGTGTAGCTGTCTAGCGCGTCGTTAAAAAGCTGCTGCTCCGCCAGGGCGTTTCCGAGATTAATATGAGCGTCGGCGAAATCGGGCCGCGCTGACACAGCCGACTTGAAATACGCTGCCGCCCTCGCGTAGCGCCTCAGTATGTAACATTCGGTACCGATGTTATTGATGGCTTCGACAAAGTCCGGCTTTAATCGCAGCGCGTGTTCGAACTGCGCTATGGCCTCCTCGTGCCGGCCTAGAACCCCCAAGGTCGTGCCAAGATTGTTGTACGCAGTTGCATATTGGCTATTGTGCGCAATAGCGCTTTCGTAGCTTTGCAACGCTTCCTGATAGCGACTCAGGGAATGGAGCGCCATGCCGAGATTATTGTGGAGCTCTGCAAATGCAGGCTCTTGCTGCACAGCTAAGCGAAACAACGGAACGGCTGCTGCCGGCTGCCCTTGTTGAGCGTAAAGCAGACCAAGGTAGTATAAAGCTGCGAACTCACAGGGACGGGCGGCAAGGACGGAGCGATAGAGGCCTTCGGCCTCCCTGAATCGCCCGGCGCGGTGTAATCCGAGCGCCTGATTGATTGAATCACTGTGCGACGGAGTGGTGGGCACCGGGGCTTATCCGTGGTGTTAACTCACGTAGTACCGAGAGTGTCTGCAATCGCTCGAGGGAAGCGGCAGCAGCGCAAAGGAATTCTGCTGGCGCACCCATTGTCTTAAGCCTGGCATGAGTCAGGTGGTAGCAGCTTATCGTGCCCCTGCGAACTTGTAGTTCAATCGGATACCGTACATGCGCGGTGCGTTGTATATCAAGGCGCTCGTTCCAGTGAAGCCGTACAGATCCTGCTCGCCGGTCACATAGGTCCTATTGAGCGCGTTGGTCATAAAGAATGATGCCTCTAAGGGCCTGCCGTCGATATTATCCCAGCTGGTGTTCACATTGAGCACCCCATAAGGCGGAATTTTCCCGTACGGGTCGCTGTAGCCTCCAAGGTATTCGGTGCCCTGCCAGGACCAATTCGCGCCGACGCTGAGATCGCCCAGCTTTCCCATAGGAAATTTGTATTGCGAGTTCAGACTATATTTCCACTTCGGATAGGGGTGAGCTTGTGTCAAGGCGCTGATTTGCGCACCGGGAAGATACTGCGTGACTGCAAAATTGATGTAGGAGAACGTCGCGCCGACTTGCCAATTGGTTGTTGGAAAGATCGAGCCGTCGAACTCAGTGCCCTGGATTCTGGCATTGGCGGCGTTTATCGTTCCAACTAGCGGTATTCCGTTATAAAGGCCGCCGAATCCAGTCTGTATCGCATCATACTTGTCAAAATAATAATCGAAATTCGTGCGCGCCTTTACACCGGCGATATCCCATTCGGACTTCAGTCCGATTTCATGGTCCGTCAGGTACTCCGGTCTGAATGGAATTACGACCGCTCCCGCGGAGTTTGCATTGAATCCGCCAGCTCGATAGCCTTTTTTGACCGCGACGTAGAGCATCGTGCCTCGAACCAGGTCGTAGTCGAGGTCAGCATTCCAGGTCGGCGCTCTAAAAGTGGCGGAGCCCCCTGCTTGGCAGGTAACGATCGGTCCAGTGGGACATTGGAAATTACCGTCGTACGCGGTCAAGAAAGCGGCGGAATAATCCCACGTATAGCGGTATCCCCCGGTTACTCTCAGGCCTTCCGTCAAGGACGACAGATCATAGGATTCCTGCGTATAGATCGCCTTGCTATGGTTTTCGAAGCCCGAAAACAATCTGTCCTGGGCACCAAAGATGGTCGTGCTTGAAACACCGGTGGCCGGATTGTTGAGATAGAAGGCGCCGACGTTCCACGTCAGATTGCCCCTGAGGGCTTTCCCTTGAAGTTGCGCCTCCTCGGTGAACTGCCGGGCAGAGTTGAGGGACGGGGTACCTTGGTTAAATTGAAACAGAGGCAAGTCCGTCGAGTCCCAATCGAAGCCGCTGCGAAACTTGATAACACTGTATGAGACGATGTTTCGAAGGTCAACGTTCGGGCCAAAATCAAGCCGCAGGATATCCTCCGCGCTCCAATAGTCCCTTCGAGTCCCCTCCAGCAGATCGTTGTGGAGTTCTCTGCGGACTCCGAGCGCCTGCTGTTGGGCGAAGAGTGCGCCCAGACCTGGGAAGCCCCCCGCAGCCGCACGTGCGGGGTCAACAGCCGACAGTATGAGTGACGTCCCGTTGCTACTAAAATGGTTATACCGATAGATAGCGTCATTTCGTATGCTATCGTTTGGCATAAACCTAAGTGTGAACCTCACGGCCCTGCTGTCAATGCCGTCCAGCGCGCGTCCGGGTTCACCTTGTTGCTGTGTGAAGCCGTCGCGGTCCTGGTAACTCACTGCAAGCCGCGCAAGTAGCATATGGTCCACGATCGGCACATTCAGCGCGCCTTCGAATTCGCGATCGCCGTAATTGCCGAGAGTGACTTGCGCGTTACCTCCAAAGTCGTTCTGTGGAAGCGCGGACTGAACCAATACCGCACCGCCATCGGTATTGCGACCGAATAATGTACCTTGCGGCCCCTTGAGGACCTGTATGTTCTCCAGGTCGAAGAAGTACCCGGGCGCGCCGACCGTTGCCCCGGCGAAACCGACGAGAGGGACCTCATCCAGATAGACAACAACACCGGGAGACGATCCGGGAGAAGGTCCCTGAGCGCGAATTGTAAAGGAAGGGGTGTATCGATCGCCGCTGCTGTTGGAAATACTGAGAGAGGGGGTCAGATATTGGAGACTGTACGGGTCTTGAACGTCGTTTGCCCGGAGCGTGTTCGCTGATAGCGCTGTGATGGAGATGGGCACCTCCTGAAGATCTTCCGCCCTGCGTCGCGCCGTAACGATTATCTCCTCCAGGGCTGTTGTAGGGTCCGTCGCGCCGTACGATAAGGACGAGGCAGGGCTGTAAGCCCCCCCTTGTCCGCTCGAGGATGCTTTCGGCTCAGGGGTCAGCACGACGGTGCTCTCATTCACAAACTCGTAGTGGAGGTTCGTGCCCTGCAGGAGGGTGCCGAGGGCCTGATCGATGCTCAGCTCCCCGTGCAATGCTGGAGCTCGCAAGTGGCCGACCAATTTGCGGTCGATGAGAATGTTGATGTCGGTTTTCTTGGCGACAGCTCGCAAAGCGTCCTCGAGGGGCTCCGCCGGCAAGTCGAATCGAATAGCGGCCTGCGCGCTCGCCGAATTGGCGATGGCGAAATGTACGAACGCGGCTACCAGCGCCGCTGATTTCGTGGAGTTAGGCCGATAGGTCACAGTGACATCCCCCCGCATTTGAGATCGTTCGTCAACCTAGACGACCAGGGTGGCGACAAACCTCAACGATCGGGAGATAAATCTTGTGCGGAGGTGCCCTGCGGCTACGCCTTTTACTCTGGCGAATCGCGGAGGACGAACCCGGAAGGTCGCCGCTCCACGGTGAGTCTGTACGAGCGGGCGACAGCGGCCGCAAAACCGGCGGTGTCGCCAGCCCGAAATACACCATTGATACGGATCGCGTCCGTCTCCCGAGCCTCGACGACGAGCTGTGCCGCCGTATAGCGGTTCATTTCCCGGACCGCCTCTTCGAGCGAGGCATCCTCTAGTTCCACCCTACCCTGACGCCACGCGGTGAGCTTGTCGACGGACGGAAGGTCGACGTGGGTACTATGGTGAGGATTCCAAGTGAGACGCTGTCCGGGTAACAAGGATTGTGACGCCGCCGGGGAGGCGCCCTCGGTCTCCACGATGACTTTGCCCTCGAGAAGGGTCACTGACAACCCTTGTCCGTCCTCGCGGACATCGAAGGCGGTTCCCAATGCCTTGATACATCGGTTTCCCGCAATGACCACGAAGGGCCGGTCGGGCTGCTTCGCCACTTCAAACAGTGCCTCGCCACTCTTAAGCTCGATGCGGCGCTCGTGTGTCGTGTACTTCACGAGAATACGAGTGTCGGTATTCAATGAAACCCGACTACCATCCTCCAGGGTCAGGACCCGCTCTTCGCCGATGTTGGTGGCGATGCCGCGAGTGTGAAGGTAGGCCACGGCGCCGGCCAGCAGAAACGTCACCGCGGAGGCGACAATGGCCGCCGAACGTACCCGGCCAGCGCGAAAGCGGGCCCGCTCCCAGTGAGTCGGTGGAGGCAGCGGACGCTTCTGCAGCGCTCCGGTGAGCTCCCAAATTTCGGAGATTGCTTCGTAGGCCGCAGTGTGGCTGGGACGCTCCGTGAGCCAACGATTGAAACCGACTTCGACATTAAGCGGGCGCTCTGGTACCCGCAGGCGCGCGACCCAGACCGCCGCCTCATCGAGCTCTTCTGCTGAACATTTCGCCATTGAGGTAAGGTCGTCTAGGCTCATCGGCTCAACTTCCGTCCGAGCGCGGACACTGCTTTGGCAATATGTTTCTCAACTGAGCTCACGCTCAGCTCGAAGTGCTGCGCGATCTGGGCATAGCTCAAGCCATCCAAGCGATGCATGAAGAAAATGTCCCGGGTGCGCGGGTGAATGGCCTCCAGCGTGCGCTCCGCATCTCTTAGACGATCCTCCAGTACTAACACTTCATCTGGAGTGGGCGCACTATCGGCGATGACCAGCGACTCCACGCGGTCCTTCACGTAAAGCTCCGCGTGCTCATGCTTGCGCACGTCGCGCGCGAGGTTCAGAACAGTCCTGACGAGAAAAGCCTCGGGCTGTTTCAACTCGCCGCCGCCGTCACAGTAGAGTTTGACCCGCACAAAGGCTTCCTGGAGCAGGTCCTCTGCCTCCTCGCGGGTTCGTCCGCGTCGACGGAGCAGCTTCTCCAAGCGGGGAAAGTGGATAGTCAGCCAGTCCATGAAGACACGATGACATGCAGACGCCTGAAAGGCTAGCCGGCGTGCGGCACCCAAGCGGCGGCTCGAAAAATATCAGTCGGCAATGAGGTTTCGGCCATGCCCAGTCGTCTACGTTAAGAATGGGCGCACCGGGAACCGGGTCAGAAAAAGAAGCGAAGGCGGCTAGTCAGGGTCAAATTCCAATCAAGGCGTTCCACCTTGAGCAGGCCTATGCCGCCGTGTGATGTCTTATCTGGCCTTACGGCCTGCGCTACTGCGGAAATATGCCGCGAGGTTAATACTCGCGCCGTATCGCCGTTCCACAGATCGGTGATTCTATACCGAGTGTCGCGGCTAACCGACCCTAACTTGTCGACGGGAATATTAAGGAGGATAGGACCATCAGCCAATCGCTTTCTGATCAGCGTGCCACTCCTCGAGCAGCTCGCGCTCGCGCGCGAGCGAGTTTTCCAACGAATCTGGGCCTTTTTCACCCAAGATTAGTTGGCGCTGGCGCTCAGCGGGTTGTGCCTTGAACCAAGTAAGGGTGTCCCGAGCGGTGACCTCAAGAGGACGAAAAGTCAACCCTTTGGCGAGGGCTCGACTATTGCTCATCGACATGAGCCCGGGAGTCCCTACCTCGGTAGGCCAGAAAAGTAGGTTACTCCAAGGGGTGAATTTTCGTTCGACGAGCCATGATGTCGCCACCCAGGTGAGTTTCGTACGCGAGCGAAATGCGCCCTGAAGAGCATCGAGCATCGTAGCCCAATCCATGCGTGTGGCGGGTCCGATGGTGTTGAAGACTCCGGTGTCGGCGCGTTCGGCAAGGTGTACTGCCCACTCGGCCATGTCGCGTACATCGATCAACTGCACGCGTGTCAGAGCATCGCCCGCGACTAGTACTTCTCCACCTCTTTCTAGCCGCAACGGCCAATACGTGAAGCCGCCTATCGGGTCACCGGGCCCGACAATCGCACCCGGCCGGAGTATGACAGTCTTTCCTGGAAACTGGGCTTGCGCTTCGCGCTCACAAAGTACTTTGAACTCACCGTACGGTCCCTTCGTCATTGTGTAAGGGTCGCCGTCACCTGTGTACTCCAGTAATTTGCTGTTCTCGTCCGTACCGCCTTTATTGTCGGCGGGGGTGTCGTAAACTGCTTCGGTGGAGACCAGCGTGTAGTGTCCAACACGACCTCTTAGCGCTTCGCCCAATGTCCGAATCCAAGAAGGCACAAATGTGGCGAGGTCGAAGACCGCGTCCCAATCACGATTCCTGATCGATTCCAGATCGCCATTTCGATCGCCTGTGAGGCGTTCCACGCTCGGCGGTAGATCCGCGCTCGCCTTTCCTCGAGAAAATACTGCTACGTGGTGTCCGCGATCCAACGCGGCTTGGACATGATAAGGACCGATGTGACCAGTGCCTCCAAGGACTAAGATGCGCAAGCGATTTGAAGCTTGCGTCATCCTGGTCGGAGGACGCGCCGTCATCTCGTGGGACTGAGGTTGCTCCGAGCGAGCTGGGCTCGCTATTACCGTAGCCGACAGGGCTGATAGCGCAACTGCGCTGGAATGGGAAATAAATTGCCGACGAGTGCGCATATTTTAAATTCCGTGGTCTTTCAAAAGCATCCTCTCGAATGGCGGAGGCGAATACCTCGAATCCCTCTCACCGTGCGCCGGCCCACGCACCCGACATATTCGTAGGGTTTCATCGCGAGTTATGTGCGCCAAATAGTAGTCGAAGACATCGCAAGAAAACAACGCCGCCTGGCATTACAAGAATGATCACAATAGAGACGCAATCGAATTTAATCCTAGTTGCTGTGCGCGAACTTGAGAGGGAGCGGCCCAGGATGTCGCATTGCTAGATGGGCGCGGCGCCGGGATAATTAGGCTGGCGAATGGTTACCATTTGGCGGAAAGGTTTCCAAACGGCTGACGCGCTAGCGTCAACGTTGTGCAAAATTCGCCCATCTCTGAATAGTCTGGAAACACCTCGACGGCCCCCTCGGCACGGAGAGTCTGTGCGTGGGGGCCCGTTGCAATTCCCACGAATGGAATTGTAAGGTCTCGGCAGGCGCGAGCATCCCAGATGCCGTCGCCAACATAAACGACGCTGTCAGGTCGGCGTCCCTCGGAACGAGCGATAACTCGATCGATAGCAATTTGCATGATCGACACTCGCGACATGGCATCGTCTGCCGAGGCAGAGGGAAGTGCATCGTAGGGCATGCCGGCGCTGAGCATCTTGCAACGCGCAGAATCGCTCCAGCCCCCAGTGGCCAGCCCCACGCGATAGGATTGCAGCCCGGTGAGGTGGTTCAACAATTGTCTGGCACCAGGGATTTCGCAACACGGTGTTTGTAGAGCTGCAGCAGAGATGGCATTGACGAAATGCATGCGAAAGGCGGCTATCTCTGAAGCCTCGGGTGCTCGCCCAAGTCGACTCTGAAAAAGCTCGCTGAGAATGCCTGAGTCCGTTGTATGCTGATACAACGACCAATCCGAGGAGACATCGGAAAAGCTGAAGACCTCTGAGAGCGACTGTAGGTAGATCTCGGCGTCAAGCGACTCCGAATGTGTGAGGGTGCCGTCAATGTCGAACAAAACAAGGTTCATAGCGAACTCGGTACCGGTAGCGTGATACTGTATGGACCAGGCCGCCGTCCTCACATTGCATCGGCAACCAGCGGATCACACGCCGGCGCCGCGGAATAGGCTAAGGAGCGCAGCATCGTTTCTCGCAATGTCCGTAAAAGGATATACGTCGGCACCGCCGCTTGGGCCAATCCTCCCGCTGAGCGGAGCAATAGGGGCGCGAGCGAATCCCACTTGGAATATTATGCCGCCCGCTTTAATGCCGTCGAGATCAATTCTTCATTCTACCGGCCGCACAAGCGGAGTACGTATGAACGCTGGCGCGAGAGCACACCGGCCGAATTTCGATTCTCGGTTAAGCTACCGAGCAGTGTGACTCACGAAAGCGCATTACGGCGCTGTGGCGCGCAGCTGCGGAGTTTTCTGAAGGAGGTTTCAGGTCTCGACAGAAAACTGCGCGTTCTCCTGATACAAACGCCGGGTAGCCTGGCCTTTGAAGCTCGTGCGACGGCGCGTTTCTTCGCGACCCTCACAGCTGCAAGCCCCTGCTCGGTCGTTTGCGAGCCCCGCCATGCGAGTTGGTTCAGTTCCAAGGCGGAAGAAACGCTGAGTCGCTACGGCGTTGGGCGAGTAGCTTCAGACCCAGCGAAAGTGCCGGAGGCGGCCGTGCCAGGCGGCACCCGGAATCTAATGTATTACAGGCTGCACGGCTCTCCGAAGATGTACTATTCCGCATACAGCTCCGAGTATCTGAATGAGCTGGCCGAGAAAATGACATCGCGTACAAGGTCCAAAGAGATCTGGTGTGTGTTCGATAACACGGCCCGCTATGCGTCCTGGGATAACGCCTTGGAACTCCAGCAGCTGATTACCGACTGAGTGAGGGTACGCGCCTACAAAGCGGGCGCTACGGCGTCAACGGCGGCGATAAGGGACGTGTCCCACGCGCACTGTCGGGATTGGATCTCTATGTCGCCGTATATCCTTCGTTTCCTTCGCACTCATTCGATCGCCTGCAGATAGGGCACCATCGGCTTCTCGACAGGGAGCAGCCGCGCGTAGCGCAGCAGCTCGCGGTTCTGCACGCGCTCTCGCGCTCACTGAGACCCTCACAACGCATAGGAGTTGTGTCGCTTCAGGGCAAGGAGGTCAGATCCCGCATCGCCGGCAAGTTTGCGATGCCCAAGTCGGCGGCATTCTCGAGCGGCATGACCCGCGCGGCACGCAGCCCGATAGAGTACCGGGCAATGCGGTGCAGATGGTGGAAGCCATGCCGCCGGTGCCCGGCGCAGGTCCAGCGGCTCCTGTTGCCTGCCAGCACCTCGAGGTCTGGGTTGGGAATTGTGATGATCTCTGTCACGGTCTAGGTGACCTCAAAATGTCATGTCGCGACACTATGATCGAATGCGCTCGTTCGAGGGATCGTAAAAAGGTCGCACGGACGCGACCGCAGGGACGCGCTCGGTGGCAATCTCGAGCTCGTACTGGCCGGCATCGACCCACTCCGGGCTCAACGCTCCGTCGCTGCGGGTGATGTACCCCATTGCGCTCGCCACCCCGAGGCTGTGTCCAAACATGCCCGAAGTGATGCGGCCGACGAGTTCGCCGTTACGCCAGATGGGCTCATCGTGATAGATGAGCCGATCGGCGCGCTCGAGTTTGAAATGCACCAGGCGGCGCCGGATCCCGGCCTCGCGCTGTTGTTGTAGCGCGTTGCGTCCGATGAAGCCGCCCGCCTTGGACCAGTCGACGGTGAAGGCGAGGCCGGCCTCCAGCACGGTGTCATCAGGGGAGATGTCGTGACCCCAGTGACGGTAGCCTTTCTCGAGGCGCAAGGAGTTCATGGCGTGATATCCGGCGTGTGTTAGGCCATGCGCCCTACCAGCCGAGACGATTTCGTCATAAACCGACTGTACAGTGTCGGTGGGCAGATACAACTCCCATCCCAACTCACCGACATAGGTGATCCGGCTGGCCCGGACACGCACATAGCCGAGATCGATCACCCGTGAGGTGCCGTACGGGAATGCGGTGTTGGAGAGATCGGCATCCGTGAGTGAGCTGAGCAGCACGCGGCTGCGAGGTCCCATGATTCCCAGCACGGCGTAAGCGGCCGACAGGTCGGTGGCGATGGCATGAGCCTCCTCCGGGATGTGGCGACGCAACCAGTCCAAATCCCGCGTCTGGTTGGCACAACTGGTGACCACTAGATACCGGGTGGACGTCTCACGGGTGACGGTCACGTCGGCTTCGATGCCGCCACGCTCATTGAGCCATTGGGTATAGACGATCTTTCCGGGCGGCACGCTCAGATTGGCGGTGCAGATCCGGTTGAGCACTGCCTCAGCATCACGGCCTTCGACCACAAACTTGGCGAAAGACGACTGATCGAAGAGACCGACAGCCTCTCGCACGGCACGATGCTCGGCGGCGGAGTGCTCGAACCAATTCTGGCGCCCATAACTGTATTGATAGGTTGCAGTGACACCAGGGGGCGCGTACCAGTTGGGCCGCTCGAAACCGGCGACTTCGCCAAAGTAGGCGCCGGCGGCCTGCAACCGGTCATGGAGGGTGGACTTGCGGACGCCGCGAGCGGTTTCGGGTTGACGGAAGGGCCAGTGCATCGCGTACAACAGCCCGAGTGACTCTACCGTACGCTCGCGCAAATATTTCCGGTTGCGTTGGAAAGGCATACAACGGCGGATGTCGACGTCCCATAGATCCATCGGCGGGTGCCCGGTCAGAATCCATTCCGCGAGCACCTTGCCCGCACCGCCCGCGGACTGGATGCCGATAGAGTTGAATCCGGCGGCCACGAACAGGCCGCGCACCTCGGGCGTCTCCCCT
>Ga0105240_10004513_pt1 | contig 21160 bp, 16 predicted proteins | sample KBSC54metaG_FD_80426 | JGI IMG/M metagenome (GOLD analysis project Ga0105240, IMG submission 80426) | Corn rhizosphere microbial communities from Kellogg Biological Station, Michigan, USA - KBS C5-4 metaG | ecosystem: Host-associated > Plants > Roots > Rhizosphere > Soil | place: Michigan, USA... | reverse complement strand
CGTGCATCGGCTCCAGTTCCAGCGTCTTCAGTATGAGTAAGTCGAGAGTACCTTGTAGTAAGTCGGATTTTGGCTTCGCCATGTGCGGATGTCCTCACTTATGCTCTGTAACTTCGGCGGGAAGTTCCTTGTGCGCGCTCCAGTCTTCCCAGGACCCGTCGTAAAGCCGCGCGTCGCAGCCCAGCATGCGGGCCGCAAAGTATACGACCGTAGCCTGCTGGCCGATGTGGCAATACGACACGACCCGGTCGCCCGGCTTGATTCCGCGCGCCGTGAACAGGTCGGCAAGGTCGGCCGTAGACTTGAACTTATTCATGGCGTCCACCAGCGTCGAGTAAGTGATGTTCACCGACCCCGGGATATGACCCGCCCGCTGATTATTCGGAATCTGCGCGCCGGTATAGAACCGCACGTCGCGGGCGTCCACGATATCCACTCCGGCGTGACGCAGGTTGGCCTGCACATACTCGCGCCCGGCGATAATGTCGTCCTGCGGACATGGCGTGAACTTCGCCGGTTTCACGGCCGGACCTCCTGGGTCACCGGACGGTTCTCGTTTTTCCACGTGACGAAACCGCCGTCGAGCAGCGATGTCCGGGCGCCCATTCCCATGGCATCCAGGGTCAGGTACGTGCGCGTCGTCAGACTCAGCGCGTCGTTGGCGACATAGAGAATGACGTGCGAACTGTTGGACACTCCCAGGCTGCCGAACACCTCCGACAGGCGCTGCATCGGCGGCAACTCGGTCGTCAGCGGAGTCTCGCCGGATTTCGTGACGATGTCGCTGTACTTCAACTCCAGCGCGCCCGGAATGTGGCCGGCGTCGTATTCACCCGGCCGCCCGACCGAGAGGACAATCACGGTCGCATCCTTCAGGTGCGCCGCCAACCAGTCCGTCGAGACCAGCATCGTCTCCCGCGTCCCGTGTCCGCCGCACCCCGGCGCCGCATGAACAGCCAAGGCCAGGCAGAGCATTCCCGAAAGCAAAGTCCCCTTCATTTAGCTCCTCCAGACATTCTACAAGAAGAAGACGCGCTCTCCTGTAGATTGTCACCAGGAAGGAACAAAAATTAACAATTGGGTGACTTCAGCCTGCCGCTACTTCAGCGCTTTCTCAACGGCCGACACCACCTCCGCCGATTCCGGTGTCACCGCCGACTCGAAGCGCGCCGCGACGTTCCCGTCTTTCCCCACCAGGAACTTCGTGAAATTCCACTGGACCTCGCCGCCGGTCGCCGGATTCGCCTGCTTGTCCGTGAGAAACCGGTACAGCGGATGCTGGTCCTCGCCCTTGACCGAAATTTTCGCGAACATCGGAAAACTCACGTTGTACTTGCGTGTACAAAACGTCTTGATCTCCGCGTTGCTATCCGGCTCCTGCTCGCCGAAGTTGTTCGCCGGGAATCCCAGAATGACGAAGCCCTTATCCTTATACTTCTCGTACAAAGCCTCAAGGCCTGCGTATTGCGGCGTGTACCCGCAGTAACTGGCCACATTGACGATCATCACCACTTTGCCTTTGTATTGCGAAAGGGCCGAAGGTTGCCCGTCAATCGAGTTCAGCGTGAAGTCCATGACCTTGTTTGCTCCAGACAGAATCGCCGCCACGGCAATCCCGGCGAAGAAGATTTTGCGCATACCGCAGTTTACTCTTTCCCCGCCGGACCCGGCACCTCGCTGCCGAATTGGATGCTCGAATCCACCCGGAACAGCCGCACCGCCGCATCCACCGGCCGCATCATCTGCAGCACGATTCCCCGACCCTGCGTCCGAATCGAGAAGTGCGTGCTCTCGCCCACGCGCACCGGAAACTGCCGTGTCCCAAACGGCGGAACCTGCACGCGGAACGATTCCGAGCAGACCGGCGCGAGCTCGCCGCCGCCCTGCGCCACCAGCGTGCCCGACGAGTAACAGCCGATCGCCGTCACCGCCGCGTCCGACGTGTTGATGAGCGCGATCTCGCTGCCTGCCAACGCCGCCACGTTGCCCGAGAACCACGGGCTAGCTGTCGGAAATGCCGCCTCGCGCGGGATCGCGCGCAACTGTTCGCCATCCACACACTCCGTCGATCCGCGCACCGCGACCGCCGCCGACTCGCCGGCGGGCACCGTCTCCCGCACCTTGGCCCACGCCGCGCCGCTCGCATTTTCCAGCCGCAACGAGACGTGCTCGAGCGCCGTCACTTCCACCTGCATGCCCTCATGCCCGATGAACGACGCCAGCCCGCCGGTCGCGTGATGGCCTTCCACCGCGACCCGCACGGTCCGCGCGCTCAGATTGCTCAGCTCGATCGACGACGTGCAGGCGGCGCTATAGTCCAGGCCCGGCAGCACGCTCTCGATCACCCGCGGTTGCCCCGCGCACAACGCCGGGACCGCCAACAGCAACGAATACCGCAGCACCCGCTCATCGTATCAACCGGCGAACAGTGGCACCATGGAAGGAATGTTCACGACGCTCCGCACTCTGCGCCGCTCGCCCGTATTCACCATATCCGCGATCCTGACCCTCGCGCTCGGCGTGGGCGCCAACACCGGAGCCTTCTCCGCCCTCCATTCGCTGCTCCTCAAGCCCCTTCCCTACCCAGCGCCCGACCGCCTTGTCAGCCTCTACGAGACCACCGCCGACCGCAAGCCGCGCGACGTCGCCGAAGCCAACCTCTTCGACTGGTCGAAGCGCTCGACCCTCTTCGACAGCATGGGCGCTTTCCGCGCGCGCTCTTTCGGACTCACGCTTGGCGACACCGACGCCGTCACCGTCATCCAGACCGGCATGGCGACCGCCGGATTTCTGCCCGCCATCGGTGTCGCGCCGTCGCTCGGCCGCGTCTTCACCGCCGGCGAAGAGGCCACGGACACGCATGTCCTCGTCCTCACCGACGGCCTCTGGCGCGCACAGTTCGCCGGCGACGCCGCGGTCGTCGGCCGCAAAGTTTTCCTCAATGAAGACCCCTTCGTCGTGATCGGCGTGATGCCGCCGGGCTTTGAATTTCCCATGGGCGGCGTGGTGCCGCAAGCATTCCTTCCCCTGAGCCGCCGCGATTATTGTTGCGCCCGCAGCGGCTCGCTCTCCGCCGTCGGACGTCTGAAGCCCGGCGCGTCACCCGACGCCGCCCGCACCGAACTCGAAGCCATCGCCGCGCAACTCGCCGCCGAGTATCCGGCCAGCAATCGCGGACGCAGCGCCGGCTTCCGCCCTCTTTCCGAAACCATGACCGGCGCGCGCCGCGAGCCCCTGCTGCTCCTGATGGGCGCCTCGACCCTGCTGCTGCTCATCGCGTGCGCCAACGTCGCCGGCCTCATGGTGGCGCGCAGTTTCGCCCGCACTCACGAGGTGGCCATCCGCGCGTCCTTGGGCGGCGCCGCCTGGCAGATCGCGCGACCCTTTCTCGCCGAAGCCCTGGTGCTCGCCGGGGCTGGAGCGCTCGCCGGCCTGCTTCTGTCGCGGCTGGTGCTCGACGCCATTCCGCGCTTCATCACCGATGCCGATCAGGCCGGACCGCTTCAGCTTGATGCCACCGCATTCGGCTTCGCGCTCGCGCTTGCCGCAATTGTTGCGCTGCTTCTGGGCGCCGCTCCGCTGCTGGTCATTCGCCGCATGGATGTCCGCGGCCTGATGGGCTCCGTCAGGAGCAGCATCGGATCGCGCGGGTACACGCGTGCTTCTCTCGTCGTGGCGCAGGTCGCCTTCAGCGCTGCGCTGCTCCTGGGCGCGGGCCTGCTGATGCGCAGCTTTCTGCATGTGCTCGCGACCAGTCCCGGATTCGAAACCGCGCACGCGCTGAGGTTCGGCATCGGGCTCCCTGAGAAACGCTACGACACGGACCTCAAACTGATCGACTTCCACCATCGTCTGCTCGACCGTCTCGCGGCCATTCCCGGCATCGCCCGCAGCGGCGCGGTTGCGCGTTTTCCGCTGCGCGGCGGCGCTCCCGGACCGGGCAGCACGTTCCAGATCGCCGGCTCCAACATCCCCGCCCCGCAACGGCCGCACGCATGGACCAACGTCGCCAGTCCCGGCTACTTCGCCGCGATGGGTATTCCGCTCCTCGCGGGCCGCGACTTCTCCTGGCGCGACGACCGGCCGGGCCGGCATCGCGTGGCTATCGTGAACCAGTCATTCGCGCGCGCCTATCTCGCGGGACGCCAGCCTCCCGGCACGATGTTGGAGATCCGCTGGGTCAGCGATCTGAATCCGCCGGGCTCCACTTGGGAAGTCGTCGGCATCGCGGGCGACACCCGCCAGTCGAATCTCGATCGCCAACCGGTGCCCGAGGTGTTCTTATCCATGTCCCAGGTGGGCTGCGACGGCGCGGGTTACGTGGTGCGCACCAGCCGTGACGATCCGGCCCTCGCGCGCGCCGTGGCCGCATCGGTGATCGAAGAGGATCCGCGCCTCGAACGCGTCAACGTGGTGCCCATGCAGGTGCTGATCGATCGCAACCTCGGCAGCCGCACCGCCGCGCTGCAACTGGTCGGCGTGTTCGCCGCGCTGGCTCTCCTGCTGACCGCTGTCGGAGTGTACGGGATCGTGGCCTTCCGTGCCGCCGAGCGTTCGCGCGAAATGGCGATCCGAATGGCTCTAGGCGCCACTGCCGCTCATGTGCAGCGGCTTGTCCTGGGACATGCGCTGCGCCTCTGCATGGCTGGAGTCGCCGTCGGGCTCGCGGCGTTCACTTTCGCCGGACCGCTGCTGCAAAGCCAGCTTTACGGAGTCGCCATCGGCGATCCCCTCAGCATCGCCGTAGTCGCCATCTGCATCCCGGGCATCACCCTGCTCGCCGCCGCCATCCCCTCCCGCCGCGCCGCCGCGGAATCGCCGATGTCTTTGCTGAGGGAGTAGCTCGAGATCAGGTTTCGCCCAATTCCGACAGAACCTCGGCGTAAGTATTCATCAGTGACGGGTTTTGCCGAATCGATGAAGCCCGCTCGTTTGCCTGCCGCTAGAACCGGCGACATGTCGAAGACGACAATCACACACGGCCCGATTGGCGTAAGGTTTCGAGATCATCCCGAAACTCCGTTACTCCGTAATGGATGGGAATTCGACGCTCGGCCATTACTGCTTGAAAGGCTAGCTGGCTCATTCCGGCCAGAACACTTGCTTGCCCAAGAGTCAGGCGCTCCTGCTGGAACAGGGCTAATGCAAGCTCTGTTTCAACTTAGACTCCGTAATGTGAGCCGCAGCAAGTACTTCATCTGGAATCGTGACCGGCATTTCTCCGGAATTATTACGGCCGGGGACTGCGGCCCCGCAGCCTCTCGACACCGCGTCACTCGTGCCGCCAGACATCCACGGGATTACGGCATTCAGGCGGCAACTAGTGCGCTACAGCCCGTGTTGGCTCACGAGCGCCGCGCCCGCTGCGCCAAGTAGTGTTGATCGAGAGCGAACCGGACAAGCGTTTTGATGACCGCCTGGCGACTTACGTTCAGGTCCTGTGCAGCCTTGTCCAGTTCTTCCAACATGCTGGCAGTGACGTCGACATTGATTCTTTGTATCGGCTGTACCATCCGACCTCGCCTTTGAAAAAACGCGAGACGTCCTTACCTTGACCGGCCAGTCGGGCAATCGCATCGGCAGAAACGGGTCCACCAGTCTTACGAGTTTTCTTCATACCTCTCGCGCCTCCTCGAACCCGGTGCCGCGTCGTGGATTTGCTCTCAGGCGTTTGCTTTTTCGGGGGATCAAAGCTGAACCGCATCTGATATGACTGTCATACCACTTCGTGGGGCCCGCCACCGTGCAAGGCGTGAATAGGATGGCCTGAGTGCACGCTCGCGACACCAATTCACTCGTACCGCAACGCATCCACGGGATTCAGGCGCGCCGCCTTCACCGCCGGCCAAACACCAAAAAACACTCCCACCCCGACCGACACGCCGAAGCCGGTGATCAGCGCCCAAACCGGCACTGCCGACGGCATCGAACTGACCAGCGCGCCGATCAGCAATGTCACCAGCACCGCGAATGCGATCCCGATGATCCCACCCACGCCCGTCAGTGTGACCGCCTCAAAGAGGAACTGGACGATGATGTCCCACCGCCGCGCGCCGATGGCCTTCCGTACTCCGATCTCGCGCGTCCGCTCCGTCACGCTCACCAACATAATGTTCATCACGCCGATGCCGCCCACCAGCAGGCCCAACCCGGAGATGGTGATGGCGATCATGACGATCATGCCCGTCACGCTGTCGAACTGCTTGACGATCTGATCGGGCGTGCTCAGGTTGAAGTCGTCAGGATCGTGCGGACCCAGATGCCGCAGTTTGTGCAGCGTGTCCTGCACCTCGACGAAGGCTTCTTGCCGCAGCCCCTGCCGGGCTTTGGCCGTCAGGGTAACGCGATCGACCTGCGGATACCGATTGCAGGCCGTACGGAAGGGTATGCTGATCTGCGAATCCACCGGGTTCTGGCCAAAGAAGCCGCCCTTCATTTTGACGAACACGCCCACCACGGTATATTCGGCGCCGTCCACCAGGATCTGACGGCCGACCGCGTTTCCATCCGGAAACAGCGTCTCGGCGATGGCGTGTCCGAGGATCGTGACCTTTGCCCCGCGGCGGTCCTCCTCTTGGGTATAGTGCCGGCCTGCTTCCATGTTGCGCGGAATCGTCGCGAAGGCCTCCGGGGAATCTCCCACGATCGAAAACTGATCGGAATCGATGGAGCCAGCCTTGACGATCAGCGGCTTGCCGCCCATCGCCGCTGGAATGAAAATCGACTTGGCAACGACCAGCACGGAAGGGCACAAGCGTTCGATCGCATCCGCATATTCCGGGCGAATCGGCCGGTTATGACGCTCCTTGGGCGGCCCGCCGCCATCCCCACCGCCGCCGCTGAATTGCTGGACGAAAATATTGTCCGGCCCCAACTCTTCGAAGAACACCACGATGCCCGCGCGCAGCCCAGTCAACAGCGAGCTCACGGTCACCACTGTCGCGATGCCGACGACGATCCCGACAATGGTCAGCAACGATCGCAGCCGGTGAGACGAGACGGTCGAAAGCGCGATCGCCAGATTCTCTCGAAAGGTGATCCTCATTTATTCGGCCCTCAACGCCGCGACGGGATCCAACCGGGATGCCCGCCGAGCCGGAAACCAGCCGGAGACGACGCCTACGCTGGCTGACGTCGCCAGCCCCAGCAACACGTATTGAACGGTGATGGTGAGCGTGAGTCCGGCCAGTTTGGCCAGCGCCAGCGTCAACGACGCGCCCACCGCCACACCCATCGCGCCACCCAGTCCCGCCAGGATCACTGCTTCGATGAGAAATTGCCTATGGATGTCCTTCTGGCGCGCGCCCAACGATCTGCGCACCCCGATTTCGCGGGTACGCTCGGTGACGCTCACCAGCATGATGTTCATGATCACGATCCCGCCCACCACCAGCGAGATCAGCGTGACCGGCACCACTACCGCCGAGATCATGCCCACCAACTGGTTGATAAACCCCTGCATCGCTTCGGGCGTGAGACTGTCGAAGCGATCGGAGTGGCCGGGCCGCGCGTGAAACCGGGTGCGCAACGCCACCCGCGTCATGTCGAGCGCGCTCTCGACGCTGAGGTTTGTTCCCGGCCGCGACCGCCCGAAGATCGCAATCGACTGACCGAAACCGTAGATTCTGGAGTACACAGGGAACGGGATGTACGCGACGTTGTCCTGGTTGTTGCCGAAAGCCGATCCCAGTTTCTCAACCACACCCACCACGGTGAATGCCAGACCTTTGATGGTCACCATGTGGCCGAGCGGGTCGGTGGTGGGGAACAGGGTAGCGCCCACCTCGGAGCCGATGACCGCCACGGGTTGCGCCGACCGCTCTTCCTGCTCGGTGAAGAAACGGCCATCGGACAACGTCATGTCCCGCATATCCGGCAACACGGCGCCGACGCCGTAAACCGTGGCGGCCTCCGACCGGAGCACTTCGTGCCGGATATCTTCGACCCGCTGGGTATAGGCGCTATATAGGATCAAGTCACCGGTGGTGGCCTTGAGATAAGTCAAGTCGTCGGGCCGGATCGGCCGATTCTGTTTCAGCTTTGCAAAGTAATCGGACCGCGAAACCGCGTTAACCACCTGGGCGATGAGAAAGGTGTTGCTGCCGAATACCTTGGACGTGCTGTCGGTGGCGTATGTGCCCAAGCCCTCGATCGCCGCGCCCACCATGATGACGCTCGCCACGCCGACAATGACGCCGAGCAGCGTGAGAAAGGTGCGCAATTTGTGCGCGCGGATGGAATCGATCGCCAGCCAACTGGCACTTGCGATATTCCGCCAGTAATGCACCGATGGCATAAAAGATCCTAATATCTTTGATGATGACAGAATCCGCGCTCCGTTACCGTCGCGGCGCTGATCGGAGCCGCGACCGTGAGGGAGCGATCATCCAGTCCCCCTCAAAAGATTGAAGACGCAGCAGCGCGAGGTTTGTTCCCGGAATTACTTCTCGGCCGCCACATTCCCTATCCAAATCGTATTCGTCACCGGCGTGCCGCCACTCGCGGTGCTGATATCTACGATCGCCATTGTCCGCCACTTGGCCGGATCGAACTTCTCCTCGCCGTGAAAGTCGGCCAGATCGACGTTCACGTGGAAGACTTCCTTGCCGCCCGGCGGAAACAGCGGCATCGTGAATCGCGGACCCTGGCCGCCCTCCGGGTTGGTCATCTCCAGCGACAACATCAGCGTCACCTCGTTGTCCGAGGCGATGTCGAACACCAGCCGCTTAGCCTTCCCCAGTTCGTCTCCGGACATCCGCCGCACCAGCAATTGAAACTGCCCCTCGACCTGCTGGTAATGGGCCTCCAGTGCCGGCGCCTTCAGCGGATTCTGCGACTTACTCACTCGCAGGTCCATGCCTCCGGGCGTAGCCCAATCCAGAAAGTCGCGATCCAGGGTGCCGATCTGCAACTGATTGCCGCCCACCCGCGGACTCGCGGCCGGCGTACTCAGCACTTCCAGACTCTCGATCGTGGCGGTGTGCTGCCCCTGCGCTACCTGGACGGCCAGCGGAAATTCGCTCCTGCCGGGCAGTTGCGCGAAGTACTGTCCCACGTCGAACAGGCCGATTCCTTCCACCTGTGCCAGGTCCAATTTGCTGTCCGGATCTTTGGAGTCGTTCGGACCGTCGTTCACCGTGAAGTCCGCCGGCGTCAGTTCGATCCACTGCCACGTATTCGCGGGCGACCAGAACCAGGCCGAATAATTGCCTCCGGGCTTCTTTTCGCTGAACAGAATGGCCATGGTTGTGGCGTGGTCGGTCTTCACGCGAAAGCGGATTCTCTGCATTTTTTCGAGGTCAGGCGGAGCCGTTGACACAATTCCGGAATATATTTTCGGAGCCACTTCGTAAGTGAAAACCAGGCCGCCAGACCCGCTCGCCGGGGCCACTTTCGAACTGTCGCCCATGGCCATCCAGCCGCCCGTATCTCCCTGAAAATCCTGACGAAACACCACCTCGCCGGGACTTTGCGCGGACCCCGCCGTCACCAGCACACCGAGCAGGCAGATCGCTTTCAAACACATATACCCAAATCATACGCCAGCCTCCAACACAGGACAAACAGGCCTGAAAATTTGGAGGCGTCTGCCACAATGAGGTCGAGAGTAGCTTCGATTTGTGCTTGGTGAACGGACCGGCGGAATATCGCCGGTCCTTTTTTTATGTTCAAAGATATCGACTTACTGATTGGATTCGTTTTGCTCATGCTGGCCGCCGGCACCGTCGTCGCCGCCGGCACACAGTCAGTCGCCGCACTGACTGGAATGCGCGCTCACTTTCTCCGCCAGGCTGTCGAGGAACTGCTGCAGCAGCTCGACCCCTGCCGGTTGTCGCCCGGAGAGGCCCGCCGGCTGGCCCGGTTTCTCCTCCGCCATCCGCGATTGCGCGGCCGTGGCGCCGCCTACGCCACCTATCTGCGCCGCGAGGATTTCGTGCTGCTCCTCGTGGAAATCGCCTCCGGCTGCACCGAATTCGCTGCCCCGCTGCGCTGCGGATTTGTTTTTTCAAACTCCGAAGAAGCCCTCGAGCGGTCGCTCAGCATCGGCGCGCACACCCTGCGCCTCGAACTGGACGCTCCCGCCGAAAACGCGCGCGACCGCTCCACGCGCGCCATCATCGCCGCGCTCGGTCCGCATCCCCTGCTGGCGCAAATCCACGCCTGGTACGGCCACGCCATGGCCCGCGCCACAGAACGCTATATGCGCCTCACGCGCCTTGTCGCCGCGGCGATTTCGCTCGCCCTCGTCGTAGCCATGCACCTGGATCTTCTGGCCTGCTTCCACCTCCCTGCCCCGGGCCGCTGGCCGGGAATGGCGCTCTCGTGGGTGCTGCTCAGCCTCGGCACACCTTTCTGGTACGACCGGCTGAAAGACCTGTTACACTTCCGTCCCGAGAGTTGACGAAAGTTTTCGTTGACTTTGACGAAGCTCTCCGTCAATAATGGCCACATGACGTCCATTCAGCGTCGCCCCACCGAGGCCGAGCTCAGCATTTTGCGAGTGCTTTGGGAAAATGGCCCCGCCAGTGTGCGCGACATTCAGCGCGTTCTCAACGAACTCCGGCCGACCGGCTATACGACCGTCCTCAAGACCATCCAGATCATGACGGATAAAGGATTGGTCGATCGCGACGAGTCCGTCCGCCCGCAGATTTACCGGGCGCGCCATTCTCAGGAACAAACCCAACGCCAGTTGGTCCGCGACCTGGTCCAGCGCGCCTTCGGCGGTTCCGTGAAGTCGCTGGTGCTCCAGGCGCTGTCCACGAAGAAATCTTCGGCGGCGGAGCTGGAGCAGATTGAAAAGCTATTGGATCGAATCGAAGGAGAGGAAAAATGACACCGATTGCCCAGGCACTCAGCGCAGCCCTTCTGCATTTTGTTTGGCAGGGTCTGCTGGTCGCGTTCACACTTTGGATCGCGCTTTTCCTGTTGAAGGGCCGTTCCGCCAACGCCAGATACCTGGCCAGTTCCGCCGCCCTCGCCGCCTTGGCGGTGCTGCCGGTGATTACCGCCGTGCTGCTCTACCGGCGGCCCGCGCCGGCATCCGGGGCAATTGGGTTTGTTTCGTCGGCAATTTCCGCCGCCGCCGGGCTCTCCCACGCCCCGGCTCCCCGCTTCGCCTGGTTGCCGTTCGCGCAGGCTTGGGCGCTGCCCCTCTGGTCGGCCGGCGTTTTTGTTTTTTCAATGCGTCTGGCGTGGGGTTGCCGCCAGGTGGCCGCCCTCCGGGGAGCGGGCGAAGCGCCCTCCGCGGCGACCTCCGCCATGGCCACGGATCTCCGCTCACGGCTGGGAATCCGGCGCGCCGTTGACATCGTTATGACCGCCGATTCCGATAGTCCCAGTGTGGTCGGCTGGCTTCGCCCCGCCGTTCTGCTGCCTGCCGCCACACTCCTCGGACTCACGGAGCAGCAACTCGAAGCCGTCCTGGCGCACGAGTTCGCACACATCCGGCGCCACGATTACCTCGTCAACCTGCTGCAGAACCTGGTCGAAACCCTGCTCTTCTACCACCCCGCCGTCTGGTGGACCAGCGCCCGCATGCGCCACGAGCGCGAACTCTGCTGCGACGATATCGCCGTCCACACCTGCGGTGACGCCCTTAGCTACGCTCGTGCCCTGACAACACTCGAAAAGATGCGCTTCGCCGCCCCTGCCCTGGCTCTCGGCAGCACCGGCGGCGCGCTGCTCTATCGGATTCAGCGGCTCATGGGCATCGAAGCGCGCGAGACCGCACCCTCCCGTGTGCCCGCTATCACCGCCGTTCTGATGGGAATCGCCTGCCTGGCGCTCAACATGAATTGGGCGCGAGCTCAGGAACAGGAAAAAGGCGAGGTCCGCGTGCGAACGGTCCAAGGCGAAGTCGGTGTGGCCATCATGATGAACACCAGCGACGGCCCTGGTGTCCAGGTCGAAATGGAGGGGGCGAAAATCACCCGGCGGCCCGGCATTGAATATCCCGAGTCCGCGTGGAAACAGAAGATCGGCGGCACCGTGGTGGCCGAAGCGACCCTCGCCGCCGACGGCAGCGTGAGCGACGCCCGGATTCTTAGCGGACCAGCCGAGTTGCGCCGAAACGTGCTGCAATCGCTCCTTGAATGGCAGTTCGCGCCCGGGCCGGCCGGTGTCCTCCGCCAGGTCAGCATCAACTTCCAGTGGCCGGAAGCGCAGCAGAAAACGGAAGCGCGGCTCTCGACGATCCAAAGTAGGGAGAAGGGTGTTCAGAATGCAGAGCTGACCACCAACTTCCTCAGAGACGAACTGAAAGCCGCGCGACAATCCGGCGACCAGGCGAAGATTCGCGATCTCGAGCAGAAACTCGGCTACGCCGAGGAGGCTGCCGGTCACATGCGAGTAACTTTCGCCTACGCCAACCCACCGGTAGAAGGCCAGGTGGTCTCACGTATCGGATATACCGACCTGACGGAACAGCAGAAGAACCAGATTGCGGCCATCCTTCCGGTCAGACTCGGCGATACCCTCACCCACGAAAAAATCGAGGCGATCACCGATGCCCTCAACAAGTTGGATCCCAAGTTGGGCCACAAGTTCTCGATGGATGAGAACAATCGCATCGAGATCGACATATTTTCATTGCGCGACCGGTAATTGTCGTAGATTTCCTTGGTCAGTTGGCGACCGGCACCTTCTCGGCTTTATCGATTACCAGGATTTCCACCGGGCTCTTGCGGGGCTCCAGTTTGAGCCCCAACTGATCCTGAATCGCGGAGAAGATCGACTGGCCGGAGTCTTCCTCGGTCCACTGCAGGTCGACGTCGTATCCGCCTGTGAGTCCAGTGTTGTCGAGTACGGCCTGCCGCAACTGGCGGGACAGCAGCATCACGAAACGGAACATCGGCATGTTGTGCGAAGCGATGCGATGCAGCGGCAGGCTTGCGAATCGCGTGTCCGTGCTGGCGTCCGCGGCGGCCGCCTGGATCTTCCGGCCGCTTTTGGCGATCGCCAGTTCATAGTGGGCCAGCACTTTCGGCTCGCGGTGCAACTGCAATTTGAACCGCTCGGCCATGAGCGTCTGCAGCATCTCCAGCATTCGGTCGCGCGGCGTGTCGGCAGCCGATTTCGCGATAATGTCGTAGCGGTTTTCACGCGACTTGGCCCAGTCGGGCGCCGCCACCTGTTCGTCGCTCAACAGCCCGTATGCAAAGCGAACGCACTCTACCAGGGTCGCGTTCCCTAAGGTGAGTTCACCGTGCCGCACGGTGCCCAGATTGATGTTGATAGTGTCGCCTGCCGCCGGTTCGCTGACCTTTACGGAGGCTACGTCGAAGGCCGGCGGCTGGGCATATACAGAGGAGGCAAAAAGAAAAAGCCCCAGGAGAGAGCGCATACTAAAGAAATAGTACTACACTTCTCCTGGGGCAGAGAACTACCGCAATGAAGATCTACTTGATGACGCTGATGGACGTGCTGGTATGATTCCCCGCGGCATCCCAGGCAGTCGCGGTGATCGTGTGCGTGCCGGACGATGCCTTCTTTGTGTTCCAGTTGAACGAGTAAGGTGCGCTGGTGCCGGAATACTGCTGAACACCGTCAACATAGATCGAGACCTGGATCACGCCGACATTATCCTGCGCGGCGGCGGAGATCGATACGTTGGGTGAGGACGGAAGCCGTGCGCCGTTCGCCGGCGATGTGATCTGCACAGTCGGCGCGATCGTGTCAGGCGGCGGAGGTGGAGGCAGGGTGACGTTCACCGCCACCGAGGACGATCCGGCGTTTCCACCGTTGTCGGTCGCCGTCACTGTGAGGGTGTGGGCACCGGCGGCGACCGATGCCGAATTCCAGGCGATGGAATATGCGCTGCTGGCCGTTGAGCCAACCAGCATGCCATCGCAGTAAAGCTTGACTCCGGTGATTCCCATAGTGTCCGTTGCCGTCCCGCTGACGTTCACTATTCCGGTCAGGCTCGCTCCCGCTGTCGGCGCCGCGATACTGACCGCCGGTACGGCGGTGGACAGCGCCACGGCGGCGGCTACGGACTTACCGGCATCGACCAGGCCATAACCAAAGATCGAAGAATCGCCGATGTTGTCGGTGTTCTGTTCGAGTAAGCTCACCAGCCCCTGCGCCGACAGGCTGGGCCTGGCTGCAAGCACCAGTGCGCCGACACCGGCCGCGATGGGGGAAGCGAAGGAGGTGCCGTTCCAGTAACCGTAGCCTGTCGTGGAAGTAGTAGTGAGGATATTCACACCGGGCGCCGACAGATCGATCCACGAGCCGTAGTTCGAAAATGAGGCGAGCGCGTTGTTAGAATCCGTAGCCGCCACCGCAACCACGTTCGTGCAGTTAGCCGGGTACATAGGAGTTGTGCTGGAGTTATTACCCGCCGCGGCGAACACAACAGTACCTTTGTTCCAAGCGTAATCAACAGCACTTTGTAAGGTACTCGACGACGTTGTCCCTGAGATGCTGATATTCACGATCCGGGCTCCGTGGTCCGCAGCGTAGTTGATAGCATTGGCGATATCCGAGTAACTGGCGTAGCCCGTTGAGTCCACTACCAGCAGGGGCATAATAGGATTGCTCCAGGTCACTCCAGCCACACCAGTCAGGTTGTTGCTGACAGCGCCGATCGTGCCGGCGGTGGCGGTACCGTGGCCGAAATCATCGGCCACATTCGAACTGTTCAGCAGAAAATTCCAGCCTGCCATCAAGCGGGGAGCGACATCGGGATGCGTCAGGTATACTCCCGAGTCGATCACTGCGATCGGCTGGGAGGAACCGACGGTGGAGGCCCAAGCGGCCGGAGCGTTGATCTGCGGCAGGTGCCACTGGGAGGCAAATGACGGGTCGTTCGGCGTGTTTTCCACCGAAGCCAGACCATCCCGTTCGACGACAGAAAACAGGCCTGTACCCTGTAAAGCAGCCATAATCCTATCGATCTGCCCCGGCGGGACGGAAATGACGTGGTGCTTGGTTTGGGTGATATTTTTCAATAGCTTGCCGCCAACGTTAGCGAGAGCAGAGGTGACCGACGCGGTGTTGGCGCCCGCGCGCTCCTGAACGATAATTTGACCGGGGGCAAACTGGGATTTGTTTCCCTGCGCGGACAAAATGCCGCTCACGAGAAACGCTGATAGGGTTAGAGCTAAAGAGTTACGCATAGGGTCACTATGCGAACTATTTTACAATCACGCGATTGGTGCTAAACATATCATCTTTGGAAAAGGTACGGATTTCTCCCGGTTGACTACACCAAATGTGTGTATCCAGCTATTTACAGAATTTGTGTGTTTTATTACAACTTGTGAGTTATCGCCCGGCATGATCACGGGCCTGTGGATTCGGTACCCGGCTTACAGGGCGAGGAGTACGGAACCGCCCGGTACAAGTAAGTGTAAGGTTCCGTAGGTAAGCCACTCGCACGTAAGCTATTAGTGCTCTTCCTGACCTACGCGCCTACGGCACGTATTACGGACCACAAGAGCTAACATTCGATAGCAACTTGTCTATATCCTTCAGCCAGATTCCCGTACTATCATCCATTCGTGAGCCAAAGAGAGCTCTCGAACTAAGAACGCCACCACGGAGGAATAACAACTTGAAACTTTTCCAAGGAAGTAACTTTGGCAGTTTCGTCACAAAGCGGCTCTGCCTGCCTTTGACGTTTCTGCTCGCCGCTGCTGGGTTGCAGGCAGCATCTTTCACATTCAATGCCACGTCAGCTACCGCATGTGGAACCGGCAATACCTGCAACGGTTCAGCCGTGTTCAATATCACGGGCACGAACACATTCACGGTCACACTCAACAATCTGCAGACCGACATCAAAGACGCTGGGGAATTGCTCACCGACCTGTACTTCACGCTCGATGGGAGCACGGTGAGTCTGGTCGGCAGCAGTGGGACGGATCTCACGATTGATGGCAATGGTGTGCCCACCACGGGAACCACGGGCACGCTGCCGTGGGCATTCGGTCAGAACACCGGAACCGGCGGCGGCTTTCTGCTTTGCGTGATTTGCGGTAACGGAGTCAGTGTCGGCTCGGGTGTTGCCCCCGCACAGGGCATCATCGATGTTCAGGCGTCGTATGCGGACGCGAATGGGTCTATCGCCGGTTCCCCCTCCCACAACCCGTTCGTCGAGAGCGGCGCGACTTTCTCCTTCACGAGCAGCACAGCTCTTAACACCAACGCCACCACGAGCCCGTTCGGCAATGTTGGTCTGTCTTTCGGAACCGTGTTTGGAAACGAAGTGACCACGACCGGTGGCGGCGGCGGCACGTCTGGCAGCCCCGCACCTGAGCCGGTCAGCATGCTTCTGACGGGCGCCGGGCTGACGGGCTTGGCACTCGTGACTCGTCGCCGGCTGCAGAAAGCTCGTGTTTAAGCTACTTCACGGCCAAACTTACCTGGAATTGAGAAGAAAAACCGCCGAAGCTGACCAGGAGAGGGACGTCGCTGCCAAAGTTAATGTCGGTCGGCATGTAGACGTTGATCTGGAGGAGTCCGGAAATGTAGCCTGGGGCGGCGCCAACATATTGAATTTGGGCGTTGGCGCCGCGCACCAAGACTGAGACGGGCAACTGGGGAGCCGCAAACGGAGGGCTGCCGGGGGTTATCGACCCGGTGGCTGCAGGCGGACTCAACAGGCCCGCTCCAGTCGCGAAGAATGTTACGATATGCCCGCGCACGGCTGGATTAGCTACCGTGTTGTAAGAACCATCCTCATTTAGCGCAGCCGCCTGCCCGATCCCCGAACCGTCGTAAGTGAAGACGCCAGGAACAGCCGCACTTAGCGGCATAGTTACCGGCCCGAACGATCCTGAGGTACTCTGCACCGTCATCTGAGTTATAGGGTTACTTCCACTACTCTTCACTTCGTACGGCACTACGGCATTAATCTGGTTTTCTCCAACATACAGCAGCGGCGCGGCGACCCCATCGAAGAAGACCTGCGTGCCGCCTGCCGAGGTAGCCACCGTTCCCGAGCCCGTCAGAATGGGCGAAGCGACCGCCTGTGCCGGACCCAATCCAACGCCGAAGATGCTGACGATCTCCCCGGGAGCCACTGTGCCCATGGGAAAAAACGCCTGGTTGCCGGCCGCAAAGGTCGCCGCATTCAAGACGCATGCGACATATGCCCCGGGCGGACCGTTCCAGCCGATCTTGGTCACAAAGGCGTCGGAATCCCCGCCGGCATAAGTCCGCTGCGAGGCGTTGCCGCTGGCGAAGAAAGCGCGCGAAGCCGCCGCGCCGGCCAGGTAGACGATGCCGTTATTCTTGTCGAGTGCCAGCGCCCCCGCGAGATCGAAGCCGATCCCGCCGATTTTCGTCGAGCGGAGCAAGTTGTGTCCGTCTGAATCCAATTCGGCCACGAACGGCCCCACGGTGCGCCGGCAACTGGGGATGGACTCGCCGGTGAGGGGAAAATCCGCCGACGCGGTATTCCCCGCGATGTAGAGATTGCCGAGAGTATCCAGCGAGAGCGCGACCGCATAGTCGGAATCGGCGCCGCCCACCAGGCGGGTCCACAGCAGCGCGCCCTGAGGCGTGTATTTGGCGGCGAAGGCATCGCCATCCGTGCTCGGATCGGCCGGGTCGTAGGCCGGTCCGGCGTAATTCGTCGTGCCGGGGAAATCGGCCGACGATGTCGCGCCCGCGACGTAGGAATTGCCGGACTGATCGATGGCGATCCCGCTGCCCACATCGGCGGCGCTTCCGCCGAGGTAAGTGGAATAGACGAGCTTCGAGGCGTCGGGCGCCAGTTTAGCCACGAAGGCATGGCCGACCGCGAAACTGCCGAACACCTGCTGGAGCGGGACGAACTTCGTCTGTGCGGCATTCACCAGCGGGAACTTGGTCGAGAGCGTATCGCCGGTGATGTACGCATTCCCCACGGTATCCACCGCGATCGCGCGGCCCGTATCTTCCAATTCGCCGCCCAGATAGGTGGCGTACAGCAGCTTGGTGGCATCGGCGCTGAGTTTGAGGACGAAGGCATCGGCGCAAACTCCGCCGCCGGTCGGTGTATCGGAGCAGGTGCCTCCGCCGGCCGTGGACTGGAGCACGCCTGGCGTCGTCTGCAGGTTGCCGAAGGTATTGCCGGTGACGTAGACGTTACCGGCCGGATCCTGCGCGATGGCCGCGGGGTACGCGTTGAAGGTGCTGGTGAACAGGATCTTGTCGCCGCCGGCACTCAGTTTGGTGACAAAACCGGGCGCGCCTTTGGCCTGATAGGCCCCGGCAGTCGCAGCGACCGCTGATGTCAGGCTGAAACCGGTCAACAGAATGTTGCCGGCCGCATCCAGAGCTCCGCCGCGGATCGTAGCCTCGCCGGCGCCGAAATAGGTGGCGAAGATGAGGTTGGACTTGGCGTCCATTTTCGTAACGTAACTCAACGTGCTGACGAAACTGCCGGGGCGTGTCCCGGTCGTCGAGGGGAGATCGGTGGAGGTCGTGGTCCCGGCCATGATCGTATTGCCAGAAGCGTCGAGGAGAACCGTCGAGGCATCGTCCGCTGCGCTGCCGCCGAAGTAAGTCGAATAGAGCAGCACCGGGTCGATCACCAGCCGTCGCGAGTGGTCGTATGCGCCGACGTCGAATGTCACGATGCCGCGATCCAACCTGTACGCGGCCGTCACGTCATGACGCGAGCCGTCGAATTCCTGGTAAGCCACTGGAGCGCGATGTCGCAGTTCGAAGTCGCCCGATTTGACGATCAGTTCCCCGTTATCGAGCCGCGCCGTGGCGTCGAAGCGCATGCGGATAGTGCGCGGGTCGGCATGGGCAGCCAGGGTGAAATCGTACTCATCGCCGTGAAAAACCAGGTCGATGCCGCGATACACGCCGGCGTACCGTAGCGTCCCGAAGTGCGGAACACCCGTGACCTGCGCCGAGGGGAGGAAGTAATTGCTGCAGCCGGGCAGCGGCGATTCGCCAAGCGGAGCACGCCGGGACGCGCCTTCAAGGGTCATCGCGATGCGTGCGCCGCCCTGCGCGAAGGTCGGACCGGCGGCAGAGAAGAGCGCTGTGTTCGCACCGTTGCGTGCTACGTAGAACGCGGATGGCGGCGCCTGTCCGCGATTGGGTTCAAAATGGCGGGGCAGGGCGTGCAACGGCGCCCATAAAAAGAAAATGCCGCAGAGCGGCCCTAGGACCACTCTGCGGCTCAAAGGAGAAGTCACAAACCTTATTCTTCGGTCGCTTCGCCTTCTTCACGGCCTTCGCGCGCCGCCTTAAGGCGGTCTTCGCGGCGTTGGGCACGTTCGGCGGCGCGCTTCACCAACTCGGAACCGACCAACTCGAGCATGGCCTGCTCCGCGCCATCGCCCTTGCGGGGTCCGAGGCGGGTGATGCGGGTGTATCCGCCGTTGCGCTGTCCGAAGCGGCTGCCGAGAGTATCGAACAGCTTCTTCACGGAAGCGGGGGTGTTGAGCACCATGGCGGCCTGCCGGCGGGAGTGAAGAGTATCTTCCTTTGCGAGGGTGATCATCTTCTCGACCAGCGGCTTGACGGCCTTGGCTTTGGTAATGGTGGTGACGATGCGCTCTTCCAGAACTACGCTGGTAGCCAGATTGCGCAGCAGCGCATTGCGGCTATCCACAGGCCGCTTGAGTTTGAATCCTGCGTACTTGTGTCTCATGCTACTCCCCGATCTGCTCCTGCGAGCCTTCGTCGTCAGGACCGTAATCCGGGATGCTGCCGGCCGGCGCCTGCGGAGGGGCTACCAGACGGCCATGCGCGTCGATGCGCATACCGAGAGCCAGTCCCATGTTGGCGAGAATCTCTTTGATTTCGTTGAGCGACTTGCGGCCGAAATTCTTGGTGCGCAGCATTTCGGCTTCGGTCTTTTGCACCAGTTCTCCGATGGTCTGGATATTGGCGTTCTTCAGGCAGTTATAAGAGCGGACGCTGAGTTCGAGCTCTTCGACCGAGCGGTTCAGGACTTCGTTCATCTTGTCCATACCGCGTTCGGAGATCTCTTCGGCCTGCTCGGGCACTTCCTCGAAGTTGATGAAGATGGACATGTGGTCCTTCAGCAGTTTCGCGGCATACCCGATGGCATCCTGCGGAGACACTGCGCCGTTGGTCCACACTTCCAGGGTGAGCTTGTCGTAATCGGTCATCTGGCCCAGGCGCGCGGCTTCGACGGCGAAGTTGACCTTGCGGACGGGCGAGTGAACGGAGTCGATCGGGATGTAGCCGAGGGCCAGGTCCTCATCGAAATTCTTGTCGGCGCTTACGTATCCGCGGCCGCTCTTGAGGCGCATTTCGATGGAGAGCTTGCCACCCTCGCTGACGGTGGCGACATGGACGTCGCGATCCAGCACTTCGACGTCCGGACCGGTTTCGATCTGGGCGCTGCGGACGTCGCCGGCCGCGTCGACGGTGAGGTGAACGGTTTTCACTCCCTCACTCGAAATCTTGAAAGGAATCTGTTTGAGGTTGAGGATGATATCGGTAGCGTCTTCGACGACGCCCGGGATCGGGCTGAATTCGTGCTCGACGCCTTCGATGCGAACAGCCGTAATGGCGGCGCCTTCAATGGAGCTCAGCAACACCCGGCGGAGACTATTGCCGATGGTGGTGCCGAAGCCGCGCTGAAAAGGCTGGGCGGTAAACATGCCATACCGTTCCGTGAGGGTCTCGGTATTGGCGACCAATCTTTTTGGTTTTTGAAAGCCTTTAAACATTAAAAACCTCTTTGGAATTCAGGAGTCAGAATTCAGGAGTCAGAATCGGCGGATCATGTGCGCGCACGCCATTCTGACTTCTGTCTCCTGACTCCTGCCTCCTTCTTCTTTACTTCGAGTACAATTCCACGATAAGCTGCTCGTTCAGTTGGATCTGCACCAGTTCACTGCGTTGCGGCAGGCTCTGAATGCGACCCTTAAGGCCCTCGCGGTCCACATCGATCCAGTTCGGCGCGGGCGCATGCGCCGTGGCGTCGCGGGCAGCCAAAATCGTCGGATTGTTTTTGCTGCTCTCACGGACGCTGATGACGTCGCCGATCTTGACGGTGGCGGAGGGGATATTGCACTTGCGGCCATTGACTTCGATATGGCCGTGGCGGACTACCTGGCGGGCCTGGGCGCGGCTGGTGCCGAAACCCATACGATAAATGACGCTGTCGAGGCGGCGTTCCAGGTTGGCCATCAGGTTCTCACCGGTGATGCCTTTCTGGAGGGCGGCCTTTTCG
>Ga0105240_10004512_pt1 | contig 21161 bp, 17 predicted proteins | sample KBSC54metaG_FD_80426 | JGI IMG/M metagenome (GOLD analysis project Ga0105240, IMG submission 80426) | Corn rhizosphere microbial communities from Kellogg Biological Station, Michigan, USA - KBS C5-4 metaG | ecosystem: Host-associated > Plants > Roots > Rhizosphere > Soil | place: Michigan, USA... | reverse complement strand
TAATTATTCTTACAACTTAATGAGGGCCTTCACTTTATCTACACATTAATTTGTTAAATAATGAAGCGTAAAGGATACATATGACCTACATTGGGGTCGACCAGATTAAAATATAGATAATTTTTGTAAAAAGTGTGACACAGTTCCACTTTTTTATTAAGATTTATGTTTAAATCGTAGCATTACCGTAATTTTACATTTCGTTAAACTCAAAAAATAGTTGAAATGTAATGAACAGAGGGGATGATTAATAATGAAAATTCATTATGGAAAAGCGTTAAGCTTAAGTTTGGTGCTGGGTTTAGCATCACAATTTTCTGCAGCAGCAGTACTTAAGGACACCCCAAATAAAACTGGGGCAGATAAGCAGACTTCACTTATTGAAAAAGCTTTAGATCAACAGAAACGTAATCCTATTGTATTACCTTCTTCAGATGATGAGCTTAAAGTACTTAATACTATTCGCGTTACACCGACTCAAAATTTTCTTGCCGCACAACACGAACGTTTTTCACGTTTTGTTCAGGCAATCTTCCAGCCACATGCTTCTTAAAATCTGAAACACCCCCTCTTCGTTTCAGTTTTAGCCCAGACTGACGTTAAATAAAACGTCAGAATACTGGGCTTTTTCGTTATAATAGTTTCAATTTTTATTTTGACCCATTACCTATGAAAGTTCGTACTCGTATTGCACCTTCTCCTACCGGTTTTCCTCATGTTGGCACTGCCTACATCGCTTTATTTAACATGTGTTTTGCGAAACAACATGGCGGAGAATTCATTTTAAGAATTGAAGATACAGACCAACTTCGCTCTACACCAGAGTCTGAAAAAATGATTTTGGATTCATTGCGTTGGTTAGGTTTAAACTGGTCTGAAGGTCCAGATGTAGGTGGTCCTCATGCACCGTATCGCCAATCTGAACGTATGGGAATTTATAAGCAATATGCGTTAGAACTTGTTGAAAAAGGCCATGCTTTTTATTGTTTCGCTACTGCTGAAGAACTAGACCAGATGCGTGCTGAACAACAAGCTCGCGGTGAAACACCAAAATATGACGGTCGTGGGTTAAAACTTTCTCAAGAAGAAGTGACTCGTCGCTTAGAAGCTGGTGAACCCCACGTCATCCGTATGAAAGTACCTGAAGAAGGTATTTGTAAATTTAATGACTTATTACGCGGGGAAGTTGAAATTCCTTGGGCGCAAGTCGACATGCAAGTTCTTCTTAAAAATGATGGCTTACCGACTTATCATTTAGCGAATGTTGTCGATGACCATTTAATGGAAATCACTCATGTATTACGTGGTGAAGAATGGCTTCCATCTGCACCGAAGCATCAGTTGCTTTACCAATATTTTGGTTGGGAAATGCCGACACTTTGTCATATGCCATTGTTGCGTAACCCAGATAAATCAAAATTATCTAAACGTAAGAACCCGACATCAATTAACTACTACCGTGATATCGGCGTTTTACCAGAAGCCTTATTAAACTATTTAGGCCGTATGGGCTGGTCAATGCCAGATGAGCGTGAAGTGTTTACGCTACAAGACATGATGGATAGCTTTGATATTCAACGTGTTTCACTAGGTGGACCAATTTTTGATGTTGAAAAACTGAATTGGTTAAATCGTCAATGGATCAAAGGCTTAACCCCTGGTCAATTATTAGACCGCTTATTAACATGGAAAAGTGATCGCAGCACTTTAGAAGATATTGCAGCTGCCATTCAACCGCGTATTAATTTACTTTCAGAAGCTGTGAATTGGGCTGGTTTCTATTTTAACCATATGCCACAAATTACTGCTGAAATGTTTGAAAGCAAAAAATTGACTCAAGAACAGGTTCGTCAAAGTCTGCAATTTGCAATTTGGCGTCTTGAAGGTCAGTTTACTTGGAATAATGACACTGTTAGCCAAACCCTAATGGATCTTGCGAACCAGATGGAGATTAAATTACGCGATTTCATGCCAGCGTTCTTTATCGCAATTGCAGGTTCAACGAGTTCAACACCTGTAATGCAGTCGATGGTCACCCTTGGACCTGATTTAACTTTCGCTCGTTTACGCCGTGCCTTAGAAGTTGTGGGTGGACCAAGCAAGAAAGAAGTTAAAAATTGGGAAAAACTCAATGAGAGCTTAAAACTGCCTAAAAATGAAGCAACTAGCGAAGCTTAATTCATTTTTTTGTTGACGTGTGAGCGCATCCCCCCTAATATTGCGCTCACACAAACTGGGGTCATAGCTCAGTTGGTAGAGCGCTACAATGGCATTGTAGAGGTCAGCGGTTCGATCCCGCTTGACTCCACCACGCTCCTTTGTGTTTGCCTCATCAAGTCCCTATCGTCTAGAGGCCTAGGACATCGCCCTTTCACGGCGGTAACCGGGGTTCGAATCCCCGTAGGGACGCCATATTCTGATTTAAAAATTATAAAAAGACTCTATCGTCACCTTACTGTTTATTCTTTATCTCTTTCTAGATTGCACATTTGTCTATTTTATCTAAAATAGCGTCTTTCTTAATTCTCTCAATGTGTAATATGCAGCCATCTGACAATCAACTAGATGCTCATCAGCATCAGAACAGTACTGCACCTTTAAAAAGAGCCATGAGTACTCGCCATCTTGTGATGTTATCACTAGGCGGAGCTATCGGAACTGGTCTCTTTTTAGGTTCAGGGGAAGTCATTTCACAAACTGGAGCTATTGGCGCAATTATTGCCTATATACTTGGTGGCGCGATCGCTTATATGGTCATGCTTTGCCTAGGAGAGCTTGCTGTACACATGCCTGTTTCAGGCTCTTTTGGTGCTTATGCCAAAAAATATATTAGTCCTAGTACTGGCTATATGATTTCTTGGATGTACTGGCTGACCTGGACTGCAACGCTTGGAACTGAGTTCACAGCTGCGGCATTACTCATGCAGGAATGGTTCCCACATATTTCAATGTGGATCTGGACAATTGTTTTTGCAATCACTATTTTTGGCTTAAATATTAGTTCAACTCGAATTTTTGCTGAGTCTGAGTTTTGGCTCGCTCTTGTTAAAGTCATTACCGTGATTGCTTTTATTGTGCTCGGCCTACTAGCAATTTTTGGTTTAATTCCTTTTCATGGCAGCCAAACTGCACCGCTATTTAGCAATCTTACAGCGCAAGGCTGGTTCCCACATGGTTTAATTCCTATTTTCACCACCATGCTGATTGTTAACTTTGCTTTCTCAGGCACAGAATTAATTGGCGTAGCAGCAGGTGAAACCAAAGATCCAGCTCAGAATGTACCCAAAGCAATTAATGCTGCGATTTGGCGTCTTCTTATTTTCTTTGTGGGTACCATTATTGTTATTAGCGCTTTGCTTCCCTTCCAGCTTGCAGGTTTAGGTGGTGAAAGCGTAAGTAGCAGTCCTTTTGTTACTGTATTTAATTATATTGGCATTCCCTATGCGGATGACATTATTCGATTTGTAATTATTACCGCTCTGCTTTCGGCAGCAAACTCAGGACTTTACGCTGCTTCACGTATGATGTGGTCACTGTCAGAACAAAAATTATTACCTAGCGTATTCTCTAAACTTTCAAGAAGTGGGACGCCTATTGTTGCTCTAGTTGTAACAATGTTTGGAGCAATTCCTGGTTTGTTATCAGAGCAATTTGCACCAGAGACTATTTTTAAGAATCTACTCGGTGTAGCTGCTTTTACCATGGTTATTGTCTGGATGAGCATCTGTTTAAGTCAGTTCAATTTCCGCCGCGAATGGTACAAATCTGGCCATACTGTTAAAGACTTACAATATGCCGCTCCATTATTCCCTATCGTTCCAATTTTAGGTTTTATTTTCTGCTTTATTACTTGCTTAAGTATGGCTGCAGACCCTGAAATGCGTGCTGGTTTTGTGGGCTGTCTTATTTTTACAGCTTTATGTTATGTCAGCTATTTTATTTTTTACCGCAATAAAGCCTAATTCGCTTTGATTGAATTAAAGTGTAGCAAAAAGCTACACTTTTTTTTGCCTACATACTGGTTTTATATAACGTACCGTTGTAGATTAAAATTTATATTAAAAACAATTCCTTGTATAGAATGAAAATTATATTTATCCACGGGATGAATCAACAGAATTACACTGCTCATCGCTTAAAAGAGCATTGGCTAAAAGTATTTAAGCTTGGCCTAAAACAGATGCCTTGCAAAGTTAACGTGCGCGATCTTCATATTCATATGCCATTTTATGGCGACCTAATGACTAAATATCGATTAAGCAATCAATTAGACCTCAATACGTTATTACCTAAGTCATTTTTAAATAATTATTTACCCATTCATTTACATCCCCATAATCCTCCTGCTAAAGAGCACACCCCATTTGTTCCTTTATTGCTACCAGCAACTGACTCCGCTGAAAAAAGCTTTTCAGAACGAATCTATCTGACCTCTCAGCTCGTAAAAGACCGCCTACTCAAAGAGTTGGTTGTTCTGTTAAATAACTTCCCTAAATTACATGAGAGCTTGATACAACAGTTTCTGATTGAGACTTATATGTACTTATCTAATCCTGAATTTATGGAGGAAGTAAATGAACGGATTTTAAAGAAAATGCGAGAAAATGAAGATTATATTGTCGTTGCGCACTCTCTCGGCTCGGTTATTGCCTTTAACCTTCTTTCAAATCCTGCATATCGGTTCTCAATTAAACGATTTATAACGTTAGCTTCTCCTTTATCTTTTCGCGTAATTCAAAGTAAGCTTCCGATTCCAATCGTTAGGCCATCATGTATTCACGGTGATTGGTTTAATTTTTACTCTCAAGACGATTTTCTAACTGCATTTCCACTATGTGAGGCCCCATTTAATTTTGATCCTCCAATTATTAATCAGAAAATTTATACCTTTGCCAACCAGCCCCATGAGATTTTAGGTTATCTACAACATCCGTCTGTTATAACGGCAATTATTGAGCCTTTTCAGAAAAATGAAGGATAAATGTATATATTTTCTACAATTAGAGTTATTTTTAATCGGTTGACTGTTTTTTTTAATATTTCTTCAGAAAACTATTTGACACTTTTATTAAATCGACCTAATATACGCCCACCTCTGAAACGTCCCTATCGTCTAGAGGCCTAGGACATCGCCCTTTCACGGCGGTAACCGGGGTTCGAATCCCCGTAGGGACGCCAAATTCTAAAAAGCCACTGCATAACGTCAGTGGCTTTTTTTACCTAAAAAAAAGCCAATCAATGATCAGCTTTTACTATGCTCTATGAGCTTGCAATTCCCACTTGTACTTCGAGGCGCCCCGACTGTACCCGTAGTCCTCTAATTTCAAATTGATCTACCAATTGTTGGACCAACTCTCGACTTTCTCTCAAAATATTCAAACCAGGTAAAATACTAAAATCTGTCAGACTCAAAAGCTTTTCAACCATCCAAGATCGGTTATTAATAAAGTCAATAAATCCTGCCTGCTCTAGGTCAATAAACCACATCCGGTGGCCATCACGCTGGATACCCGGAATATCACCAATCAAATGGTTAATAAGTGATGGGATGGGTAACATATTTACGACTTCAAAACCAACTCGACCAATACGGCGCACAGCCCAGTTTGACAGCGTTCCTCCATGACGAATCTGGACATCAAGACTTTCATCCATTTGACGTAGGCGCAAAAATTTTTCTTGCCCAATACGACATTCCAATACTTTAAAATCTAAACTTAAACGGTACATGAAACGATGATAGTGCCCATCGATCTCGACTTGGAAACTGTCATTGCCGCACTTAATTTTAATATCATCAATTTCAGAGCGATCAATGCGCTTACGGATTTGATTATTTAATAACATTTCAGGTAAGTACAACGTTAAGGTACTCTTCCCCAAAAATGTACGAGCCATTATCAATGCAACTTGGCGTGCGGTTTCACTGGTTTCGGACACCATATCTCTTACAGTGCCGGCCGCCAGATTTGTCATTCCAACAACTCCACGTCTAGTATGGGTAGTCACTTGATCGAGCGCGTCTAAAGCCGCGTCAGCAACCTCTGCAATATTACGTGTTGTGTCGCTAGCAAACCCAACTGCATCTTGGGCATGTTGCAATGTCTTATGCAGTAATCGACGAGATAATGACGGTTTTGCGGTATCTGGGGTAGCTAAAACCGATGCTGTCATTGTAGGCTGCGACTTATTGTCATCTTGTTGACCCAAGTCCCTCTCTCCTTTTTATATTTATTCCACGTCCTATTTATGAGTGTTTAAGCTCATTTATAGTGCTAATCACACTTCATTTTTCTGTAGATTAGCATGCTCTACAATATTATTTTAATTTTTATGTGTACGGATAAATCATCAGTTTTTTATATTTCTTTGTTTATTCATAAGTAATTTTTTTGCTAACTCATAGCACTTCATCGATATCTTACAAATTTTTTTCTTTTCCGACATTTCCGTTAGAATAGATTCAAACTAAATGTGGAGTTCTCATGCAATATCGTTGCCCTCAATGTCAAAGTGTTAAAATCATGCCTGTAAGCCAAGGCATGAACAGCGTAAAACCAGCAGTTCCTAAAAGTCTCGCTATCTTAATTCCTGCACTTTTTATGCTTTTACTCTTGGTTGTGATTAGCATTTTTATGTGGATTTTTGGCAATGGTGCAGGTAGCACTCTTCAAATTGCAACAGTAGTTGTTTTTGTTGTGACTGTAGGAGCAGGTTTTATGTTTTGGCGTGATTTGCCGGACTTTAAACTGTCTATGCAAGCATTTATGCAGTCACAAAAACATTGGAAATGCCGTGACTGCAATCACGAATGGGAAATTTAAAAAAAGTGTTCACATCAGCTTAATGCTGATGTGAATGTTCTTTGTCATCATGCTCGTGTGAAGCATGTTGAGCAATATGCTGACAATTGATCTCTGCATCGTCTTCAATTTGCAAGGTCACTTCGCCAATACCATGTTCATGGGAAAGCATTTCAACAGCATCTTGATAGAGCTTGGTACGATCCGCTTGAGGCGCAAATAAGTGCACCGTTAAATGGATATTTTTAGAAGTAATCGCCCATACTTTAAGTTGGTGAATACTCTCCACACCATTTAAAGAAAGCAGATCTGTACGTAACTTCTCAATATCCACTTCTTCTGGCACGCCTTCGAGCAAAATATTAATACTTTGTTTAAGTAAAACCCATGTTCTTGGTAATACCCAAAAGCCAATCAGTACCGCAATAATCGTATCGACCCAGTACCAGTTGGTGAAGTAAATGATGAGTGCCCCGATGATAACGCCGACTGAGCCTAGCGCATCACTCAATACCTCCAGATAAGCACCTTTCACATTTAAACTGCTATTGGCACTCGACATGAGAATTTTCATTGAGATGAGATTAATCACCAAACCAATGGTCGCCACAATGAGCATTCCTATACTTTGAATTTCAGGTGGCTTAGAGAAGCGGATATAGGCCTCATATAAAATATAAATTGCCACCACAAAAAGCATGAGTGCATTAAATAAAGCAGCCAGAATTTCAAAGCGCTGATAACCGAAAGTGCGTTTATTATCAGCAGGACGTTTGGAAATTTGAATAGCGACCAAAGCAATTGCCAAAGCAGCTGCATCTGTAAACATATGCGCAGCGTCAGAAAGCAATGCCAAACTTTGTGTGATTAAACCTGCAATGACTTCAACAATTAAAAACGTTGTCGTAAGCGCTAAAGCAATCGTTAACTTCTTAGCATTACCTTCAGTCACTACAGCATGACTATGATCATGACCATGATGTCCACCCATTTTGCGGACTCCTTTTTATTTATCTTTATGGTGAGTTAAAAGTAACAATGAAGACACCATTACCTTTAACTCTTTCAAACACTCTTTTGAATTGACTCTATCATCAAAAAAGATATCTCAAATCGATGACATTATGAATGCTCAACACTTTTCGTCTTAATTTCATTCATCCATCGATAAATAACTGGTAATAAAACCAGCGTTAATATCGTAGATGAAATAATGCCACCGATTACTACAGTTGCCAAAGGTCGCTGTACTTCTGCACCAGTTCCAGTTGCCAAAGCCATTGGAATAAAGCCAAGAGACGCGACACAAGCCGTCATGAGTACAGGTCTTAAACGTAAGATTGCTCCATTCCATGTTGCAGTTTGAATATCAAATTTTTCTCTAAGCTCTTTAATAAAGCTCAGCATCACCAGACCATTCAAAACAGCGACACCCGACAAAGCAATAAACCCAACACCAGCCGACATGGACAGCGGAATATCTCTTAGCCACAGGGCAATAAGACCACCTGACAAAGCAAATGGCACACCACTAAAGACCAATAGGCTTTCTTTAACATTATGGAATACGGCCATAAGTAGAATGAAAATCATAACAAGCGCCAATGGCACAACAATTTTCATTCGTGCAGCAGCTGAGGCTAGATTTTCAAACTGACCGCCATATTCCAACCAATAACCCGCTGGCAGTTGCTCTTTTGCGAGTGTTGTTCTTAATTCTTGAACAAATGATCCTAAGTCACGGCCTTCTACGTTTGCAGTAATAATGACACGGCGCTTACCATTTTCACGTCCCACCTGATTTAAACCTGAGGTACGTTCAACTTTAGCGACATCTTGAAGCTGGATCAGTCCACCATTTGGTAGCTGAATCGGAAGTTGAGCTAAGTTTTGGATGGTACGCTGCTGATCTTCTAAGCGAATTTCAAAATCAAATCGTCTATCACCTTGTAAAATCTGCCCAACATTTTGTCCACCTACACTTGCCGCCACAATATCTTGAATAGCTTTTGCAGATAATCCGTATTGCGCAGCCAGAGGTCGGTTAATTTCAACACTCAGCACCGGTAAACCACTAGTTTGTTCTACCTTAACCGCGGTAGCACCTGAAATTTTTTGTACTTTCTGAGCGAGTGCTTGAGCCTGCTCATTGAGTACTTGCATATCATCACCAAAAACCTTGACACCAATATCACTCCGGATCCCTGAAATTAGCTCATTAAAGCGCAGCTCGATCGGTTGAGAGAACTCACTGTTATTACCGGGTAATGTCGCTAAAAAAGCTTCCATACGTGAACGCAGCTCAGCAAGCGTCTCTTTAGAGTTTGGCCATTGATCATGCGGTTTAAGTAAAATAACTGCATCAGAGATATTAGGCGGCATCACATCCGTTGCAACCTCAGCCGTTCCTGTTCGAGCAAAAACAGCTTTTACCTCGGGAAAGTTTTTCAAAATGAGTTTTTCAGTATTTTCCTGCATTCGCAGTGATTGCTCGAGCCCAGTACTAGGTGAACGCATTTGCTGCAAAGCAAAATCACCTTCGCTAAGTTGTGGCGCAAATTCACTGCCCATTTGGGTAGCTAACACGCCTGTAAGCACTAAGATACTTAATGCAAAACTAACAACCACAATCTTAAGTTGATAAGCCTGATCAAGAATATCTCGGTATTTCTGCTTTAAAAGTAACATCCAACGTGTTTCTTTTTCTTTCACTTCACCCGTAACAAAAAGAGCAACTGCCGCAGGTACAAATGTTACAGAAAGAATCATGGCACCTAATAACGCCATCACCACTGTCATCGCCATTGGATGGAACATTTTGGCTTCAACACCAGATAAGGCAAAAATAGGTAGGTAAACCACTAAAATAATCATTTGCCCAAAAATAAGTGGTCGACGGGCCTGTTTCGCTGCAAGGAAAACTTCTTTGAATCGCTCAGCCCGTGTAAGTGGCCGATGTAAAGCGTGTTGTGCTTCTGCTAGACGTCGAATACAGTTCTCTACAATAACAACTGCACCATCTACAATAATCCCGAAATCAAGCGCTCCTAAGCTCATGAGGTTGGCACTAATGTTTTGTTCAGCCATACCTGTCAGGGTAAATAACATCGAAAGTGGAATAACGCAGGCTGTGATTAAAGCAGCTCGAAAATTTCCTAGAAAAATAAACAAAATCACAATAACCAGAATTGCACCTTCAACAAGGTTCTTCTGTACGGTTGCAATTGCTTTGTTTACTAAACTCGTTCGGTCATAAACCGTTTCGATTTCTACACCTTTAGGTAATGTAGGCTGAATTTCCTTAATTTTGGTATCAACCGCCTGAGCAACAGTACGGCTATTTTCTCCCATCATCATCATGGCAATGCCAAGAACGGTTTCCTCACCATTGTAAGTTGCAGCTCCTGTTCTTAAATCATGCCCAATAGAAACATTTGCTACATCGGCCACGCGAATTGGTAAACCATTTTTGGTGCTCACAGTAATGTTTTGAATATCTTCAACACTACTTAACATGCCCGGCACACGAACAGTGAGTTGCTCTCCATTTTCTTCAATGAAACCTGCACCGCGATTTTCATTATTTTCTTGCAGAGCAGCTTGAAATTCATTGATTGAAATCTGAAGCTGCTGTAAACGTTTTAAATCAGGTGAAACAATATAGGTTTTATTGTAGCCACCAATACTATTAATTTCGGCTACGCCTTTCACACGCTGCAACTGAGGACGCACAATCCAATCCTGAATTTCGCGTAAATCCATAGCTGTATAGGCTGTACCATCAGCTTTTTTAGCACCAGATTTTGCTTTTACCACCCACTGGTAAATTTCACCTAATCCCGTTGAAACAGGAGACATAACTGGATCAACTGATTCAGGTAGTTGTCCGTCCGCCTCTTGTAAACGCTGGTTAATCAGTTGTCTTGCCCAATAAATATCTGTTCCATCTTTAAAAATAATAGTGACTTGGGAAAGTCCATAACGGGAAATAGAGCGAGTCTGTTCCAGATTAGGAATTCCGGCCATCGCATTTTCAATAGGATAGGTAATCCGCTGTTCGACCTCTAAAGCGGTATATCCATTTGCTTGGGTATTAATCTGCACCTGAGCATTGGTAATGTCTGGAACCGCATCAATAGGAAGCTTTTGATAACTCCAGATTCCGACTCCAATCCACGTCAGCACAAATAGCATGACCCAAATAGCATTTTGAATAGCAAACTGAATAATTCTGTCAAACAGTCCTTCTGGCTTGGGCAGCTCAGGTTTATTAATGTCCATGCTCCGCCTCTCCTTTTTCCAGTTCGGATTTCAGCAAGAAGCTGCCTCCTGCAACATAGCGCTGGCTTGGATTAATACCTTTTACAACTTCGACCCATTGTCCATCTTTAGAACGTTGCCCCAACTGTACCGTGACAGGTTCAAACTCAAAGCCTGTTTTGACCATTTTTGGCATAAAGATAACGTCTTTACCTTCGACTTGTTGAATCGCCTGCGCTTTTACACGTGTCACTTTTTGCACTGAACCTGAATTTAGCTCAACATTAACCATTAAGTTTGGACGTAATTCACTATTATTTGCTAAGACCTTGGCACGAACTTGTAAGCGCCCAGTTTGAGCATCGGCTTCAGTTGTTAAGCTTTGAACTTGAGCATTAAATACATTTCCAGTTTGCAAAGATTTAAATTCAATCTGCTGATTTGGCTGCACATTGATATTCGCGGTACTTGGTAAAATAAACTCCAGCCATAACTGATCAAGCTGATTAATAATAAAAAGCTGATCTGCTAACTGTACGTTTTCACCTACCACAATATCTTTATTACTCACCATGCCTGCTATTGGCGCTGTTAAGGTGTAGCGTCCTCCTGAACCTGAACCCGCACCAAATGCACTTAAACGCGAGCGGGCTGCTTTAACTTGAATTTGGGCTTGTTGATAGGCGTTATAAGCTCGTTGATAATCTTGTTTGGCAGAAATCCCTTGAGACCATAAGCTACGTTCACGTTCATAATCCTGACGCGTTAAATCAAGATTAGACTGTGCAATTTGCAAATTGGCTTGTTGATCGACTAAATCTGGAACCAATAAGCTTGCGAGAGCCTGACCCTTTTTAACCTGCTGTCCCAATTCAACATAGACCGCTTCGACACGACCACTAAAACTTGGTGAGACATGGGCTTGACGGTCAGTATTTACAACCAGTTTGGCTGGATAAGTTTGAAGCTGAGCAACTTCACCTAATTCAGCCTGTTCAATTTTTAAATTTTGTTCCTGCATTTGTTGAGCAGTGAGCATCAATGGTTTTTCACCCTCGTCATGATTTCCTTCACCCTCTTCTTCAGCATGCTCATGCTCTTCTGAGGCTTCAGAAGAGGCAGGTTTATTTTTTGAATTTAAAACCAGTAAACCAATTAATATTGCAGTGATTGCAGCAATCACCCCGACCCAAAGCCATTGAGAATTTTTCTTTAAATTTGTCGACATTATTATTCTCCTGCCTGAGTTGGGAATGTTTGACTTTGTTGCCAAGCCCGTTGATTGAGTTGCATTAAGGCATCTTTCGCCATGATCTGTTCTGGTTCTAACCCGAGACGCAAACTTTGAATTTCAATTGAGTTTTGCCAAGCCTGTTTTAATAGCTCGACTTTACGTAAGCGCACGTCTTGCAATTGCATGGTCGCTTGCTGAACATCGGTAACGGCGAACTTACCCAAACGGAAACCTTGTAATGTTTTTTGTTGGACTTGAGCCGCAAGCGGAACTTGCTGATCATTGAGTTGTTTAAACTGGATGCGTAAACCTTTCAATTCAGACATCAAAGTCTCAATATCTGCTTGATTCTGCTGTCGATAAAAGCGCTGTTGGCGTTGAGACAGCTCTTGCTTGGCTTGAGCAATCTTGATTCCATACTGTTGGCGATTAAAAAGATTTAAAGGAATTTCTACACCTAAACGAATTTGGTTATCTGTACTCTGCTCTGGAGAGCGAGTGTTATTAACACCCAAAGTTACGGTAGGTTGCGGTCTTGCTTTTGCTTTAAGCTGTTGAATATTGGCTTGCTGCGCAAGAGAATCTAACTGGAAAGAGCGCTCCAATAAATTATTTTGTGAATCTTGGTTTGGTTCTATATTCGCTGCCAGCGCCCATAATTGGTTTGGACTTTGGAATAGCTGAAACTGACTTGAACCACCACCCCATAAATTCACCAGTTGCTGTTTCGCAACTTGTAGTTTTAAATCGACTTGTTGATATAAGCGCTGATTTTCCAAGTGAGACATACGCACTCGGTCTACATCAACTTGAGCAATACTGCCTGCCTGATAACGTTTTTCCGATGCTAGTAAATTTTCTTGGCTGACGAATAGCTGCTCGCCAATGAGAGACTTTTCAAGCTCAAGCAAAGCCACTTGCGACCAAAAATATTTAACGATTAATCCAAGCTCAGCGGTATAACGCTGCTCAGCCAAATCAATTTTTGATATTTCTACTTTTGCCAAATTTTGTGCAGCCTTACGCTGCCCAAAAATATCCAAAGGCTGAGAAATACCTATCGCAAGTTCTTTTTCTTGATCACTTTGGAAGCCCGTTTGCTCAATGGAAAGACTTGGGTTTGCCCATAAACGACTTTGCTTTAAATTTGCCTCAGCCATTTGCTGCTGTGCTTGCCAAACACCTTGCTGATTTTGATAGCTTTGTACCTGTTCTAACGCTTGCTCAAAAGTAAACGCTGCTTTTTGAATATAGCGTTCTTGTTGAATATCAGACTGAGCCATCACTGCTTGCCCAGCCAAGAGCATGGCAATAGACAGGCTTGAGATGGTTAAAACTTTTTTTAACGTTATCTTAATGTTACTCTCTAAGTGACAAGTAGAACTCACTCGAGTTAAAAAAATAGAAGACATGTTTTTGCCCCGCAATAAATAAGAGATGCGGTGGGCTTATTTTGGCTACCCCACCTATAGCGGGGTTAAAACAGGAGGGGGTTTTAAAGCAGTAAGATGTGGTGACTGGTAAGAATTAGACCAGTAATAAATTTGTGAGAGTTCCTGCACATGTACTACAGGTACTTCAGCTTGTTTTGCAACGTCAATCATCACAACATGAAAACATGAAGGCAAATGATCATGGTGATCTTGCAAATTTAAGGGAGCTTTATGAGAGATGTTTCCAGCATCGTTCTGTTCAGCATGCGTTTGATGTGAAGATTGATAAACATTCAAAACTGCATGATGCCCGAAATGATGCAATGCTTTTTCCTGATTTTCATGCGCGCAAAATGCAGCTGCTACATTCCATAAACTCTGGAATATAAGCAAACTAAACAAGATGGACATAAAAATTGCGGAACGTGGCAAAAGCACACCATTAAACTAAAAAGTTGAACAAAGGCACTATAACAGGCTCTAGGCATGTAATAAAATTACAAAACCTAGATTCATAAATCTCCGTTTTTTAATTTAGAACTTATCTCACTCTATACGAGACAAAAATAATTTCTTTTGAGTAATCATTATGTACAAGCTTTTTTCTGCATCTATATTAACAATTTGTCTGGACTTAACGGGCTGCGCGACCAATATCTTGTCCACCGCTTTACCAAATGAAACAACTGAAATTAAAACAACCATTTTAAAAACCGATCAAATTATTGCATTAGGCCAAGCAGTTAAAAATGAGCAAGAACAAGGCCTTGTGTTTATTGGTCAAGATTATAATTATTTGATGACCGAAGGGAGTTCTAAATTTCTAAATATTATTAAAAATATTCCAGCAGAACAGAGAACTTTGAATATTTCATCACCTCTTGTCCTTGAAATGGATGATCCCACCCATTTTCACGGAGAACTTCAATTTCAATATAAAACTCCTCTATCAGTACTTTCTGATCAACAAAAAGAAAATTTAAAAAACTTGGGATTTAAAAATCATTTTGTCGTGATGGAAAATCAAAAAGAAGTTTTATATCCGTACGCCTTTCTTCCTTTTAAAGGACAAATTTATAAAGCTCCAAGCACACAAAAAATTCAACAAGCCATGCCTACCCCCTACTCAGTCGCTTTACAGCAAAAAGATGAGATAACCAAGAAACACCCTTTTAAACGTGCAACACGTATGGCGTTATACCCTTTAGCAATGACCTTTGACGTGATTACAGTAGCTCCATCATTAATATGGTCAGATTTACATGGTGATTTTAATAAATAAAATCTTTCACTCATAAAACAAAAAAACCAGCCCTTAGGCTGGTTTTTTCAATTAGCAGAAATTAACCGCTAATTTTTTTGTATTTCGTACGTTTTTGAACAGCGTCGTCACCTAAACGTGACTGACGATATGCTTCGTATTCTGCATAGTTACCTGCGTAGAATTCTGGCTGTTCATTTTCAAATGACAAGATATGTGTCGCAATACGGTCAAGGAACCAACGGTCATGCGATACCACCATTACCGTACCTGGGAATACAAGAATTGCATCCTCAAGCGCACGTAAAGTTTCAATATCCAAATCGTTCGATGGCTCATCCAGTAAGATCACGTTTGCACCCATCTGCAAGATCTTCGCAAGTTGTAAACGGTTACGTTCACCACCAGACAATTCACCTACACGTTTTTGCTGATCTTGACCTTTAAAGTTAAAACGGCCAATGTAAGCACGTGACGCGATTTCGTAATCACCAATTTTTAAGATATCTAAACCGCCAGAAACTTCTTCCCAAACAGTTTTATTATTATCTAGAGTGTCACGAATCTGACCAACATAAGCCACTTTAACTGACTCACCTAAGGTCACAGTACCTGTATCAGGTTGCTGTTCGCCAGTCATCATACGGAATAAAGTTGTTTTACCCGCACCGTTTGGACCAACGATACCAACAATCGCTGTTGGAGGTACTGTAAAGGTTAAGTTTTCGTATAACAAGCGGCCATCGAATGATTTACTGATACCTTCAACTTCCACCACTTTGTTACCCAAACGCGGGCCAGGTGGAATATAGATTTCAGACGTTTCATTACGTTGTTGGAATTCTTTAGAGTTAAGCTCTTCAAAACGTTCCATACGTGCTTTGTTTTTCTTTTGCTGACCTTTCGCATTTGAACGAACCCATTCAAGTTCTTTTTTCAATGCTTTAGCAAAAGATTCTTCTTGTTTCTGCTCTTGTTCTAAACGCGCATTCTTTTGTTCTAACCAAGAAGAATAGTTTCCTTGATAAGGAATACCCATACCACGGTCAAGTTCAAGAATCCACTCAGCCACGTTATCCAAGAAATAACGGTCATGCGTAATCGCAACGATAGTGCCTGGGAAATCTTTCAAGAAACGTTCTAACCAAGTTACAGATTCTGCATCTAAATGGTTCGTCGGTTCATCCAGAAGTAACATATCTGGTTTCGAAAGCAATAAACGGCACAGTGCAACACGACGACGCTCACCACCAGAAAGTAATGTTACGTCTGCATCCCAAGCTGGAAGATTCAAAGCATCCGCAGCAATTTCAAGCTGGTTGTTTAGGTTGTGTGCATCCCAAGCATGGATAATTGATTCTAATTTTTCCTGCTCTTTTGCAAGTGCATCAAAATCTGCATCTGGGTCTGCATATTCTGCAAAAACCTGATCAAGACGCTCTAATGCATCTAAAGCTTCACGCACGCCATCTTCAACGTTACCACGAACGTCTTTTGTCGGATCAAGCGGTGGTTCTTGCTCTAAATAGCCGATTTTAATTCCAGGTTGTGCACGAGCTTCACCAGAGAAATCTTTATCTACGCCAGCCATAATACGAAGCAGGGTAGATTTACCTGCACCGTTCAAACCGAGTACACCAATTTTGGCACCCGGGAAAAATGATAAAGAGATGTCTTTTAAGATTTCGCGCTTTGGCGGAACCATTTTAGACACTCGGTTCATCGTATAAATATATTGGGCCACGCAGGACTCCTCAATTGAAAAACCAATACATCGCATAAGCGATAAATAATCGCGCGTATTATACGCTGAAAACCTCATTGACTTGAAGTTATGATTTCCATCGTACGGATTTATCAAACAATTTTCTTTTTCAATAAGTTGCAAAATGTTTATGTATAAGATTTATACAGCGTTTCAGCGTATATTTTTCTATCTTTATTCCTAAAATTAGAAAACAAACCAGAATTTCTGCAATTTTCAATATGAATTTTAGGCTAGACTCGCTCAATATTTAACTCACGAAGATGAAGTAATCATGACTTATAAAGATGAAACCTTAGCAATCCATGCTGGTTATTCACCAGAAGCAACCACAAAAGCTGTTGCCGTCCCTATTTATCAAACCACTTCTTATGCATTTGATAACACACAACACGGTGCTGACCTGTTCGATTTAAAAGTTCAGGGTAATATCTATACCCGTATTATGAACCCGACCACTGCTGTACTTGAGCAACGCCTTGCTGCACTCGAAGGCGGAATTGGTGCTTTAGCTCTAGCTTCTGGAATGGCAGCAATTACTTACTCAATTCAGACCATTACTGAAGCTGGAGACAATATTGCTTCAGTCTCAACCTTGTATGGCGGAACGTATAATCTATTTGCCCATACCTTACCAAAACAAGGCATTGAAGTTCGCTTTTTTGATTATCAAAAACCTGAAAGCTTACATAATTTAATTGATGATAAAACTAAACTTGTTTTTGTTGAGTCAATTGGTAACCCGCTCGGAAATATCATCGATTTAGAAGCAATTGCAAAAATCGCACATGAATATGGTGTACCCGTCATTGTCGATAATACGGTTGCCACCCCTGCTTTATTAAAACCATTTGAATATGGTGCCGATATCGTCATTCATTCACTTACTAAATATATCGGTGGACACGGCAATAGCATTGGTGGAGCAATTGTAGATAGCGGTAAATTCCCTTGGGGTAAATATCCAGATCGTTTTAAAGTTTTGAACACGCCTGACCCAAGTTATCACGGGGTTAATTATGTTGAGGCATTAGGTGAAGCAGCCTATATTGCACGAGCTCGTGTAGTTCCATTACGTAATACAGGTGCTGCAATTAGCCCACTGAGTGTCTTCTTAATTTTACAAGGTCTCGAAACTCTAAACCTCCGCATCGAGCGTCATACTGAAAATGCTCAAAAAATTGCAGAATATTTACAGACTCATCCAAAAGTAAAATGGGTTAACTACGCAGGTTTAAAAGATCATCCACAACATCAGCTTGCTCAAAAATATGTAAAAGGTAAACCTTCTGCAATTTTATCTTTCGGCGTACAAGATGGTCTCGAAGGCGGCACTCGATTCATCGATGCTCTTCAATTATTTACTCGTCTCGTAAATATTGGCGATGCAAAAAGTTTGGCGTGTCATCCTGCAACGACGACCCATCGCCAGCTCAATGAACAAGAACTTAAATCTGCTGGTGTAAGCGAAGATATGGTACGTCTTTCAATTGGAATTGAGCATATTGATGACTTAATTGCCGATTTAGACCAAGCACTTTCAGCTGTATAACTTTTAAACTATTCAACAAGCCTCTGGAAATAGAGGCTTTGTTATTTGTCTTTATTCAAATTCAGATGAAGTCTGCTCTCATCTACAATAATAATTTCATCCATTTGCACAACATAGATAATTCAAAGCAAAGAATGAGAAATAAATCTAGCCCGATAGGTGCTAGGACTAAGCCCTACACAATTTCTAAACCGAGTCCGGAAAGTGACAGGAGAATTAAAACCACAGCTTAAAGAAATATCTTCAATGGATTGTGATGATATCTCCAGTAACTCTTGAGCCCGTTGTATACGCATGGTAAGCAGCCACTGTAATGGTGTAGTTCCAATCTGATCGCGGAAACGTCGTGCGAAGGTTCTTGGGCTCATATTTGCTTTATAAGCAAGTAATTTAATATCAATTTCTTCATTCAAATGTGACCTCACCCACTCCAGTACCGGAGCCAAACTATCACGAGTCTCTGGTAATTCATGTTGAATAAACTGTGCTTGCCCTCCCTCACGATTTAAGGGGGCTACGGCAAGCTTTGCAGCATGAGCAGCCACTGTTTGACCATAATCCCGACGCACAAGATGTAAACACATATCCAGTCCAGATGAGGCTCCGGCTGAAGTTATAAGACGTCCTTCATCAATGAACAGTACATTTGGGTCGACCTTGATCTTGGGGTATCGAAGAGCCAACTCCTCTGCAAGAACCCAATGGGTTGTAGCTCGATATCCATCAAGAAGTCCCGTTTCTGCTAGAACAAATGCCCCGGAACAAATTGAAGCAATTCTTGCTCCTTTTTTCCACGCTTTGAGAATGGCTGTCAGTATCTTGGGATTAAGAGTCTTTTTAGGATCTTTAATACCGGGAATAATAATAGTGTCTGCATCAATAAGATGATCAAGCCCAAAATGGGCATGAAGTGTAAATGCCCCTGTATTTACATGCTCTGCTTCACCACAAACTTTTACACAGTACCCCGCCTCACCATTTAATAACCGTACGAAGCCAAAGGCCTCACATGGAATACCCAAGTCAAATGGGATGAAATCATGCAAAGCAAGAATAGCTATCGTATGCATGGATAAAGGCTCTATTAATAAACTTTTCTTATTTTGGCAGATATCAAATTGGCAGTAAATGAACGATTATTGTCATTCCTGCCACTCATAACAATAGGTTAATACTGACAGAATTACTCGTAGTAATTTTTATGTCAAAACTATGAATGGAAAAACTATTCCCTCAGCTCAGCTTGTCTATTTTCAAAATATAGAATGAATAGTTATCTTCCCCCATTCTTAGTATCGATAAATTAAATCTTCAAATGGGGTAAATACGGATCAATAAATATGGCTAATCCGAAAGCACACAATATTACTCAATTTCAAAAATTGAAATTTTTTTCATTATTAGAGACAGTTTCTCTACTGCTATTGGTTGCTATTGCAGTACCTTTAAAATATTTTAATGGATGGGATACAGGTGTTCATTTTATGGGGCCTATCCACGGGCTTACTTTTTTTACTTATATCTGGTTCGCAGTACAAACCATAGCTGATAGTAAATGGACACCATTAGAAATATTAAGATTAGTAGTGATTACGCTCATCCCGTTCGGTGTTTACTTCAATTTATCATTTATAAAAAATAAAATAGCTAAGTTAGATGAAACTCAATCATCATGATAGAGCTTTTTACAACCTTAAGCCCATGGCTAAAAGCTATACATATAGTCTCAATGACCATTTTCATAAGTGGCGTTCTTACTGCTTCGATGTCACTTAAAATAGAGTTTGATATTAACGAGAATATACGTATTCCTATCTGGGCTGACCGTGAGTACCGATGGGATCAAATTATGACGACCCCAGCTCTCTTCATTACTTTTGCGTCTGGTTTAATATTAGCAATTAACGGCCAATGGTTTAGCTCTAAATGGCTACCTGCAAAAATTGTATTTGTACTTATTTTGGCAGCTATCCATGGCTTTCAAGCTAAACTTTTACGACAAATCGCAAATGGTATAAATGTTAGAAAAAAACAGGCAACACTGATTATCTTTATCTGTACTATTTCAATTATCGTTCTTGCCATTATTAAGCCATAACCTTACTGTTTATTCTTTAGTCAATAAAAATGTATTAAACAATTATCATATTATTCAGAAGATTAGGATAAAGAAGGAAATATTCCAACCTTCACTTTAGAGTTTTTACTCTAAATAAATTGTTAAATTTCATATATTTACAGACTAGACAATTTTTAAACATCTATTAAGATAATAGCCATATTTATGAGTTCATTTGGATGAACCTACGGTTGTAAAAAATAAAAATTACATACCGGAATAAATAGTCCCTGCCCCTACTTAGGTAAAATGCTGTGAATAAAAAATTAGAAGCTCTGTTCCAGGAAAAGGTACAAGATAAAGTCATTTTAGTGACAGGCGCCTCGAGTGGAATCGGATTAACGATTTCAAATAAGCTTGCTGATGCTGGTGCCCATGTTTTACTGGTTGCCCGTACTAAAGAAACTTTGGAAGAAGTCAAAGCAGATATTGAAAGTCGTGGCGGTAAGGCATCAATTTTCCCGTGTGATCTCAACGATATGGACATGATTGATCAAGTGTCTAAAGAAATTCTAGCAACCGTTGATCACATTGATATTTTAATTAATAACGCAGGCCGCTCTATTCGCCGTGCCGTACATGAGTCTTATGATCGTTTTCATGACTTTGAACGCACGATGCAATTAAATTATTTTGGCGCAGTTCGTCTAGTTCTCAATATCTTGCCCCATATGATTCAGCGTAAAGACGGGCAAATCATTAATATTAGCTCGATTGGTGTGTTAGCAAATGCG
>Ga0105240_10004511_pt1 | contig 21164 bp, 18 predicted proteins | sample KBSC54metaG_FD_80426 | JGI IMG/M metagenome (GOLD analysis project Ga0105240, IMG submission 80426) | Corn rhizosphere microbial communities from Kellogg Biological Station, Michigan, USA - KBS C5-4 metaG | ecosystem: Host-associated > Plants > Roots > Rhizosphere > Soil | place: Michigan, USA... | reverse complement strand
TTCACCATATTGATCAGTTGGGTGTGACATGAGGCGTATTCTGGTCCTGCTTCCGGCGATGCTGGTGCTGGCCGCCTGCCCGCGTGACAAGAAGGTCACGACTGCGCGGGTGCAGGAGGACACGATGCCGTTGAACATGGATTCGTTGCAGACCGCCATTCCGCCGGCGGAGCCGGATTCATTCAAGCCGGCGAAGGCCGAGCCGGTGCGGGCGCGTCCCACCATTCCTCCCGCGCCGCCCGCGCTCGTGGAGGTCGTGCAACGCGAGCAGTCGTTCACCCGGTTCTGCTACCAGGAGTTCGGGCAGAAGGTGGATCCGTCGCTCAAGGGCGGCGTCGCCATGGTCGTGACGGTGGCGAACGATGCGATCACGGCGGCGCGCGTGGCGGACGATACCTGGTCATCGCGCGCCGGCAAGGCGGTGAATTCCTGTCTGGAGGACAAGGCGCCAACCGCCTGGAAGCCCGCCACCGGCTCCGTGGCGGCGGGGAAGTACGTCGTGCAACTCAGCTTCCGGCCGTCCTGAGCACGCTGATGGATCGCTCATATCTCAACCGCTCTCGGAGGATGTCCTTCATGCGCAGACGATCGCTTTCCTTCCTGCTGCTGCCTTTGCTCATGGCCGGATGCGGCTACAACAGCATTCAGACCATGGACGAGCAGGCCAGCTCCGCGCGGAGCCAGATCGAAGTGCAGCTGCAACGACGCGCCGATCTCATTCCGAATCTCGTGAGCACGGTGAAAGGCTACGCGGCGCATGAGGAGCAGATCTTCACGCAGGTGGCGCAGGCGCGCGCCGGGTTGATGGGCGCCATTCAGACGCACGATCCCCAGCAGATGGCCGATGCGAACCAGCAGCTCACGGCGGGACTGGGCCGGTTGCTTGCGATCTCCGAGAACTATCCGAATCTCAAGGCGGACCAGAGCTTCCTGAAATTGCAGGACGAGCTGACGGGAACGGAAAATCGCATCGCGGTGGCGCGTGGCGACTACAACCAGGCTGCCCAGCAGTACAACACGTACATCCGGAAATTCCCCCAGGTGCTGACCGCCAAGGTGATCGGCGCGAAATCCAAGCCGTATTTCGAAGTGACGAACGCCGCGAATCGCGAGCCGCCCAAGGTGGACTTCTCCACGCCGGCTCCGGCGGGCAGCAGCGCCACGCCGGCGCCGCCTCCGTCCAAGGTTCCGTGAGCGGCTGGTCGCACCACGCGGGACATGCAGGAGCGGCGAGCGCGGGATGGCTCGCCGTTCTCGTCTCGCTGGCTGCATGCGTTCCGGCATCGCGCCCCGGCGGCGTGGCGCCGCGTGAGGTCGTGGTGCCGATCGTCTTCCCGCTGGCGGCCGACTCCGTACGCTTCACGAGCGGATTCGGTGATGCCCGTGATGGTGGCCGAGTGCACCGGGGCCAGGATCTGTTCTGTCCACGCTGGACGCCGATTCTCGCGGCCGTGGATGGCACGGTGGACTGGATCGCGACGAGCCGGCCGAAGAAGGGAAAGAGCTACGAGCTGCTCCTGCGCGGCACCGATGGCAATCTGTATTTCTATGATCATCTCAACAACGATGACCCAGGCACGCGGGACGATGCGGCGCTGCCGCGCTACGCCTACGCCCGTGGCCTGAAGAACGGCGACCACGTCCGCGCGGGCGACATCATTGGCTACGTTGGCGATTCGGGCGATGCGTCAGGTCCGCATCTGCACTTCGAGATCCATCTGCACTCGTGGGGCAATGCGGTGGATCCGGTGTATTCGCTGCGGGAAGCGCTGAGGAAACGGGAAGCGGCGCCCCGAAGGGGCGCCTGAGGCTCAGTCGCCGCTCCCCTCAGCCGCTTCCCTCAGCCGCAGGGCCGCAGGCCCTGCCGGCGCTTCCCGCAGGCGGCCTTCGGCCGCCGCTTCCCGATTGAACAGTCGCGCAAAGCGCGACTGTTCAATCGGGAATCGCGTCCGAGGGCATCACGTACGTCAGCGGGTCCACCACCTTGCCGTGCACGTGGATCTCGTAGTGCAGGTGCGGACCCGTGGACAGGCCGGTACTTCCCACGTTCGCGATGATCTGCCCGCGCTTCACGTGCTGGCCCACCCGCACATCAATGCGCGAGCAGTGCGCATACTTCGTCACGATGCCGTTGCCATGGTCGATTTCGAGCACATTCCCGTAGCCGCGCTGCTGAGTCACGAGCGTCACCGTGCCGGCCGCGGGCGCGACGATCGGAGCGCCCATGGGGGCGCTCACGTCAATGCCCTCGTGCGGTCTCGAAATGTGCAGAATAGGGTGAAAGCGTGACCGGCTGAACGCGCTGGAGAGCCATCCGGCGGTGGGCATGATGCTCGGAATGCTCGCATACCGCTCGACGTTGTGCGCGAGTGTGTCCGACACGCGTTCAAAGCTCGCGGCCAGGACGTTGGCGCGCGCAATGAGTCCATCCACGTGGGTCATGCCTGTCGTGCCGGCTCCGCTCTGCGGTGCGGCCTGCGCAGCGCGAGCGGAATCCAGGGAATCGGCGAACGGCGTCTGCTCCGATGGAAGACCCGCGAGCAGGCGAATCTGGTCGTCGCGCCGCTCGAGCGCGGCAATCGTGTCATCCAGCGTGCGCAGCCGCGACTCCAGCAGCACCGCATCCCGGCCGGTGAAGGCGGTGGCAATGATCCCGCCGGCCTGGCGCTGTACGACGTGTCCGAGCGCCGCGCCGGCGACGAGCAGCAGCGCCGCCGTCACCACCGCCCCGATGACGAGCGTGCGCTTGACCAGCCGTTCGCTCAGCGAGTAGGTGCGCGGCTCGTCGCATCCTTCGGGCACGAGCATGAGTGTCCAGCGACGGGAACGGGGCATTCGGCGTCTCCGCGAATCCGGGGAAGGGGCTACGTTCCACAGACTCTCGGCCGCACTGTCGCGTAACCGGCGCCAGTCGGGGTGGTGCATTCTGTTCCAGCACCCGTGGCACGTTGCCAACTGCGTGCTACGCCCCTGCGAACGACGGGCCAGGACTTACCGGCTCTACGATTCATCCGCGGTTTCGAGCGGCGTGCTGCACCCTTGCTGACAGCGAGACAGGATGATCAGGATTGACCGGATTGACAGGATTCTCACGGTGCTGTTACCAAATCAGTTGCCGTCATTGGGCGAACGGACTGAAAGCTGAGGACTCGGCTCCCGGCAATCCTGTGAATCCTGTGAATCCTGTCTCAATTCTGCCCGTCCGGTTGCACCCTGTCTCTATTCCGCGAGCGTCACACACGCAGATACGCGAAGATCACGAGCCGCCCTGCAGCGAGTCCTTGGGGAAGAGTGATGCGCCCTTGTGCACGTGCCAGCCGGCAACGTCACACGCCGGGAACATCACGTCGGCGCCGGCGGGCCAGATGACGTCGCCGAGTGGCAGCGGAGCGCCGAGCTGCTCCCACAGCTCGCGCGCCTTGGCGGGCATGAACGGCGACACCGTGATCGCCAGCCAGGCGAGAACGTGCGCGAGCACCACGAGCGTCGTGTCCAGCTCACCGGCGCGCTCGGGATCCTTCGCCAGCTTCCACGGCGCCTGCCGGTCCACGTATTCGTTGGCCCAGGCTACGACACGCCACACGGCGGCGAGTGCCTCATGCAGTAGCTGGCGCCGCATGGCATCTTCATACGCCGCGGCATGCGGTGCCACCCATTCCGCCGCCCGCTGCATCGCATCCACGCTCGTCCGGGGGACGATTCCGCCGCGGTAGCGCTCGATCATTGCGATGGCGCGGCTGGCGAGATTCCCGAACGCGTTCGCCAGATCCGCGGTGTAGCGATCCTCGAATCGTTCCCAGGAGAAGTTGCCGTCCGCGTCGAACGGGACTTCGCGCAGCAGGAAGTAGCGAAGCGCGTCAGCGCCGTGGCGATCCACGGCCTCGCCCAGATCGAGCCGCACGCCGGCGCTCTTGCTGAATCGCTCTCCGCCGAGCTGCACGAACCCGTGCGCGAACACGCGCTCCGGCAGTTCGAGACCGGCGGCCGCGAGCATCGCGGGCCAGATGACGCAGTGGAAGCGCGTGATGTCCTTGCCGATTACGTGAAGCTGCGCGGGCCAGACGGCGCGTGATCCCGGCACGCGCGTCGCGGTCCAGTAGTTGGGCAGCGCATCGAACCACACGTACGTGGTCTGCCGCTCGCCGTCACTCGTGGGTCTGGGGAAGGGAACACCCCACGAGAATCGCGCGCGACTCGCGGATACATCCTCCAGCCCCTGACGCAACAGGCCCAGGATCTCGTTCCGCCGGCTCTCCGGCTGCACGAACTCCTCGTGCCGTGTAATGTGGTCGAGCAGGAATTCGCGGTAGCGCGACAGCCGGAAAAACCAGTTGCGCTCCTCCACCCACTCCAGCGTTCGCGTCGGGTGCAGGATGCACTTTCCGTCCACGATTTCGGCGTCCTGCTTGAACGCCTCGCATCCCACACAATACCAGCCCTGGTAGGGCTTCTCGTAGAAGTCGTCCGGATTGCGCTGGAAGATGCGTTCGATCAGCTCCCGGACGCCGGATTTGTGCTCCGGCGCGGTGGTGCGGATGAACTGATCATGGGAGATCCCGAGCCGGCTCCACATGGCCTGAAAGCTGGCGGCGGTCCGGTCCGCAAGTTCCTGCGGCGTGATACCCAGTTCCACCGCGGTCTGCGCCACCTTCTGCCCGTGCTCATCCATGCCAATGAGGAACCAGACGTCATCGCCGCGCAGCCGGTGATAGCGGGCGATGGCATCGGCGCCGATTTTCTCGAAGGCGTGTCCGTGGTGCGGCTCGCCGTTCGCGTAGTCAATGGCCGTCGTGATGAAAAAGCGCGCCACCCTATGGCTCGCGCGATGAATCATCCGTGGGCTCGCCGCCCGAGCGGTGGCGCCGCCCGCCCCGGCGTCCGCGGCGTCGCGGCGCATGACGCTGGCGCGTCTCATCAGTGCTCCGCTCCGCTGCCGGCGCGTCGGGCACCGCGTGAACGTGCGGGGCTTCTTCCACCTCGAGGATGGTGTCTTCCGCCGCATCGTCCATGTCCGGCGCATCCGATGCGTCCGGCGATTCCTCCATGGCGGCCGCGTCCTCCCCCGCGCGATCCACCCCGAAGGGACGGCGCCGCTCCAGCTCGCGCTTGAGCTCCGCCAGCGGGACGACGCGCATGTCGCCTTCCGCCGTCCGCAGCGTCACGCAATCGCGAAAGATGTCGTTCAACACCACCATCTCTTCGCCCACCGCGGTGACGAGTGTCCGCCCCTCCTTGGGAAAACGCTTGCGACTCTGGACGTAGAATTCGTGCTCGTAGCGCAGGCAGCACATGAGCCGGCCGCACGCGCCGGAAATCTGCGACGGATTGAGCGACAGCCGCTGATCCTTGGCCACCTGCAGATTGACGGGCCGCAGCTCAGGAAGCCAGGACGCCGAGCAGTACTCGCGGCCACAGCGCCCGATGCCGCTCAGCCGCCTGGCCTCGTCACGCACGCCGATCTGCTTGAGCTCGATGCGCGCGCGAAACGACGACGCCAGGTCACGCACCAGGGCGCGGAAGTCCACGCGCCGCTCGGCCGTGAAATACAGCGTGAGCTTCTTGCGGTCCCACTGCCACTCGGCGTCGGACACCTTCATGACGAGCCCGTGCGCCTTCACCCGCTCCATCGCGCGGCGGCGCGCGTCCTCGTCCTGGCTGCGGAGCTCGGCCGCCCGCCGCTCGTCCTCGGCGGAGGCGCGACGGAGCACGCGCCGGGCCGGCGGCGTAGTGCCGCACCCGTGCGTGCAACCCGTGCAGCGCCGCTCGGCCAGTTCGCCAACGGCATGTACGCGCCCGAGATCTTCACCGCGGTCAGCTTCGACAATGACCGGGGCCGCCGCGCGCAGCGGCTCGTCTCCCTCCCAGAGGAAGAACTCCTTGCGATTGCCCTTGAAAGCGACTTCAACCAGATTCGCCATCATCACTCCGCGTACTGACCCATCGCGAGAAACTTTCTGCGGCGCCGGCGCACCAGTTTTTCCGGACGATGGCGCCGGAGCTCATCGAGGTTCCGGATGAGCGCGGTCTGCAGGAGCTGCGCCGCCGCCTCCTGATTGGAATGCGCGCCACCAACGGGCTCCGGTACGATCTCGTCAATCACGTGCAGCTCGAGCAGATCCTGCGCCGTGATGCGCATCGCGCTCGCCGCCCGCTCCTTCATTTCCATGCTCTTGCCATCCTTCCACAGGATCGACGCACACCCCTCCACCGAGATGACCGAATACACCGCATTCTCGAGCATGAGCACGCGGTCGGCGAGTCCCAGCGCGAGCGCGCCGCCCGATCCGCCCTCGCCGATCACCGTCGCAACGATGGGCACTTCCAGCCGGCTCATCTCGAACAGGTTGCGCGCGATGGCCTCCGACTGCCCGCGTTCCTCGGCGCCGAGCCCGGCCCATGCTCCGGTCGTGTCAATGAGCGTGAGCACGGGCACGTGGAACTTCTCCGCCAGCTTCATGAGCCGGAGCGACTTGCGGTAGCCCTCGGGATGCGGCATGCCGAAGTTGCGCCGCAGATTTTCCTTGGTGTCCCGCCCGCGCTGGTGTCCTACGAGCATCACGGTCTCGCCATCCAGTCGCGCCCAGCCTCCCACGATCGCGGCATCCTCCCGATAGAGGCGGTCGCCATGCAGTTCGATGAAATCGGTGAACGCCAGTTGAATGTAGTCGAGGGTGAACGGACGCCGCGGATTGCGGGCCACCTGTACCCGCTGCCATGGCGTGAGATGCCGGTACACCTCCGCGCGCAGCTCGTCGAGCTTGCGTTCGAGCGGCGTGATCTCGTCCTCCATGCTGAGCTGACGGCGGCCGGCAGTCTTGCGCAGCTCGTCGATCTGCCGCTCCAGCTCCGCAATGGGCTTCTCGAACTCCATGGTGCTGGATGTGGCCATGTCAGCTCCCGCGCACGAGGCGCACGCGCTCGCTTCCGAGCAGCGCGCGCAGGTCGTTGAGGGCGGAATTGGTGACCGCGATCCGCAGGCTGCGCGAACGCAGCCGCGCCGTGCTCCCCGACGCATCCTGCCAGCACAATTCGAGCGGCGAGGACCCCGCGTGCGCCGAGACGGTTTCACGCACGTCATGCATCACGTCCGCGGAGATCCGCGCGCCCGCCGCCAGCTCGATGGAGACCGCCACGTTTCCCGTGGCGCGCAGTTCCGCGAACGGTGTCACGGATTCGACGATGAAAGTGGGATTGTCCGCGTCCTGATCGCGGCGGGAATAGCCGCCCTTGAGGAGCACGGGGATGTCCGCCCGGATCCGGTCCGCCAGCAGCGTCCAGGCTTCCGGGAAGACCAGCACCTCGGAAGATCCCGAAAAATCCTCGACTGTCAACCGGGCGAACTCGGCCCCGCTGCGTTTGCTGATCTGGCGCTTGATCGCCGTGACCACCACGCCCAGGAGTATGGGCTGATCGGTCCACTCGCCCAACTGGGCCACGTGATGGGTCGCGAACAGCTCCACTTCCGTGCGATACGGCTCGAGCGGGTGCCCCGAGATGTAGAAGCCGAGCATTTCCTTCTCCTTCGCGAGCCGCTCGGTATCGGTCCACGGCTGGACGTTGGGCAGGGGACGCGGCGCGTGTGCCTGGTGCGCGTCGCTGCCCGCATCGCCGAAGAGCGATCCCTGTCCGCTCGCGATCTCCTCCTGCCGGAGCGCGGCTTCCTGCAGCGTGCCATCGAGCGCGGCGAGCAACTGTGCACGATGCGCCCCCAGCGAATCGAGCGCGCCCGACGCAATCAGCGCTTCCACCACGCGCTTGTTGCAGGAACGCAGGTCCACGCGATTGCAGAAGTCGTGCAGCGACGTGAAGCCCCCGTCGCGTCGCGCCGCGAGAATGGCGTCTATGGCGGTGCGCCCCACGTTGCGGATCGCGCCCAGCCCGAAGCGTACACGGCGATCGCCGATGACCGTGAACTTGTAGCCGGATTCATTCACGTCGGGCGGGAGCACCTCGATGTCCATCTCCCGCGCTTCGTTGATGTACTTCACGACGGCGTCCGTGTCGCCGATTTCCGACGACAACAGCGCCGCCATGAACTCGGCGGGGTAGTGCGTCTTCAGCCAGGCCGTGTGGTACGAGAGCACCGAGTACGCCACGGAGTGCGACTTGTTGAATCCGTAGCGCCCGAACGTCTCGATCTGCGCGGCCAGATCCTCGATCACGCGGCGGTCGTAGCCGCGCGCCACGCTCTTCTCGACGAACTTGCCGAGCTCCTCGCGGATCAGCTCCGCGTTTTTCTTCCCCACGGCCTTGCGCAGCACGTCGGCTTCGGCGAGCGAGATGCCCGCCAGCGTCTGCGCGATGCGCATCACCTGCTCCTGGTAGGTGATCACGCCGTACGTGGAGGAGAGAATCGGCTCCAGCTCGGGGAGCGCGTACGACACGGCCTCCTCACCGCGCTTGCGCCGGATGAACACGCGGTGCATCCCGGCGTCGAGCGGACCAGGCCGCATGAGCGCGTTCGACGCAACCAGATCGTCGAACCGGTCGCAGCGCATGCTGCGCAGCAGGTCGGTGGCGAGCGCCGACTCGAACTGAAAGACGCCCGCCGTGCGGCCCGCCCGCAGCGTCCGGTACGTTTCGGCATCGTTGAGCGGCAGCGACTCGAGGGACACCGGCGTGCCGCGCTCGGCGATCATCGCCAGCGCATCATGAATCACCGTGAGCGTCGTGAGGCCCAGGAAGTCCATCTTGAGCATCCCGGCCTTCTCGAGGTAGTTCATGTCGTACTGCGTGACGACGACCGATTCGTCATCGCCGCCGCCCGCGCCCCTGGTGCTCTGTGTGCACACCGGCACGTAGTCGTCCAGCGGGCCGGGCGCGATCACCACGCCGGCGGCGTGAACGCCCGCATGGCGCGAGAGTCCCTCCAGCGCGATCGCGTAGTCGAGCAGTTGGCGATAGCGCGCGTCGTTGCGATAGAGCTGCCTGACCTCGCCGATCTGCGCGGTGGCTTCCTTTACCGTGAGCGAGAAGTTGGGCTGGTTGGGAATGAGCTTGGCGAGCTGGTCGGTCTCCTGCGGAGTGAAGCCGAGCACGCGGCCGACGTCCTTGATCACGGCGCGCGATTTCATTGTGCCGAACGTGATGATCTGCCCCACGGCGTCGCGCCCGTATTTCTGACGCACGTACTCGATCACCTCGCCGCGACGCTCGAAGCAGAAGTCCACGTCAATGTCCGGCATGGACACGCGCTCGGGATTCAGGAACCGCTCGAAGAGGAGATCGAACTCCAGCGGACACACATCCGTGATGCGCAGCGCGTACGCCACGATGGAGCCGGCCGCCGAGCCGCGTCCCGGTCCCACGGGGATGCCGCGCGCGCGCGCGGCGGCGATGAAATCCGCGACGATCAGGAAGTAGCCCGCATAGCCCGTCTTCGTGATGACGGCCAGCTCGTAGTCGAGCCGCTCGCGCACCACATCCGACAATGGATCGCCGTAGCGCTCGCGCGCACCCGTTTCGGCCAGTCGCACGAGGAGCGCGTTCTCGCTCTCGATGCCATCGGGGAGCGGAAAGGACGGCACGTGATACGTCTTGTCGAGCTCAATGCGGACACTGTCCGCGATGCGCAGCGTGTTCTCCAGTACGTCGGGCCGGTCGGGGAAGTGCGCCCGGATCTCGTCCGCGTTCTTGAAGTACAGACCGTTGTCGTAGCGCAGCCGGTCCTGCTCCGAGCGATCCTTGCCAAGTCCGATGCACAGGAGCACGTCATGGGCGTCGTGGTCCGTACTGCGCAGGAAGTGCGCATCGTTGGTGGCGACCACGGGCAGGCCCATCTCGTCGGCCAGCTTCAGCACGCGCGCATTGAGCCGCGACTGCAGGCCGCCAGCGTCGTGCGCCTGGACCTCGAGGTAATAGCGGTCCGGAAAGACGTTGGCGTACCACGCCGCCACGGCCCGGGCTTCATCGTAGCGCTCCTCCATCAGGTGCGTCGCGATTTCGCCCGCCAGGCAGGCCGACGACACGATGATGCCGTCGGCGTGGCGGGCGAGCAGCTCCCGATCCATGCGCGGCTTGGTATAGAATCCCTCGGTATAGGCCAGCGACGACAGCTTTACCAGGTTGCGGTAGCCAGTGGCGTCCCTGGCGAGCAGCACCAGGTGGAAGTAGGGCTTCCCGCCGCCGCGGGGCCGGCCCCGCTCGCGGCGGTCGCCTGGCGCGACGTACGCCTCCATGCCGATGATGGGTTTGAGGCCGGATTTTCTGGCCCGTTCCTGAAACGCCCATGCCGCATGCAGGTTGCCGTGGTCGGTGATGGCGAGCGCCGGCTGTTCGAACTCGAGCGCGCGGTTGATGAGGTCATCGATCCGGTTCGCGCCGTCCAGCAGCGAATATTCGGAATGGCAGTGCAGATGAACGAATGACATGAGCCTGGCGGAGGGGTGCAGCTAATAATATCCCATGTGGACGACGCTGCCCATGCCGAGGGCTCGGCGCCGCTCGGGAGTGGCACGCGAGCGGTACCGCATGCACATTGTCTCACCCGCTTTTTTCCTCGTTCGGACCTTCTCTATTCGATAATCGGGATGACCCTTCGTAGCCCCTGGCTGGCAGGCACACTGTGCTGTCTCATCGCCGCGTGCTCCAGCGATACCAGTGGCCCCTCGCCGTCCGAGTGCGGGCCGGCCACGCTGGCCCTGTCCCGAACGGGAGCTCCTGGCGTCGAGGGTGCACTCGTGGCGCTTTCGCCCCTCAACGCCGTCACGGTGAACGCGCAGGAGCTTGGCGCGTGTCTGTCGTTGGCCGCCGACTCGGGGACGTATGTCGTGATTCCGCAGTTCGCGACGGGCTCGGGTCCGGTGTCGCTCAGCGGCATCTCCTACCAGCTCAGCGCCGGGAACGCCGCGTCATCACGGGTGCTGGGCGACATCGCGATGGGCGGGACCGCGACCGGCGCGCGCCCGAGCCCGCAGCAGCGGCTGGACGTGGCGCTGCGCACGCGGGAGCACCGGCTCGCCGGCGAATCCCCCGCATCGCTCGCGCGTTTCTTCGCGAGTCGCAACGCCGTGTCGCGCGCGGCCACGCTTCCCGCCGTGGGCAGCACGCGGACGTTCGACGTGCTCAACAACATCAACGGTAATTCGTTCGTCGTGGATACCGCGGTGCTCCGGCTGATCGGGACGAACATCATGATCTACATGGACAAGAACGCGCCGGCGCCGCCGCAGGGATTCACGGATGCCCAGCTCGCCGCATTCTCCAACCTGTTCGATCACGAGTTGTACGGCATCGACGTGAATCTCTTCGGGCCACCGTCCGATATCGATGGCAACGGGCACGTGATCGTGCTCTTCACGCCCACGGTCAACAAGCTCACCACCGCCGACGAGTGCAGTACCGCAGGGTACGTGTCGGGTTTCTTCTATGGTCTCGATCTGCTTCCGGATCAGCGGGGCTCGAACGGCGGCGAGATCTTTTATTCACTCGCTCCCGATTCAGCCGGAACGTTCAGTTGCTCGCACTCCATCAGTCAGGTGGACCGGACGACGCCGGCCACCTTCATCCACGAGTTCCAGCACATGATCTCGTGGAACCAGCACGTGATTCAGCGAAACGGCCAGGACGAGGCACTCTGGTTGAACGAGGGCATGAGTCACATCGCCGAAGAGATGGGATCGCGCTACTTCGAGCACAAGTATCCGCCGCCGCTCGAGCGCACGAACCCCGCGCAGCTGTTTCCGGATTCCGCCGAGGGATTCATCACTGGCGACCTGTCCAACGCCTATCAGTACCTGCTCACGCCGGAGCAATTTTCGATCACGCAGTTTCTGCAGGGCGGCACGACCCAGGAGCGCGGCGGCGTCTGGCTCTTTCTCCGCTGGCTGGGCGACCAGAAGGACAGCACGATCTACACGAAGCTCGAGCAGACCAGCCTCACGGGCGTTGACAATATGCAGACGCAGACCGGCGAGAGCCTGCCGCAGCTCTTCGGCGATTTCTCGGTGGCGTTGTACACGGACAGCCTCGTGGGCCTGTCGCGATCCGTTATCCCCGCGCGCTGGCGATTCCAGTCCCGGAACCTGCGCGAGATGTTCCAGGCGTTGTACAACGCCACATCGGATGATCGCGCCGATTTCCCACGGCCATTTCCCACTCCAGTGCAGACGCTGGCGCCGAGCGGCACGGAGAGCGCGAGCATGGTCCCGGGAACGGAACAGTTCTACCGGTTGCAGCTCACCAGGTCGGGGTCGAACGTGGAATTGCAGTTCACGGACCCGGGCGGCAACGCGTTCACGAACCAGCTTCTCGGTGCCCAGGTGAGTGTGTTCCGCTGTCCCTCGGCGCAGGCATGCCAGTAGGCTGGTGCGCGGCGCTGGCAGGTTGAGCCGCTCGTCGGGCCACGGCGTGCGATTCGCTGCCGCGCACGATATACTAGGGAGGACATCGCGGGGCCTTTCCATGAGACGACGTGCTGCCATCGCCGCGGTCGCGGCCAGCTTCGTTCCCCTTGTGGGTCTCAGTGCGCAGGGTGGCGGTACGCCACCCGTGGCCGTGCTGGAGCTCCCGGCGAGCACGCGTGCCCTCGCGCTGGGGAACAGCTTCGTCGCGGCGGGAACGGACGAGGCGGCCATCTTCTACAATCCGGCACAACTGGCGGTCATTCCGCATACGTCCGCGGGGCTGTCGGTGCAGCAGTGGTTCCTGTCATCCACCGTGGGTGCGCTGGCGGCGGCGACGCCGCTCGCAGGGGGCACCGTGGCAGTGGGTCTGCAGGTCATTGACTGGGGGAGTTCGGAGCGTGCATTTGGTGATCCGTCAACCCAGGGAGATGACGGAACCGGCGCGACGGTATCTGCCGGCGACTATGCCGCGTCGGTGGCGTACGCGCACGCGCTGGGCGGATTGCGGCTCGGCGCCACGGCCAAGTACGTGAACCAGCGTCTGGTGAACGAGAGCGGCGGAACGGGCGCCGTGGATTTTGGCGCGGCGTTCGACCTGCTGGGTGTGACGTTTGCCGCCGCGCTGCAGAATGTGGGTGGCTCCATCTCCCTGGCCGGCAACCAGACGCCGCTCCCACGTACGGTGCACGTGGGCGCCGCCGTGCCCGTGCACAACGTGGGGCCGGTGGATCTGCTCGCCACCGTCGAGGTCGCGCACGTGCGCGGCGGCGACACGCAGCCCGCTGGCGGACTCGAGGTGTCGTACCAGGCCACGTCCACCATCAGCTTCGTGGGACGTGTGGGTGGGCTCGCGCGACCGGTCGGGGCAGCCATTTCGCCAGTGTCCTTTGGCGGCGGGCTGCGGGCACACCACCTCGCCATTGACTACGCGTACGAGGGCTCTGCCGTGCTGGGTGCGACGCATCGCATAGGCGTGCGCTGGTGGAAGTAGCGCGCCTGGAATGAGGCGCGCTGCGCGCATCGCGCGCTGGACTCTCCTCGCTGTCCTGCTGCTCCTCGTCGCCTTTCTCGCATTCGTTCCGGTTGGGCGCTATCTCGCGCGCGCCGCGTGGGAAGAGGGCGGGATACTGGCGCGGCGCCGGCCCATCGCGGCGCTGGCGACCTCGCCGGGCACCGACCCGCACACGCGCGCGAAGCTGCAGCTCGTGCTCGCTGCTCGCGCCTTCGCCGTGGATTCGGTGAAGCTGGATGCGAGGCAGAGCTTCACGACGTACACGGCGCTGCGCTCCGATACGCTCGTGCTGGTGGTCTCAGCGGCGTACCGCGACCGGCTCAAATTCCACACGTGGTGGTTCCCCATTGTGGGGAGTGTGCCGTACAAGGGCTACTTCAGGCCGGAGGACGCGCTGGCGGAAGCACGGGATCTGCGGCAGCGCGGCTACGACACGCTGGTCCGCCCCGCTGCCGCGTTCAGCACGCTGGGGTGGTTCAATGATCCGCTGCTATCGTCCACGCTGGAACTGGATTCCGTGTCGCTCGCCAACACGGTGATCCACGAGCTCACGCACAACACGTTCTACGCGTCGGGCCAGGCGATCTTCAACGAATCGTTCGCCAACTTCGTAGGCTCGCACGGCGCGACCTGGTTTTTCCGCACACTGGGCGACAGCGCGCTGGCCCGCGAGAGTGAAGCGGACTGGGCGCGCGAGCGGCTCATGGGCGCATTCTGGGCGCGCACGTACGATGCGCTGGACTCGGCCTTCACGGCGCATCCGGACAGCCGCGCGGCGCGGCTCGCGGCGCGCGACACCGTGTTCGCGCGAGCCCGCGAGCGGTTCGCGCACGACGTGGCGCCGCTGCTGCCCGGCTACCGGCCGGGCGCCACACTGGCGCTGCACCTGGACAACGCCACGCTGATGTCACGGCGCATCTACCGCACGGGGCTCGATCTGTTCGATGGTGTGCTGGCGCGCGAGGGTAACCGATTGCCGGAGGCGGTGCAGCGGATCATCGCACTGGCGAAGTCGAAGCCGGATGCGCCCTACGCCGCGCTTCGCGCCTGGCTCACGTCAGTTCCCGCCGAACCGGCCGCGCAGTAGGGCGCGCAGATCAATGGGCTCGCTGCTCACGGCAGTCGCGGCGGCGCCCGGCGAGACATCGGGTACCGCGACCATCCGTTGCGTGTACGCCCGCACCCGTTCGTCGAGGAAGCGCGAGAGCTGGTTGATAGCGTAGCCGCTGCCGCCGCGCGCGCCGTACGCGTCGAGTGGGTGCACGATGAAGAGCGCATTGCGGGCGCGTGTCAGGGCCACGTACATGAGACGGCGTTCCTCGTCCGTGTCGTCATCCGAGCGCAGCGCGCGGGCGGACGGGAACCAGCCGTCCACGGCCCAGATGACGAACACCGCATCCCACTCACGGCCCTTGGCGCTGTGCGCGGTGCTGAGAATGAGCGCGTCGCTCTCCGTGTCGGCGGCACCGGCGAGATCCTGGGTGCCCGACGGCGGATCGAGCGCCAGCTCGGAGAGAAACGCCGCCCGGGTGGGGAACTGGCCGGCGATCGCTTCGAGCTGGTCGAGATCCGCGAGGCGCGGCTCCGCGCGATCGTAGCGGTCGCGCAGGATCGCATCGTACATCGTGCGGAGCAGCGCGATCTCCTCGCTCACGCCGCGCGGCCCGCTCGCACCGGGTGCGCCGAGCCGGTCGAGCAGCGCGACGAGCGCGGCGTGTGCCGCGCGCGCCGCGCGGGGTGGCGTGAAGACGGCGAAGGCGCGCGGATCCCACGACCGTTCGGCGAGCAGCGCCACGGCCGCGCGCGCCGTGACGTCGCCAACGCCCGGCAGGAGGTGCAGCACGCGGTACCAGCTCACGTCGTCGCGCGGATTCTCGAGGATGCGCAGAAACGCCAGCACGTCCTTCACGTGGGCCGCCTCGAGGAACTTGAGTCCGCCCCACTTCTCGAAGGGAATTTTCCGGTTGGTGAGCTCGATTTCGAGGTCGGCGGACATGTAGCCCGCGCGGAAGAGTACCGCCATCTCGCGCAGCGGCGTGCCCTGCTCGTGCATCTCGAGAATGCGGTCCACGACGAACAGCGTCTGTTCGTGCTCGTCGCGCGCGGCCACGAGGGCGGGTGGTTCGCCACCGCCGCGCGTGGTGAAGAGCCTCTTGCGATAGCGCTGGCGCGCGTGCTCAATGAGCGCATTGCTCACATCGAGAATGGGCTGGGTGGAGCGATAGTTCTGCTCGAGCGTGACGCGCGTGGCGCCGGCGAACTGTTCGGGGAAGTCGAGAATGTTGCGCACCGTGGCGCCGCGGAACGAGTAGATGCTCTGCGCATCGTCGCCCACCACGGTGATGTTGCGGTGTGACCGGCAGAGCCCGCGAAGAATGCGGGCCTGCAGCAGGTTCGTGTCCTGATATTCGTCCACGAGCACGTGGTCATACAGCGCGGCAATGCGCGTGCCCAGGTCGCCCGGCGCGTCCAGCATGGCGGCCCAGAAGAGCAGCAGGTCATCGTAGTCCACCAGGTTGCGCCGCTCCTTGCGTGCGGTGTAGTCCGCGAAGACCCGATTGATGTCCGCGGCGTGCTCTTCGAACTGCGGAAACTCATCGCGGAGAATGTCGCCGACGGCGATCTCCGTGTTCACGTGGCGCGAGTAGACGTGGTGCAGCGTCTCCTTGCGCGGGAAGCGCGACTTGCGCTGGCCAAAGCCGAGCTCGGCCCGCGAGATGCCCACGAGATCAATGGCGTCGCCCTGATCGAGGATCGTGAACGCCGGCGCCAGCCCGGCCTGGGCACCGTAGCTCCGGAGCAGCCGGTGGGCGGTGGCGTGGAAGGTCCCGCCGTGCACGCGCGCGCCGCGGCTGCCGGTCAGCGATTCCACGCGACGCAACATCTCCTGCGCGGCACGGCGCGTGAAGGTGAGCAGCAGAATGCGCTGCGGGGCGACACCACGCTCAATGAGGTGCGCCACGCGATGGACGAGCGTGCGGGTCTTTCCCGTGCCGGCGCCCGCGATGATGAGCAGCGGGCCATCGCCGTGTGTGACAGCGGCCTGCTGGGCGGGGTTGAGATTGTGCGCGGCAGCGGACATGCAGCAGGGCGGGGAGACGCGTGATGCGGATTTGTCGGGACGCGAGTGAGCGTGTAAATCTACGTGCCGGGCGGCGTCGCGCATAACCGGAACGTGGAGCCAGGTCATGATTGCATTGCAGCGTGTCACTCTCGAGGGTCACGGCGTACGACTCGAGCCGCTGGTGCCGGGGCACGGCGACGCGCTGGCGGCCGCCGCGTCGGACGGGAAGCTGTGGGAACTCTGGTTCACGTCCGTGCCCACCGTGCAGGAGGTGCCCGCCTATATCTCGCTTGCACTCGCGGGCGAGCGCGAGGGAAGCATGCTGCCCTGGGCGGTGCGCGAACTGGGAACCGGCACGATTGTGGGCACCACGCGCTATCACGACGTGGCGGCCGCGCTGCACCGTGTGGAGATCGGGTACACGTGGTACGCGGCGCGCTGGCAGAAGAGCCACGTGAACAGCGCATGCAAGCTGCTGCTGCTGGCGCACGCCTTCGACGATCTGCGCTGCCGCGTGGTGGCGCTGCGTACCGACACCTTCAATTTCGCATCGCAGCGGGCCATCGAAGGGCTGGGCGCGCGCCGGGATGGCGTGATCCGGCGGCACCAGTTCCGGCGCGACGGCACGGTGCGGGACAGCGTGTTCTACAGCATTCTGGCGGAGGAATGGCCCGACGTGCGGCATCATCTCGAATTCCGCCTGGCGCGCCATCAGCATCAATCGCGGTGACTGTCGCGCCGGGTGACGCCAATGGGCACCCGGGCTAGGTTTCGCGTCCATGTCATCGCTCACCAGCATCACGCGCGATCTGCGTCGCGAAACGGCCGCGATGCGCTTCGCGCCTCCGGTGGCCTACGTGTATCGGCCGCTGGAGTATGCCTGGGCGCCCCATCGGAGCTATCTCGAACGCTATGGTGGCGCGCGGAACGCCGTGCTGCTCGTCGGCATGAATCCGGGCCCGTTCGGCATGACGCAAACCGGTGTGCCGTTCGGCGAGGTGGGCATGGTGCGCGACTGGCTCGGGATCACGGGGCGCGTCAGGCGACCGAAGCGTGAGCACCCGAAGCGCCCGGTCCAGGGTTTTGCCTGCACACGAAGCGAGGTAAGCGGCACCCGGTTCTGGGGGTGGGCTCGTGCGCGATTCGACACGCCCGAACGATTCTTTGCCCGCTTCTTCGTCTGGAACTACTGCCCGCTGGTCTTTCTAGAGGCAAGCGGGCGAAACCGGACGCCGGACAAACTCACACAGGCCGAGCGCTCGGCGCTGTTCGCCGTGTGCGACCGCGCGCTGGCGCGCGCGATCGAGGAGTTGTCGCCGCGCGTGGTCGTCGGCCTTGGCCGCTTCGCGGAGTCGCGGGTAGAGATTGTGGCGCATGGCCGCGTCAGGGTAGTCGCGGGTGGGATCCTGCATCCGAGCCCGGCGAATCCAAGGGCAAACGCGCAGTGGGCGCGGGAGGCGGAGCGAGGGCTCGCGGCGCTGGGCGTGGATGTCATGGCGCTCGCGGGCGGCACAGCGGAAGACTGACACCCTGGGGCGGCGGGCAGGGTGGGCAGGGCGGGCGATTGACGGCCCGCCGCAGCAGATGCTGCGGTCGTCAATGCGTCTTCTTCCGGCGGAACTCGTCCAGCGGATGGGCCCAGCGCAAACCCGGATACCGCGCAAAGCCGCGATCCGTCGTCACCCACTGGCTACCGCTCTCCAGTGCCAGCGCCGCGAGATAGGCGTCGGGCACGTGATTGCCTCTGGCTGCTGTGCGCCGGCAGAGGTCAACGAAGATCTCCCAGTGGCGCATTCCCGGCTCGATGGACACGCATGCCGGTTGCGTACGGAGCTGCTCGACGAATTCCAGAGCCTTGGCGAGCGGTGTGGGCTGAGCGAAGACGCGCGAGTGTGTCACGACGCGGAGAAAGCCGCTGAGCACCAGGGACGTAACGCCATACGCCTGATCGCCGGCGAGGAGCTGCTCGAGCCACGCACGGTAATCCGCATGGCGCTCCGCGTCCTGGCGATGTGCGTACACCAACACATTGACGTCCAGCAGGTTCACGTGCGGTCGTCCATGTGATCGGCCAGCGCGGCGCTATCGTCGAGATCCACGCCGGGCAGCAGCCCACCGCGTCCGTAGGTTGCCAATCGCACGCGCGTGGTCGGCAGCGCTCGCTTGCGACGCGACAGGGCAGCGCGCAGCGCATCCTCGATGACCGCGGTGAGGGTCCGGCCGCTGTCGATCGCATAGCGCTTTGCCTCGCGCATCAGGGTGTCGTCGAGACGGAGAGTCGTGCGCATACAGAAAGACATATCATGGATGCAGCAATATGTCAACCGTAGGACGAGGCGCTCCCGGCGGTGGCGAGGCCATGGATGCCTGTGGCCGGCGGGCGCCTCGACCTGGAAACCCAGCCTCTGCTCGCGGCTGCTTGTCGAAAATCGTGCCGGGTATTATCGAATATCGATCGCGCGAGTTCGCCCACATGCCGGTTACGCGCCAGTCGCTCACGATTCCCCAGCAGAGGATGCGGACATGACACGCATGCTTCCTGATCCCACATTCTACCCCTCGCCGAAGCTGGCTGGTGAAGCGCCGGCGGAGACGCTGGCCTATGTCGTCCTGCTCACTCCGGAGAGCAACGGCAAGAAGGACGCGCTTGGTGTGGTGGACACGGATCCCGCGTCGCCCACCTACGGAACGCTGGTGGGCCGGCTCGATTTCCCCACTGGTGGGAATGAGCTGCACCACTTCGGCTGGAATGCCTGCAGCTCGCACCTCTGTGCCTACGCCCCCAACCCGCACGTGGAGCGGCGGTACCTGGTAGTGCCCGGCACAAAGACATCACGCATTCACATCGTGGACACCCACCCGGATCCACGCGCGCCACGACTCGCGAAGGTGATCGAAGGCGACGAGGTGATGGCCAAGACAGGGTACTCCACGCCGCATACCGTGCACTGTGGTCCCGACGGCATCTACATGAATGCGCTCGGCGCGCCAAATGGCGATGGCCCCGGCGGCATCTTCATGCTCGACCATGACACGTTCGAGGTGAAAGGCCGCTGGGAGAAAGATCGCGGCCCGCAGTATCTCGCCTACGACTTCTGGTGGCATCTCGTCCAGGGCGTCATGCTCACCAGCGAGTGGGGCACCCCCAATATGGTGAACAACGGCATCGTTCCCGAGCTCCTGCTCGGCGGCAAGTACGGGAATGCGCTGCACGTGTGGGATCTGCAGACCCGCACACACCGGCAGAAACTGGAGCTCGGCGCCGAGCAGCAGATGGTGCTGGAGTTGCGGCCTGCGCATGACCCACGCCGGCGCTATGGCTTCGTGGGCGTCGTACTCAGCCTGGCTGATCTCTCGAGCTCCATCTGGATGTGGTACCAGGACGAGAAGACGCAGCGTTGGGAGGTACGAAAGGTCATTGAGATTCCCGCCGAGCCGGCTGACCCGTCGGAACTGCCGCCGCTGTTGCAGGGATTCAAGGCGGTGCCGCCCCTCGTCACGGACATCAACCTGTCGCTCGACGACCGGTTCCTGTACGTGAGCTGCTGGGGCACTGGCGAATTGCGGCAGTACGACGTGAGTGAGCCGTCGGCGCCACGGCTCACCGGCACGGTCCGCATCGGCGGCATCGTGCGTCGCGCGCCGCATCCGTCGCACACCACGCGTCCGTTGAACGGCGGGCCGCAAATGGTGGAAGTGAGTCGCGATGGCCGGCGCGTGTATCTGACTAACGGGCTCTACTCGTCGTGGGACGCGCAGTTCTACCCCGATGGCATTTCCGGGTGGATGACGAAGATCGATGTCGCGCCGACGGGTGGCATCGCGTTCGACGAACGCTTCTTCATGGACGTGGAGCAGGGGCTTCGCCCGCATCAGGTGCGCCTCCAGGGAGGCGATGCGTCGTCGGACTCGTTCTGTTACGCGGAGTGATCGTGCAGCATTCGTCCATTCCCTGGCTCGCGCTCTTCCTCCTGGGCGCGTTGCACGGGATCAATCCGGCCATGGGATGGCTGTTCGCGGTGGGACGGGGGCTGCAGGAGCGTGACCGGCGCGCCCTCTGGGGCGCGTTTGGTCCGCTGGCCCTGGGTCATGCGCTCGCCATCGGCATGGCCGTGGTGCTGGCGATCACACTCGGGACGGTGCTCTCGCTGGGTTGGCTGCGCTGGATCGTATGCGCGGCGCTGCTCCTGGTGGGCATCCAGGGTCTCGTGCGTCACCGGCATGTCCGCCTCCGCGGCATGCGCGTCAACGCGCGTGAGCTGGCCACCTGGTCGTTCCTCATGGCGACCGTGGATGGCGCCGGTCTGATGGTACTCCCATTCATTCTCGGCGCCGCCGCGCCGGGTCCGGCGCGCGCGCTGCACCAGCATCACGCCATGCGGGCCGCCGCGGCTCAGCTCGCGCCCCTTCCTGTTGTGGGGATGAGCAACGTGGACCTGATCGGCGTGGCCGCCCCGTTGATCCACACCATCGGCTATCTCGTCGTAACGGTCCTGTTGGCCGTCGTGGTGTACGAGAAGGTGGGCCTGCGCATCCTCCGGCGCGCATGGGTCAACCTCAGCGTGATCTGGAGCGCCATGCTGATCGCGACTGCTGCGGCGGTGGTGCTAATGTGAGCGACAGCTCGGTCGTGCTGGCATGGGGCGACTGCTCGCCAAGGGTGTCGCCGGACGCAGCGCGCGGGTGCACTTAACTCCGGAAGCGCGAGAGGCTGAACGGCCGGAGATCAAAATCCGTGTGTCCG
>Ga0105240_10004510_pt1 | contig 21164 bp, 21 predicted proteins | sample KBSC54metaG_FD_80426 | JGI IMG/M metagenome (GOLD analysis project Ga0105240, IMG submission 80426) | Corn rhizosphere microbial communities from Kellogg Biological Station, Michigan, USA - KBS C5-4 metaG | ecosystem: Host-associated > Plants > Roots > Rhizosphere > Soil | place: Michigan, USA... | reverse complement strand
GGACGGGGTGACTGTCCATGACGCTGAAGACCGCGTCGATTTTTCCGTCGTTGAAGAGATCGCCGACGGCCATGCCTCGACCGGCGATGACCTCTGCGAGGCCAGTGCCTTCGACGGCGGGTACGTTCTCAAATGATTTGCCCTGGAGGTTGTGGAAGAGCATGGGGCGCTCTTTCCAGCTGGTGCCCCAGTTGTATTTGTCAGCCTGCGGATAGACGTGGCCGTCGGACATCATGAGGTCTTTCCAGCCGTCGTTGTCGTAGTCGAAGAAGGCGTCTCCCCAGCTGAGGAAGGGGACGGTGACTTCGCCGAGACCGATGTGATAGCTGACGTCAGTGAAGTTGGCGTCGCCCTCGTTGCGGTAGAGGGGCTTGTAGTCATCGGAGAAAGTGGTGTTGAAGACGTCGAGCATGCCTTTGTTCTGGGTATCGCCGACAGCGATGCCCATGGAGGCGGTTTCGCGGCCGGCTTCATTGAGCGCGTATCCGGAGGCATAGCTGACATCTTCGAATGTGCCGTCGCCCTTGTTGATGTAAAGGTAGTTGGGCGTGGAGTCATTGCCGACGAGGAGGTCGGGTTTGCCGTCGTTGTTGATATCGACGAAGACGGCGCCGAGGCCGTAGTAGCCGGGTTTGTCGGCGACTCCGGCTTTTTCACTTACGTCGGTGAAGGTGCCGTCGCCGTTGTTGTGGAAGAGATGGTCGGGCTCGCCTTTGAGGCCGCGAGGGCCGCATGCGGTGGCTTCGCCGCGGAAGGTGCAGAAGGCATTGCTGGAGCCGCCTTCGCCGCCTTTGGCGGGAGGATTGTCCCAATCCCAGTGGAGATAGCCGGCGACGAAGAGATCGGGTTTGCCGTCGCCATCGTAGTCGCCCCAGGTGACGCCGGAGGACCAGTTGCCGAGTTGAACTCCGGCTTTGTCGGCGATGTCAGTGAAGGTGCCGTTTTTGTTGTTGTGGTAGAGGCGGTTCTTGCCGAAGTTGGAGACGTAGAGGTCGGGGTAGCCATCGTTGTCGTAATCGGCTACGGCACAGCCAAATCCCCAGCGGTCATTCTGCACGCCGGCTTTGGCGGAGACATCAGTGAATGTGCCGTCGTGATTGTTGTGGAAGAGGGCAGCATGGGGCGGAGTGGCTTTTCCGGCGAGTGCTTCGAGAGTGGATCCGTTGACGAGATAGATGTCGAGCCAGCCATCGTTGTCGTAGTCGAAGAGGCAGACTCCGGAGCCTTTGGTCTCGATGATGTAGTCCTTGGCGGGCGTGCCCATGTGGTGGGTCCACTTGTTGAGGTCGGCTTTTTCGGAGATGTCCTGGAAGACGATGGGTCCGGATTTCACGAATCCGCCGGCGGTGATGACGCGGTGCTCGGCGTCGAGTTGGACGGCGTGATTGGATTCGACGGTGCGGGCGGAGTCAGGGCCCTGTGTGGGCTTCTGCTGGGCTGGAACGAGAGGGGATGTGGACGCCACAAGGAGGGCGGAGACACTCAACGCGCGGATTGCCGGGAACATGGGGGAAGTATACGGGGAGGCGGGTGGGATGGGCGATCAACCGATGGGTGGAGAGAGCAGGTATTAGGGAACAGGGATTAGGGATTAGAAAAGCAGGGATCAGGGATCAGAAAAGGTATCGATTAGGGGCGGGGAAACGGGAGCTGACTCGCTTGTTCTCGTAGCTCCCGTTGAGTAGGGGTTATTTGCTGACGGGGGGTTCTTCGCCCTGGGGGGCGATGGGTTGGACTACCCAGCCGCCGTTGCTGTCTTTGACGAGGGTAGCGGTGGCGGACTGGATGGAGGTGTCTTTGGAGATCTTGGGGAAGGCACGGCGGGATTCGGGAGTGGTGGCCCAGCCGGGGATGCCTTCAACCTCGTACTGATAGGTGACGGCGTACTGCGTCGGGTTAGTGGCGTCGTTGGGGACTGCGCTGCTGACGGCGGTGACATTAAAGTGTCCGAAGCAGAAGTTGCCGTAGCCAGGCCGGTTGGCATCGGGTGTCCAGATGCTGTGACCTTTGTCGGAGAGGTCGTAGAGGTTGACCTGCTTGGAGCCAATGAGGAAGCGCTTCTTCTCTTCGGGGGCGCGGGCGAGGAGACCGGCGTCAGTGAGCGCATCGAAGTCGCGAGTGCGGTCGTCTTTGGTCGGGTCGGCTTCGGCGGGCATTTTGATGGGCTCGGGCCAGAGGCACTCGTGCTTACCGGCGTAGGAGTTGTTGATCGCGGTTTTGAATTGGGTCGTGTCGAGTTCTTTTTTGCAGGCGGTAGGCAGAAGAGCGAGAGCGGCAAGAGCGATCAAGGATGCAACGTGTCGGCGCATTCGTAAGACCTCAAGAGGGTTGGATGCAGGGAGCGGACGGAGCGGCGTTAGCGTGCGCTGACGCGCGCGTTAGCGGTGCTCGCAACAGTTTGTTGGCGCAACAATAGCAAGCTTCACAGGCGGGCATGATGGTTTGCCACTCAACGCGTGCGGACGCCTGTTCGATAGGAAGCTTAACAAGGTGCGGCATGGATGGGGAACACCCATGGGTGCGGTGGATCAAGCGATCGGAGAAGATGAAGGTGAAGACGGCGGAGCGACCTTTGCTGCGAGTGAGGAGACGGTGGCGGAGATGAGGACGTCGAACATGGCGCGTTGCGCACGAGCCCAGACGGGATGAGCGGGACAGGTTGATTTGCGATCGCAGTCTCTACCACCGTTGAGGCACACGTTGAGACGGACGGGTCCGTCGATGGCTTCGATGACCTGGAGGATGGTGGCTTCACGTCCGAGGGGGAGGATGGCGAAGCCTCCGAGTTTGCCGCGACGAGAGGAGATGAACTGGACGTGGGCGAGGGACTGAAGGACCTTGGAGAGGAAGCTCTCAGGGGAATCGGTGGCGAGTGCGAGGCCGGGGAGAAGTACGCGCGTTTGTTCGGGAAGCGTGGCGAGGTGGATGAGGACGCGGACGGCGTAGTCGGATGCACGCGTGAGCTGCATGGAGGAGGTGCATTTATCAGAGTCTCTCGCGGGCTGCAACGCCATGCGTTCTCCCCAGACGCGGTGCATCTGGACTATTCAAGTCCAAATTCAACGGTCGAGAGCAGGGTAAAGGAGGGAGTCACGCCAGAATGTATCGATCATCACAGACCGATGTTTGTGGAGTTGGAGCGGCGCGCTGGTCGATGGTGTGGGCTGCCTATCAGGGATAGATCGGAGCCGGAGGCGGCGGCAAGGCGGCGCGTTCGGCGGCTTTGGGATCGAGGCCCCACTGGTTGGCATACGGCTCGCTGTCGAGGAGGGTGAAGACGAACAGGATGAGACCGCCAACCAATGGAACAAAGGCGATGAAGTACCACCATCCGCTTTTGCCGATGTCGTGAAGGCGGCGGATGGTGACGGATAAGCCAGGAACGACGATGACGAGCGAATACACGAAGAGGCATCCGAGCGGAAGCATCGAAGGCTTTTCATGCGCGCTGAAGGGCACGGCAAACAGAATCAGAAAGACAGCAACGATGCCGTTGAAGAGATTGAAGAACCAGTATTCTTTGCGGCGAGAACGGCCGCTGAAGTCGGTTGCGCGCTGCCAGGCGAGGATGAACCAGGACATATCGTTCTCTCCTGAGTTGCCGACAGTGTACGACGAAAGCTAATAGGGAAGAATAGCTCTTTGGTCAGCTTTGATCAGGGTACTGCTGGCGGAGGGCTTTGAGTGCGGAGGGTGGATCTTCGATGGGGTCGTTAGGGCGGTCGAGGAGGAAATTGGCAGCTTCGAGGGCTCGTGCGGCGCGATCCTCGTCTTGGAGCGCACTGATCACTTCAGGGACGGAGCGGGGATCTTTTCTGCGGGCGAGGCCGACGAGGGCTTCTTCGCGCACGTCTTCATCTTCGTCGCTGAGGTTCTTGAAGAGGGCTTCGCGGATCTTTGGCGAGTCGAAGTTGCCGAGGCCCCCGAGGCCGAAGGTGGCCCAATCGCGAACTTCGCTGTCTTTGTCGCTCATGAGCTTGATGAGGGTAGAGACGGTGCGCTCGTCGTCGGCGAAGCAGCCGAGGGTGAATGCGAGTCCGTAGCGGACATCGACGTCGGAGTGGTAGCTGAAGGGAAGGATCTGCGGAATGATGGACGGATTCTCGAGATGGCCGAAGGCGGTGACGATGGCGCTGAGAGCGACGGGGTCGGTCTCGGAGTCGAGCATGCCGGCGAGAACGGGGAAAGATTCACTTGCGAACAGTGTGATTTGACTTTCTGCGGTGTGGCCGAACTGGGCGAGAATATCGGCGCCTCGGGCACGCTTCAGGGGCTCGCTGGAACGGCACCAGGCGACAGCTTTGTCGAAGACCTCGCGTGAGCCCGTGGCTCGCAGGGAGTGGATCGCGTCCCAGGACTTGTCGTTGTCGTAGTCGCCTTTGAGTGTCTGCGCGAAGAGCTCGTCAATGGCCGCGGTTGGCATGGATGCAAGTGTAGCTCCGGAGATGGAGGGGTGCGCTAGGATGGAGGAGAAATCGAGGGAGTGCATGTTTGTTGTGGTGTGGCAGTTTGAAATTGCCGAGGAGAAGATAGCTGCATTCGAGACGGCGTATGGGCCGGAGGGAAACTGGGCGCAACTGTTCCGCAGTTCGCCGGAGTATCTCGGCACAGAACTGCTGCGGGATGCTTACATGTCGGGTTCGTATCTGACGATTGATCGGTGGAAGAGCGAAGATGCGTTCCGGGCGTTTCGGAAGGATCACGATACGGCGTATGAGGAGCTGGATCGGGCTTGCGATGCGCTCACGCAGAGGGAGACGCGGGTTGGGGCGTACGCGGTCTGAGCTCCCAGCCGGACCCGCTCATCGCGGCTGCGATGAACGGGGCACAGCTTACTCGTTGAAGCCTGATTTGGTACCGGGTTTTCCTCTGGATTCGTGATGACGGATACAGGGGCGCCATTCTGTTCACCTTTTCTTCGCTTTTCCGATATCATTGGGATGTAACAAACTGCTAGAATCCGTTCGAAATCAACTAGCCCGACGCGTGTTTTTGATCTTTCTCAGAGGGCGCGCAGAGCGAAGTACATAGAGGAGAAGCACCATGCCAGTCGCCGATGAGCGCGCTAAAGCCGTTGAATTAGCCCTAAGTCAGATTGAAAAGCAGTTTGGAAAAGGATCCATTGTTCGCCTGGGATCGCGGGAGGCTCTGGTTCCGATTTCGGTGATCTCGACAGGGTCAATCAGCTTTGACGGGGCTCTGGGTGTGGGCGGTGTGCCGCGGGGCCGCGTGATCGAGATCTTCGGGCCGGAGTCTTCGGGCAAAACCACGATTACTCTGCAGATTATTGCGGAGGCGCAGAAGAATGGCGGGCTGGCGGCGTTTGTGGATGCGGAGCACGCGCTTGATCCTGCATATGCGAAGAAGCTGGGTGTAGATGTCGACAATCTGCTGGTGTCTCAGCCGGACTCGGGTGAGCAGGCGCTGGAGATCACGGAGGCACTGGTGCGGTCGGGCGCGATTGACGTACTGGTGGTGGACTCCGTGGCTGCTCTGGTGCCCAAGGCGGAACTGGACGGCGAGATGGGCGAGTCGCATATGGGGCTTCAGGCACGGTTGATGTCGCAGGCACTGAGGAAGCTGACGGGAACGGTTTCGAAGTCGCGCACCTCGCTGATTTTCATCAACCAGATTCGCGAGAAGATTGGCGTGATGTTCGGGAATCCTGAGACGACCACGGGAGGACGCGCGTTGAAGTTCTATTCGTCAGTTCGCGTGGACATCCGGAGGATTGCGGCGATCAAGGAAGGCGATTCTGTGGTCGGCAATCGCACCAAGGTAAAGATCGTGAAGAACAAGGTTGCTGCGCCATTCCGGGAGGCGGAGTTCGACATTCTTTATGGGGAAGGCATCAGCCGCGAGGGCGATGTGCTGGACCTGGCGGTTGCGCACAACATCGTGGAGAAGTCGGGTGCGTGGTACAGCTACTCGGGCGAGCGCATCGGGCAGGGACGCGAGAACACGCGGAACTTCCTGAAGGAGAACCGCGACATATTCGCGAAGATGGATGGCGAGGTTCGGAAGAAGCTGGGGATCGGGGCAGCGGCGAAGGCCGAGGTTCCGGAGGTGCCTGCGACAGGACACGCCGAGGCCAAAGAGGCTGTGAAGACGCGACGGTAGGAACTGATCCGGTTCGAATCGCGTATAAGGTGAGAGGTCAGCGGGAAGGTCCGTTTCGTCTCGATTGAGCGATGATGGCGAGCGGGCCGTGCTCTAATTTCATTGATACGCATGCGAATCTTTCGACGAGCAGCGGGACAGCGCTTATGGCGAGCGGTTCTCTGCTCGTTTCTGCTTTTTGCGGTGGTTGCCGCACCGTCAATTGCGCAGGCATCGGCAAAGAGTGCGCCGCAGGTGGGGAGCGCTACAACTGGTCCGACTGGAAACGGTTCGAAGGCGCCGGATGCAGCGGCGGGGCTGCAGGGCTCGTTCAACCTGGATGGGTCGTGGAAGTTCCACACTGGAGATGATCCGGGATGGAGCGATGCTTCGATGGATGACTCGAGCTGGCCGGCAGTGAAGCTGGGCGAGTCGCTGACAGAGCAGGGATTCGACTCGTACACAGGGTATGCGTGGTATCGGTTGAAGCTGCAGCCGGAGCAGGTGGCTCAATTCGGCAGGATGACGGGTGGACAGCCGCTGGCTCTGCTGGTGACCGGCAACTCTGTTGGGCAATTCTCCGCGTTCGTGAACGGGTACGAGATCGGGAATACGCGAGGGATGACGGACTCGCCGGTTGAGTACGAATCATCTCCGCTGCTTCTGGCTTTTCCAACTGTGGGGCCGGGGCCGGTGGTGATTGCGATAAGGACGTGGACGGGACCGAAGGTGACGGTCAGCCGCGGAATTCTGCAGCGCGTTGAGATCGGCGGGGTGAGCGATCTTGCAGAGCGGCAGGCGATGGCGATCGGCCGGCAGTGGAACAGGCTGGCGACGTTTGGACTGGTGCTGACGTTTTTGTTCCTGTGCGTTGCGGTGCTGGGAGGTGCGCTTTACCTGGCGCAGGAGCGGCACAGCGAGTACATGTGGCTGGCGGTTCTTTGTGTGGCGGCGGCGACGGAACGCATCATCCACGTGATGTTCGGGCTGGGGACGCTTTCGATGCGGGCTTTCGGAATATCGAGCAGCTTCGCCGGCTTCATCTTCATGGCGATCACGCTGGAGTTCGTGCTGCGATTTACGGAGAGCCTGTCGAAGCGAGCGATAAGAGTGTTGCAGATTGTGGCTCTTGTTGTGCCGTTCCTTCAATTCCTGGCCCCTGACGCGCTGACGACAGCGGTGTGGCTGATCGTGGAGGGGATATTTTGCGTTGCGGTGACGGTGCTGCTGTTTGGGTCGTGGAGGAGAGGGCGGGGCGATGCGGGTGCGATGCTGGTGCCGTTCTTTCTGGCGGCGGCGACGGATCTGATTACCATGGCTCTTTCGCTGGCGGCGAGCCGGAACTGGATTGCGCAGAAATTCGGTTCACCGGCTTTTCATGTTGGTCCGATTGAGTACAACATTGGCAACTTGTCGGACCTGATCTTTTTGAGCAGCTTGATTGCGGTGATTCTGTACCGGTTTGTGCATATCAGCCAGGAGGAGCAGAAGTCGGCGGCGGAGATTTCTGCGGCGAAGAGCGTGCAGGCGCTGCTGATTCCGACGCAGCTACCGTCGAACAAGAACTTCATGCTGGAGAGCGCGTATCTGCCGGTGCATGGAGTGGGCGGGGATTTCTTCCAGGTGCTGCCGCTGAAGGATGATTCGCTGCTGATTGTGGTTGGGGATGTGAGCGGCAAGGGGCTGCAGGCGGCGATGAATTCGAGCACGCTGGTGGGAGCGCTGCGGAATGAGTTGTCGCATGATCCGGCGACGGTGCTGAAGCACCTGAATCATGTGCTGATCGGAGCGGTGGCTTCGCCTGGAACAGCGGTAAAGGAGCTGGATTGCGCTCCGTGCTTTGCTACTTGCTTGTGCGCGCGCGTTTATCCGGATGGAACGGTGACGATTGCGAATGCGGGGCATCTGAGCCCGTACCGCGACGGGCGCGAGATGGCGCTGCTGCCGAGCTTGCCGCTGGGCGTGATTGCCGAGGCAGAGTTTGAGGCGACTACGTTTCAGCTGAGCCGCGGGGACCGGCTGGTGTTTTTGTCGGATGGCGTGGTGGAAGCGCAGAACGATGCGGGCGAGCTGTTCGGGTTTGAGCGGACGCAGCAGGTGGCGAACGAGTCGGCGCGATACATTGCGCAGACGGCAAAGCACTTCGGGCAGACGGACGATATTACGGTTTTGTCGCTGTACCTGGCGTCGCGGACAGCGCAGGCGAGCCGGGAAGAGCTGGTGTACAGCAGGTGACGAGGGAAGAGCTGCCGCGAGAGCATTGAGAGTGGCTGCTTGCCCTCAATTTAAGAGAATCAGGTGCCACTGGCAAGGTCGAGCAGGTAGTGAGAGCAGAGGACAAGGATGGCAATGCCGTCGACTCCACCGGCCAAAACTCCCAGCACCTCGAAGGTTTTGCCTCCGTAGAAGAAAAATTTACGCATGTCCTGAACGGTCGAGGGGTCGTGGGAGACCGCGCTGGCCCAGCGGCGGTTCCGATTGGCCATGAGCTTTCCGAGAAGGAAGATGCCGCAGAAGATCAATATATTGAGCAGATGACCCAGGATTCGCATTGAGGCTCTCCTTTATCTATCCGTGTATTCGATCTCTGTAATCCGTCTTGTCTCCGGTTCGTTTCCTCTAATTCTCGTAGCACGTGGCGACCCATACCGACGACGGACATCGCGGACCGCCTGCCGGGGCGCCGAAGCGATGGGACACAGTCGGAAGCTACTCAGGATACGGATGTTTCGAGCTTCAGGTGGGTGAAGGTGGAGTCGAAGTCTTTGCCGCCGGTGGGGGCGCAGCACATGACGCCGACCTGGACGATTTTCTGCGTCGGGAAGTAGCCCATGCGGACGGAGAGGTATTTTTCGCCGTCGAGGGAGCAGAAGGTTTCGATGGAGTCGTTTTTGCGGACGAGGCGCCACCAGACGGGCGCGGTCTGGGAGAGGTCGGGGAGCGTAGACCCATCTGAATAGGTGCGGGTGAAGACGACGGAGGCGGAGCGCTTGCCGTCAATGAATTCGGTGCCGCAGCGCATCCAGTTGTCGGCGTCGATGCGGACCATGAGGCCGTTCTGGTCGTACTGGGTGGCGAAGTTTCCGTTGCAGAGGGCGGTTAATTTGAAGTCGCCGGAGGCGGGGAGGTGGAAGAAGTGTCCCGTGTCGGCGGCGTAGCCGTCGTATGTCTTCTGCCAGAAGTCCGTTTTGGGTTTGCTGCGGACGGTGAGTTCGCCGGCGTTGATTTTGCTGGAGGCGGGCGGGTTGAACCAGGTCATACGGGAGAAGAGGTCGTCGCCGGCGGGTGGGGCGAATGGGGATTGTGGCGGGATGGCGATGGCGGGGATGGTGGGGAGACAGAGCGCCCCGGCTGCGAGCGCGGACTGATGCAGGAGTTGGCGGCGGGTGAGTTGCATGAGGGCCCTCTGGGAGTCGGAATCGGAGTCGTATCTGAATGTATCAAGAGGCGAGCCCACGGAAGGAATCTAGGGGAAATGTAGTGGTCCCATGTCTCCAAAATCGGGAGACATGGGGCACCCGATCTTCGTTGCGAAGCCTGCTCTCAAAAACCTTTAGAGGCGATCAAATTAAACCGGTGTTCAGTTCGTATCCGGTCGGCAGTTTGCCTCCGCGTTTCGCGGCGGTCCAGTGTGACTCGATCTTTACTGTTCCTTCGATTCCGGTTGCGTAGTGGCGGAAGCTGGACCAGCGCCAATCTTCAGGTTTTGCGACAAGACCACGAACAACTGCGTTGCGGTGCATGTAGCGGAGCTTTTCGACACGCTTCTCTTCGTTGTGCACGTTGAAGTCGTATTAGCGGGGGAGCCAGAAAGGGCGCTCAGCGCGACGGACCGAGATTGAGAGTTTGAGTGCCTGGATGGTTCGCGCCAGCGAACCTCTGCGCGGCTCGTTGACGAGAAGATGCACGTGCTCGGGCATCACTACGTAACCCGAGCCTGTGGTGACAGCTGAACGTGAGGAAATGGAAGTTTCCTGTCTGCTGAACGCGAACGAGTCCACGAGGCATTTGGTTCAAGGATAACGCTGGGGAAGGTTCGTGGTCTCCCATGTCTCCAACTGCCGGAGACATGGGGCACCCGATCAGCGTCTTGAGACCTGCCTTCAAAAGGCTGGAAAGACGAGCGGTGTGGTCTCCCACGTCTCCAAATGCGGGAGACATGGGGCACCCGAAATTTAGGTGCAATTTGGGAATGGCGTGAGATCCCATGTCTCCAAACCGGGAGACATGGGGCACCCGCGCGGAGAAGGACAGGAATTCAGGGAAAGCTGGCGCGCTACCTGCTCCCTCAGCGTTGGAGAGCGGGAACGGGTGGTTGGGTTCGGATCAGCCAATCTGAGAAGCGGATACGGCCAATGATTTCGTCGCGATCGGGAACCAGCGCGAATGGAGGAACGTTCGCGCCGAAGTAGTTTGAACCCGGGTCACTGACGACGACGCGCGGATCGTTTCGAAACTTGAGAAGCTCTCTTGCGAGATCATCGAGCGGGCGTCGTTCCGGACCCGCCACGTTGATATAACCGTTCCTCGGTGCTTCTAAAGCTATGTCGGCGACAGCGCCGGCAATGTCATCTGCTGCGAGCGGCTGCATGAGTACGCTGGAGAGGCGAACGGTCTGGCCCTCTGTTGCGGCGTCAGCGAGGCCGCCGATGAATTCGAAAAACTGGGTGGCGCGGACGATTGTGTATGGGATGCCGCTGGACTTGATGGCTTCTTCCTGTGCTACTTTTGCTCGCATGTACCCGACGTTCACCATACGGTCGGCGCCCACGATGGAGAGCGCAACTTGATGCTGAACTCCTGCGGCTTTCTCAGCGGGGAACAGATTGCGCGCGGAGGTCTGAAAGAAATTCATCACCGCGTCGTCGGCAAAGGATGGGGAGTTGGTGAGGTCGATGACGGTCTGGACGCCTTGTAAGGCTTCGGTAAGTCCCCTGCCGGTTAGAAGGTCGATGGTTTCAGAAGAACCTTGAATTACGTCGATCTTGCGTTCTCTGAGAAGCCGAACGACTCGGCTTCCAATTAGGCCCGTGCCGCCCAATACAAGAACTTTCATCTGCATCCTCTTTTCGTCTGATTGGATTTTCGGCCGGCGCTACGTTCAGGCGCTCAGCCACTGTACCAACAAGGACAAAAGAGGGGACGCATTTGTGACAGCTGTTATCAATTTTCTGTGGACGCAGAAGGAGGCGAGATTGCATTGAGCTTTGCGGGGTTCAGTACCCACAGGATGCGATCGATCTCGGCCCCTGAGGCATCGATGGATGCGAGCGCACAAGGCCGCCCATCGCGGTGAATGAGCGCAGCGGGATTGTCGTTTGCCTGAACCCAGGTGACGGTGGTGCCTTTCCACCAATGCGAAGCAAAGCTGGCGATGAACTTTGCAATGCGCGCTCGGCCGTGGATCGGCGCGGTTGCGGCGCGAACGACGCCGCCGCCGTCGGAGTAGGAGACTGCTTCCGAGCTGAGGAGACGTTCCAGGCTGGAGAGCTCACCGCGTTGCGCGGCGGCAATGAAAGTGCGGAGCAGCGACTCGTGTTCGGTTCTGTTCACCGGAGCACGGCGTTCGCCGGCGATGTGTTTGCGCGCGCGGGTGACGATCTGGCGGGCATTGCTCTCCGAGAGGTCGAGCACATCCGCAATCTGGCGGTGGGAGTAGTCGAATGCTTCGCGAAGGATGTAGGCGGCTCGCTCGGCTGGCGGGAGCTTCTCGAGGAGAAGAAGGACTGCGAGTTGAAGGGCCTCGCCTCGCTCTGCGCCCAAGGTGGGGTCTGCGCTGGTGTCGACCGGTTCGGGAAGCCATGGGCCGATGTAGGTTTCGCGACGAACTCTGGCCGATTGGGCGTAATCGATGGATAACCTTGTCACCACCGAAATGAGGTAGGCGATGGGGTCGAGGACAGCCGAGCGGTCTGCTGTCTGCCAGCGGAGCCATGCCTCCTGGACGATATCTTCTGCTTCGGCGACACTGCCGAGCATCCGGTACGCGATGCCGAAGAGGCGCCGGCGAGAACGGACGAAAACAGCTTGGGCGTTATCGAGGTTTCTGACGTCGGGCGGGGATTCCAACGGCATGTAGAAATTTTAATCCTTCCAGAGCCGTCCCATGACTCCAAAGCTGGGAGCCTGGGGCACCCGAGTGGGTACCTGTGATTGAGTTTGGGATTTGGGAAAGTGCCGTAGAATCAAACCGGAGCGGTGTGGATGAGTGTGAAGGGGCTTTATCCCGGTACGTTTGACCCGCCGACGAACGGGCACCTCGATCTGATTCAGCGTGGGGCGAAGCTGTTTGAGCATTTGACGGTTGCGGTGCTGCGGAACCCGGTGAAGAATCCGCTGTTCACAGTGGAGGAGCGGGTGGAGATGCTGACCGAGTCGACGGCGGCGATCGGGAATGTGAGCGTGGCGACGTTTGACGGCCTGATGGTGGATTTTGCGCGTCAGCTGGGAGCGACGGCGGTGCTGCGCGGGATTCGCGCGATTTCGGACTACGAGCATGAATTTCAGATGGCGCTGATGAATCGGCGCCTGGCGCCGGAGATTGAGACAGTGTTTCTGCAGCCAGCGGGGCGGTATTCTTTTGTGAGTTCGCGGATGGTGAAGGAAGTGTTTAGTTTTGGGGGAGAAGTGGCGGGACTGGTGCCGCCGAATGTGTTGAAGCGATTGCGGGCCGCCGCTGATAGCGTCGGCCCGAAGGGATTAGGGAACAGGGATTAGGGAACAGGGATTAGGGATTAGAAGAGCAGGGACCAGGGACTAAGGGACAGTGGGGCGGGTCGGCGGGAGGTTTGGGTTGTCGGATTTTGTGGCACTGAAGCCGGAGTCGATACAGCGGGAGATTCGGAACACGCTGTTTGGGGATGTGCCGCTGAAGGATGTGGTGCGGGCGCATCCGAAGATGACGCTGGCGGAGCCGTGGGCGGCTTTTCAGCGGGCTCGGGATTTGCAGGATGCGGGGGATGTGGAGGGGGCGAAGCGGGAGTTGCGGCCGGTGTTGGCGACTCCGGAGCTGGAGACGCGGATCTTTCTGCAAACGTGGCATAACCTGCGCGAGCTGGGCGAGAAGCCTCCGGCGGATCGGGCGAAAGAGGTGCTGGGGATCGTGGTGGAGGTGGGCATGCCGAAGGGGTTGGATATTGTGGCGGCCTATCGCGATCACCGGGCGCGGTACTTCAATTATGGCGGGGCCGGAGTGCTGTGGGAGCGTCGGGACGAGACGCTGGATGGATTGATTGATGAACTGCTGCAGGCGGGGAGCGTGGTGGCGAGTGCGATTCCGGCATGGACGCAGCCAAGGCCGCCGGAGCCGAAGAATGGGAATGTGCGGATCAATCTGCTGACGCCGAGCGGGATTCATCTGGGGCAGGGTCCGACAGAGGCGCTGAATCAGGATGCGATGGGAGGGCCGATTCTTTCGGCGTCGTATGGGCTGATGAAGCGGCTGGTGGAGTTGAAGAGAGAGACGACAGAGAGCAGGGATTAGGGGCGATGGACGGGGGGCGTTGCTGGTGGAAGCGAATGGTGAGTTGTAAGTAGCGAGCAAAAAGCATTGACGCTGGATTTCTCTTGTGCACGAACTTTAGTGGCCCTGGGTTAGCTCCCAGGGCCTTTTTCCTGTGGGTTCCTGGTTTTGTTCGCGGCCGCGGAGGCGGTCGTATTCGTATAGGTCGCTGGTGGTACCGAGGGACTCGTTGTAGAGGCTAATGCCGCCGATGGCCTGCGTAAGTTCTTCCTGGAATTGATGGATGGCGTGGAGCTGTGCGGCGGTAGCGGGGAATTCGAATTCGTCAGTCTTGATGAATTTTTGATAGCCGCGATCGAGAAGGCGCGCAATGTGGCCGCGGATTAGGATGCCGGGACGTTCGAAGAAAGTGGCGGGACCGCCTTCGAGGTTTGCGGCGGGGACCAAGACGGCGGCAGCGCCGTATTTCGAGACGAGTGTGCCGCTGGGGGCTCCGTTGAAGGCGGAGACGTCAAAGCCGCGTTCGCGGAGGGTTCCCATGCACTGGTCGAAGGTGGGGCGGACTGGCTTTTTCGGCATCGGCTTGATCCTTTGTTTTTAGGGTCGCATAGTCGGAGGAGGGGTCGCAAACCGAGGTGAAGCTGACATCGTACGGCCCCAACTGCAAGGCGGAGTTCTCCGTATCCCACCCATTCGGCAAAAGGCGCCGAATGGAATCCGCCTACGCCAAGGCTTCGGCGCGACTGGGTGGGGCACTGGGTTCTGGGCAGCCGGGTCTATTTCGATTGCCATTCGGATTGGGCGGGGCTAGTATTCCGGCACGTCCCAGATCACCCGCGCTTCGTAGTTGAAACCTCCCCCCGGGGTTGCAAGTGATCTCCGCGAAAGCCAGGAGGTTACGCATGAACATCAGACCGATCGTTTGTCTTTCCCTGTTAGCTGCTGGACTCGGCATTGCTGCTGCGCAGGATTCCAGCCAGATGAAACCACCTGCCGTGATCCAGATCAATCGTGAGTGGCTGAAGCCGGGCAAGAGCGGCGCCGTGCACGACAGGTCTGAAGCGGCTTTTGTGAACTTAATGAACAAGGGCAAACTGCAAGGCCACTACATCGCACTCAATTCGATGACGGGTAAGTCGCGGGCGCTGTACATGACCCGGTACCCGTCGTTTGAGGCGTGGGAGAACGACAACAAGATCTTCGCGAGCAATGCATCGCTGGGAGCGGAGCTGGATCGTGCCATCACAGCGGACGGTGAAATGCTGGAGGGGATGGATTCGGCAGTGCTGGTTTACAACGAGAATCTGAGCTTCCATCCGCGTCCGGACTTCAGCCACGCGCGGTACTACGAACTCACGGCGTTCAAGGTGCGCATGGGACACGATAAGGAGTTTCGCGACGTGACCAAGATGTACAAGGAAGCTTGCGAAAAGGCCGGAGTGGGAATGCACTGGGGTGCGTACGAGGTGATGTATGGAGGAGACGGCGGTACCTACATCATGCTTACGCATCGTGAAAGCCTGGTGGAGATCGATAAGGAGCGGGTCGAGAGCAAAAAGCTGATGGAGGCGATGGGAGGCGAGGATGCCGCCGCGAAAATGGACCAGATGTTTGCGGCGGCTGTCGAAAGTGCCCGCAGCGAGTTGTTCACGATCAATCCGAAGCAGAGCTATGTGGACGAAGCGACCATGAAGGCCGATGCGGACTTTTGGAAGCCGAAGGCGCCGAAATCGGCTGTGGCGGCAACTGCAAAGCCCGGTCCGGCGTCCGCTACGAAACCGGCATCGCGCTGAAGCGTTGAGGCTTGCATCTTTGACGGCTCCGGTTTGTGCCGGGGCCGTTCTTCTGTTTGTTAACCTAAGAAGACGCGGCACTCTCTGCGGGGCCGCGTCAGACGAGCGGCTTTTCGAATCGGAAGAGCGCTCCGAATCCTCCAATGAATGAGATCAATTTCTGATGGCTATTGCTACCGACTCGACCACTCTGCCTGAACTGACGACTGACGATTTATCGCGCTACTCAAGGCACCTGATCCTGCCCGAGGTGGGGATGGAAGGGCAGCGCAAGCTGAAAGCGGCGAAGGTGCTTTGCGTGGGCACGGGCGGCCTGGGTTCGCCGCTGGCGCTTTACCTGGCTGCTGCGGGAATCGGGACGCTGGGGCTGATCGATTTCGACGTGGTGGATGCGAGCAATCTGCAGCGGCAGATTATCCATTCGACGAAGGATGTCGGGCGGAAAAAGCTGGACTCGGCGGCGGAGAAGCTGACGGCGCTGAATCCGGCGCTGAATGTGGTGAAGCACGACACGATGCTGTCGAGCGCGAATGCGCTGGAGATTCTGAAAGATTACGACATCGTCGCCGACGGCACGGATAATTTTCCGACGCGGTACCTGGTGAACGATGCGAGCGTGCTGCTGCGGAAGCCGAATGCGTATGCGTCGATTTTCCGGTTTGAAGGGCAGGCGAGCGTGTTTGGGATGGAGGACGGGCCTTGCTATCGCTGCCTGTATCCGGAGCCGCCACCGCCGGGGCTGGTGCCGAGCTGCGCTGAGGGCGGCGTGCTTGGAATTTTGCCGGGACTGCTGGGCGTGATTCAGGCGACCGAAGTCATCAAGCTGATTTTGGGGAAGGGCAGTCCGCTAATCGGGCGGCTGCTGCTTGTGGATGCGCTGGGGATGAAGTTCCGCGAGTTGAAGCTCCGGAAGAATCCGGAGTGCCCGGTGTGCGGCGAGAATCCGACTGTTAAGGAGCTGATCGACTATCAGCAGTTCTGCGGAATTCTGCCGGAGTCAAAGGAAGACAAGGCAGTGAAGAACGGGATTCCACAGCTCACGGTGAAGGAGTTGAAGCGGCGGCGCGATGCGGGCGAGAGCGTGTATCTGCTGGATGTTCGGGAGCCGTATGAGTACCAGATCGCGCAGATTGGCGGGACGCTGATTCCGCAGAATGATGTGCCGAACCGGTTGGGTGAGATTCCCAAGGATCGGGAGATTATCGTGCATTGCCGGTCGGGAGCGCGGTCGCAGAAGATCGCGGAGTTTCTGAAGCAATCGGGCTACTCGCAGGTAGCGAATCTGGCGGGGGGAATTCTGGCGTGGAGCGACGAGATCGATCCTAAGGTGCAGAAGTACTGAGTTCGCAAGCGCGATGTTTCCCACGTCTCCAAAACCGGGAGACATGGGGCACCCGATCTGTAATGAAAGGTTCGACGATGGTTAAGGTGAGTGTGCTTTATCCGAGCAAGGCGGGAGAACGGTTCGATGTGGACTACTACGTCGGCGTGCACATGCCGATGGCGAAGCGGCTGCTTGGGGATGCGGTGAAGGAGATCTCAATCGAGATTGGCATCGGCGGAGGCGAGCCAGGAGCACCGGCGCCGTACGCGGCGATCGTGGGATTCACCTGTGAAACGGTTGAAGCGTTCATGGGCGCATTCATGCCGGTGATCGGGCAGCTTCAAGGAGACATCCCGAATTACACGGACATTGTGCCAGTGATTCAGGTGAGTGAGATCCGGGAGATCTAGACTGCTCTGAAAGCCAGAAAACGCCGGCTCAGCGCCGGCGTTTTCTTTGTGCTTAGATACGTGGTCAACGCGCCATTTCAACGGCACCGGTCGATTTGGCAGGCTCGGGGACGTTCTTTCCGTTCTCGTCTAACTTGCCGAAAATCATTTTGCCGCTGGCGGTCTGGAGGACGCTGGTGACGGAGATCTCGACGGCGCGACCGATCATTTTGCGCGCGTGATCGACGACCACCATGGTTCCGTCATCGAGGTAGCCGACTCCCTGGTTGAATTCTTTGCCTTCTTTAAGGATGAGAACGTGCATCTTCTCGCCGGGCAGGACGACGGGCTTGAGAGCGTTGGCGAGATCGTTGATGTTGAGCACCTCGACGCGATGGAGATGCGCGACCTTGTTCAGGTTGAAGTCGTTGGTCACGACTTTGGCTTCCCATTTCTTGGCGAGTTCAAGGAGCTTGAGATCGACTTCGCGGATGGAAGGGAAGTCGTCGGATACGATCTGCACCTGAATGTTCGGGCTGGACTGCATGCGCTGGAGCATGTCGAGGCCGCGGCGGCCTCGCTGGCGTTTGGAGCCGTCGGTGGAATCGGCGACGACCTGCAGTTCGCGCAAGACAAACTCTGGGACGACCATCGTGCCGTCGATGAAGCCCGCTTCAGCGATGTCGGCGATGCGGCCATCGATGATGACGCTGGTATCGAGGACCTTGGCTGATTTGCGGGAGGGGCGTTCGCCTGCGAAGAGGTTGCCGAGCGCGGCGGGGTTGAGGAGGTCTCCTTTGCTGGCACCGACAAGAAGACCGACATAGGTCATCAACAGCAGAACGAATATTTGAAGTACCGCTGATGTCGAAGGAGTGAGGGGAGCGGAGCGCAGCACGAGGCAGAACAGTGCAGCTCCGAAGATGCCGAGTACGCTGCCGGCGACTGCACCGATGAGCCGACGCAGTGTGAGCGCGCGGACGCGAAATTCAAAGACAATGACTGCTGCGGCGGCCAATGCGCCGCCGAGCGCCCCCTCCCAGCCTCTCGCACCGAATGGTTGGAGGAAGTAACAAACTGACGAGAGCAAGACAACAAAAAGAAGCCGAACAAGGACGAGATCCATACAGAACCTGCTTCCACTGGCATCGGGAAATACACCAGTTTTAACACGTTCGCGAGTATGCCCATCGTCCCTTTACATCGTCAAGGGGGCGGCGGTCACCAGAATTGGCACGGATGATACTCGTGCGCGTGTTACTCCGGCATGGGCCTGGAGGTGCCGAATCCGCCCCTTTTGACGGCTGATGTCAGGAGGCAACGGCCAGCTCTGCGCTGACCAGTCGAGAGATACCTTTACGGGGTCCGCGTTTGCGAGCGCTCATGATCTTCACGCGCTCAAGCAGCTCCTGGGGTGAGCAGGTCTTCTTGGCCAGAAGTGCGTCGGCGCCGTGGATCTGGCCGTTCATCTTCTGAGGGTCGCCGAGGATGACCATCGGGACATGAGAGGCGATCTGTTTGAGTTTGTGGACGAGCTGATCGCCGGTCATTTGCGGCATGGCGTGATCGGCGAGAACGAGGTCCACCTGGCTATCGGCGAAGAGGGCAAGGGCATCCTGTCCGTTGGTGGCGGCGAGGACGCGGTATCCGTTGGTGGTGAGCATGAATTTGAGAACGGACAGTTCCTGTTCGTTATCGTCTACGCAGAGTATTACTTTTTTTGGGCGCATCTCGTTGGTCCTGCTCCTTGTAATGAAGTTCGTTCGGCCGGTCTTGAAACGCACAGCAGCGATGCCCGTTTGTTGTCGGGCAGGCTCGTCAAGGTCCGGGGCCGTCGGCCGCTGGAGAGTTTTCAGACAAGAAATGAGCACACGAGTCCGCACGAGAGGGAGCGTGTTCTCAAAAGAAGGACACGATCCCTTCAGGCGACTTCTGTGGCAATCATTCCCTGGAAGGAGAACCTTTTGCGGTCAGATTGAGTTTGAAGCCGTTATGAAAACCGGAAGATGATCCGGTTTGATTTCGTTCAATGCTTGGGCAAGAGTACGGACTGCGGAGGTGCGTGAAAAGAGAGAACAGGAAGCGAAAATTCGCATGAAACGCATCTTGAAACAAAGGAAAAAACGTCAGAATGAATACAGTGAGTAACTTGGACTGATTAAATTCTGTTGAAAAGGGTGTGTATTACGGCAGGAAAATGGTGCCCTTTGCAACGGGAACAGTGCTGCCCGCGACTCGAACATTGGCTACCTTGCCGTCAAGTGCGTCAGCAGCTAGAAATAAATCGCTTGCGCGACCAATTTCGACGCCCTGCCGTACGTGAATTTGTTGGCCCGCAGGTACGATCTTTTGATCCACAAGATAGCTAATGGCGCAGCCAGCCGCTGAGCCGGTCGCGGGGTCTTCACCGCCGTAAAACTGCATGCGCGCGCGCCAGGCAGGCGCATCGGCACCGGTTGGGCCCATGACGTAGAACCAGCGGCCACCGTGCTCACGCAGGTATCGCGTGGCGGGTTCCTGATCAACACGGAGGCGTGCGAGAGCTTCGTGAGAGCGGAGTGCAACGATTGCGAATGCCGTGCCGGTAGAGACGACCTGTGGTGGGACAGAGTGGTGGAGATCATCGGCGCTCAGTCCGCAGAGGCGGGCGACTGCGACTGGATCGACCTGGTCGAGGAATTCGGGATCGCGCTGAGTCATCTCGCCGAAGAGGGTGCCGGGTTTGAAGCGAACAGGTATGGGGCCGACGTTGAGGGCGAGACGGAGGGTGTCATCGGCGAGGAGTTCGGGGGCGTGCTGTTTGAGCACGCTGGCAGTGCCGAGGGTGGGGTGTCCAGCGAAGGGTAGCTCTTCCTGAGTGGTGAAGATGCGGACGCGGACGCCTTCGTGTCTTTCGATTGCGGGATCGCGGCGCTGAATGAAGGTGGTTTCTGAGAGGTTGAACTCCCTCGCGATGGCCTGCATGCGATCAATGGGAAGGCCGATGGTGTCGAAGACCACGGCGAGACCGTTGCCCTGAAGAGGCGTAGTAGTGAAGACGTCGACGATGTGGTATTCGAGCTGGATCAGGGAGCTTGGTGAGGCCATGAGTCATTATCAGATGGGACCGGACTTTGTTTTTGCAGAGGTGACGGAAAGACGATGAGATACGCGCTTCGGATTGCGGCAGTCGCCCTGATGTTGATCGGGATGATCTGGATTCTTCAGGGATTGAACGTGCTGCCTGGGAGTTTTATGACGGGGCAGATGCGTTGGGCTTATCGGGGAGGGATTGCAGTTGTGGTTGGCGTGGGGCTGCTGGTTGCGTCAAGACGGGTGAACCGGTGATTCATCGAACGGTGAGCGGCACGCGCGTGCGGGAGTTCTCGAGGAATCGCTTCATCCGATTAGCTTCTTCCAGTTGTGCCGCGACAAGACGCATGTGGCGGCGAATGTGATCGGGATGTTGGAGGTCCTTTAAGGTGAGTTCGTCGCACGCTGCATCGAACTGGAGCCGAACGATGCGCCGCTCCATGATCTCTCGAAAGCGTGGGCTGATTTCGAAGTGTTCGTGTACGAGTTCTTCTGCGCCATCATGAGACATTCCGGTGCTCCCTTAACTTTATCGATCGAGGCTGATGCTAAGGGAGAGCGGACGGCGGTGCCAGATTACGCGCTGACTTGATGCGGGTAATGCATGTGTCCTGAAAAGGCGCAGGGTCGGAGAGTGACTGGTCGAGATGGGGTTTAGCAGGGGCTAAAGCCCGGAGATCTTTTGAGTCTTTATGGCCCGGCTGAAGCCGTGCCCTTGTTACAAAGCCAGCCGGAATTGGCTTCTGGCAGACAGTGTGCCTTTCTCGAGAACCCTGCCGAAGTGAGCTTGTCCGCAAAGTGCGGTGGCCGGAGAGTGACTCCGGCCTGCTGGTCGAGTGAAGGTTTGAGGACTACCGGCTCATGCCGCTGCCGTTGCTCTGCGGTGCCATTGCCACGCCGAGGACGAGGCGGGTTCCACCGTCGAGGTGGACGTCGCGGCGTGCTCCGAGCAGGAGGCCCGAGGCGTTGGAGAAGGGCAGGCCGTGAATGTCATTGGCGAGCAGAACACCGGGGACTGACGTGGT
>Ga0105240_10004506_pt1 | contig 21176 bp, 26 predicted proteins | sample KBSC54metaG_FD_80426 | JGI IMG/M metagenome (GOLD analysis project Ga0105240, IMG submission 80426) | Corn rhizosphere microbial communities from Kellogg Biological Station, Michigan, USA - KBS C5-4 metaG | ecosystem: Host-associated > Plants > Roots > Rhizosphere > Soil | place: Michigan, USA... | reverse complement strand
GAGGGGTGCGGCGCCGACGAGCTCCTCGACTCCAAGGGTCGACTCCGCTACCCGCGCACGTGCCGCGAGGGGCACAAGTGGTGGGAGGCGCACGCCGGCCCGCAAGAGCTCTTCGTCCACTCGAACGCGCAAGAGGTGCTGTACGGCGGCGCCGCCGGCGGTGGCAAGAGCTCCTCGCTCGTCGTGGCGCCGCTCCAGTGGCACCACGATCCAGAGTTTCGCGCCATCCTCTTTCGCCGAGAGGCCAAGCAGTTGCGCGACCTCAAGGCCGAGGCGCGCGTCTGGTACAAGCTCGCCGACCCCGGCGCGCGAGAGGTGCAGGACGGCGACGGATGCGTGTGGAAATTCTCGTCGGGCGCCGAGTTCCAGTTCGCCCACTGCGCGCTCGAGAAAGACGCAGAGAACTACCAGGGGCGGCAATTCCAGTACGAGGGCTTCGACGAGCTCACTCACTTCCTTCGGTCTCAGTACCTGTTCATCAAGGGTCGGGTGCGATCGCCGAAGTCGAGCCTTCCGCGGTTCGTGCGCGCAACGAGCAACCCTGGCGGGGACGGGCACGAGTGGGTGTTCGAACGCTGGGGCCCATGGCTCAATCCCGAGTGCAACTGGCCGGGGCTCAAGCCGCGCTTCGACGGACAGCGCGTGCCACCGGTGCCTCCGAACGCCATCATCTGGGTGCTGCGTGTTGGCGAACAGGACGTCGTGGTCAGCGCTGCGGAGGCGGCGCAGCGTGACGCTTACGCCGACGAGGATCCTGACGATGTTGAGCGCCAGGAGGTCCGCGCCCGCTCGCGACAGTTCATCCCCGCGCTCCTGAAGGACAACCCCGCGCTCTTGCGCGGCGATCCTGGCTACGTCTCTAACCTGCTCGAGCTAGACGTCGTTCGTCGTGAGCAACAGCTGAAGGGCAACTGGCTTATCCGCGTCGCTGCGGGCCTGCTCTTCAAGCGCGAGTGGTTCCGTTGGATCAGCCGCGACGCTCTCCCGCGACGCGTCCTCTGGATCCGCTACTGGGACCGTGCCGCCGCCGTGCCGAAGTCGAAGGGCGGCAAGAGCCAGGACCCCGATTGGACTGTGGGGTTGAAGGTCGGCAAGTTCCTGCTCGCCAGCGGCGAGGCCGTGTACGTCATCGCGGACATGGTGCGGTTTCGCGGCGCACCGCCCGAGGTACAGCGCCGCATCCGGGCGACCGCCGAAGCCGACGGCAAGGGCGTGCACATCGTCTTCGAGCAGGACCCGGCGGCCGCCGGCGAGGCCGAGGCTTACCAACTCGCCGAGCTCGTCGACGGCTGGCCGGTGCACTTTTTGAAGCCCACGGGCGACAAGATCACGCGCGCGAGCGCGGCGTCGCCGCAGGTCGAAAAGGGGCGCTGGTACATCGTGCGAGACCCGTCGTGGGACATCAGCGCGTTCTTCCACGAGCTCGAGGCCTTCCCCGACGGCGACCACGACGACTGCGTGGACACGCTCAGCGGCGCGCACGCACACCTCGCGCCGCTCGAGGTCGAGACCGACGAAGGCGACGACTTCGACGACTGGCTCCCGAAAGGACGTGGTTGATGACGAAGCAGCAACTACTAGCCGCGTGCAAGAAGCTCGCGCCGGGCTTCAAGATCGAACGCGCCGACGGCATCGTGCGCGCGTCGTACACACGCAACGGCAAGCAGCTCGAGCTGTCGATGCATGACGACGCGGCGGCGAAAAAGTTCGGCGTCGACGTCGAGCGCAAGGTGCTCGAGGGATGCCTCGAGTCGATGAGGAGCCGCGCAGCGTGACGTTGTTCGACTACGTGAGCGAGCACCCGTGGTGGACGCTCGTCTACCTCGTCTGCGTGCTCACGTTTCTCGAGGTCGCCATCGTCAACTGGCGAAAGTTGAGTCCGCGCAGATGAAGAAGAAGCTGGCGAAGACGCATTCGCGCGCGCGCCGCGCGTCGCTCGCCACGCCGCCGCCCAAGCCCGGCAAGGCCACGCCCGAGCGCGACCTCGCGCCGAGCCCCGGCGCCATCGTCGGCCGCATCCAGAAGAAGGGCAAGACGGCGAGCCCGCCCACGCTCGTCATCTACCGCACGCTGCCCGTCGAGCAGACGAGCTCGTGGACCATCCCGCGCGTCCGCACCGCGCTCGACGAGCACGAGGAGGGCATGTTCACGGCGAGCGCGAAGCTCGCCACGGCGCTCCGGCGCGACGACCGCATCGCAGGGTGCCTGCAGGCGCTCCTCAACTCGATCAAGGGCCTGCCCTTCGAGGTCAAGGCGTCGTCGACCGCGCGCGACTCGAAGCGCGCGCAGATGGTCGCCGACCGCGTGCGCGAAGCGTGGAAGACGATCTGCCCCGACGAGGTGTTCTCGCGCATCCTCGAACAGACCGCGCTCATGGGCTTCTCACTCGCCCAGAAGCGTTGGACGCTCGTCAACGGCGAGTGGCTTCCCGTGCTCGAGCCGTGGGAGCTCCAGCACGCGTGGTGGGTCTACCAGCAGGGGCTGTACGCGTCGACGACGACGGGTCCCGTTCGCGTCCAAGAGGACCCGACGGCGTGGTTTTGCCACTTCCCGAACGGCGAGCGCTCGTGGCTCGGCGGCAGCATCCGCGCGCTCGGCCTGCTCTTCATCTTCCGCCAGTTCTCCTACCAGGACTGGCTGCGCTTTTGCGAGAAGCACGGCGTCCCGATCCTCACGATCACGGAGCCGCCGAACCTCGACGCCGGGAAGAAGAAGTCCTTCTACGACAAGGTCAGGCGCCTGGGTGCGGAGTCGACGCTCCGCATGCCGAAGAACAGCAAGGGCGAGAGCGTCGTCCTGTCGTTCGTCGAGCCGAAGGACACCTCGTGGGAGTCGTTCCAGCGCTTCATCGAGGCCGTCAGCACCTCGATTGCCATCGTCCTCCTCGGGCAGAACCTCACGACCGAGATCGGGAGCAAGGGCAGCAACGCGGCCGCGCAGGCGCACAACAACGTCCGCCTCGATGTCATCGGCGGCACCATCCACCCGTTCGCGCGCGACGTCGTCCGTCAGGTCATCCGCGAGTACTGCATCATCAACATCGCGGGATTCACCGACGACGAGCTCCCCGAGTTCTTGTGGAGCGTCAAGCCGCCGGAAGATCAGAAGCTCAAGGCCGACACGTGCGCGCAGTACGGCGTGGGACTGCCTCCGCTCGTTCAGGCCGGCATCATCAGCGAGGTCGAGTCGCGGATGATCTTGCAGGAAGCGGGCATCTTGCCCGAGGGGTGCGACCCCGAGGAGCTGCCGGAGAAGCCCGAGCCGCCGCCGATGCCACCCGGGATGCTGCCCCCTGGCTCGGCACCTGGTCGGCCGCCGCCGCCGAAACCCGGCGCGGGCAAGGGTGGAGAGTCGCCACCGAAGGACGGCGAGGATGATGCGGGGAAGGAACCGACGCCGCCCAAGCCCCGGGTGCGCGCCGCGCTCGGCGCGCTCGGAGCCCTCGCCGACGAGGGCCAGCGCTACGTCGACGAGCTCGTCGCCAAGGGGCAGTCGGCCGCGGCGAAGACGCAGCGCGATGACCTCGACGCCGTGCTTGCCGCCGTGCAGCTCGCGACCTCGCCCGAGGACATGCGCGCGCGCCTCCTCCGCGCTCACGCGCGCATGAACCCCAAGACGATGGCCGAGCTGGTGCACACCACGCTCATGCTCGCGACCCTCGCCGGGCGCGCAACCGTGCGACAGGAGAACCCGTCATGACCGCTCCCGCTGGCCTGAACAACCCCGACGCGCTGCACTCGTCGCCCTACGGCGTCACGTACGCGCAGGGCGTGCCGCTCGCGCAGGACGTCGACCTCGTGGCCGAGGGGGGCGCGCCGTGCCGAGGCCTGCGCGTGGGCATCGCCGGCGACATCGTCCTCCAGCTGTCGAACGGCGTCATCGTGCCGTTCAAGGCCGCGCAGATCGGCGAGCCGATTCCCTACCAGGCCGTGAAGATCCTGGTGACCGGCGGCGGCCTGACCACGGCCGCGCAGTGGATCTCCGTCTTCTGGTGATCTGAGCGTGGAACAGCTCGAGATCCCCGAGTTCGACCCCGCGAAGCCCGAGCGGTCGATCGCGTGGTTCCGCGGCAAGCTGCCGATCGCGAGCGCCGAGTGGGACGAGCTCGACGCCGCGGCTCGCGAGAAGGCTTTTACGGTGTCGGGCGTGGCCGACCTCGACCTCGTGGCCGACGTTCTCGAGTCGCTCAAGCACGCCATGCAGCGCGGCGAGACGCTCGAAGACTTCAAGGCGCGCATCGCCGACCAGCTCGAGGACGCGTGGGACGGCACCGTCGCCGACCCCGCGTGGCGCCTCGAGACCATCTTCCGCACGAACCTGCAGAGCGCGTACAACGCCGGCCGCTGGCTCGAGCAGCAGGACGTCGCCGACGACCGGCCGTACGCGCTCTTCGACGCCACGCAGGACGAGCGCACGTGTCCCATCTGCGGCGCGGCCGACGGCACCATCCTGCCGCTCTCGCATCCGTGGTGGCACACGCACGTGCCGCCGATGCACTTCGCGTGCAGGTGCTCCACCATCTCGCTCACCGAGGAGCAAGCGCATTCGATGGGCGTGACGCCGAACCCCACGAGCGTGCAGCCGGCCGACGGCTTCGGCGCGCCGCCGGGCGTACGTGACTGGCAGCCCGACCGCGGCGACTACCCGCCGGACTTGTGGTCGCAATACGAGCGCGTGAAGCACGCGGAGGAACAGACATGACCGACCCGACTCCCATCAAGCCCGAAGACCGCCCGGCCGCGCCGCCGGATCGAATGCTTCAGTTCTTCGCCTTCGAGCACCTGCCCTAGAAGCTACAGGCGGTGAGCAAACCGTTCTGCGAGCTCGCGCAGGCCATCTGCGCGACGGTGCCCTCGAACCCCGAGCGCACGGTCTGCCTGCGCAAGCTCCTCGAGGCGAAGGACTGCGCGGTGCGCGCGCTGATCTTCAAGTGAACTGAGCGCGGCCGCGACGCGAATCGGTACCAGCGCATACGCCTCCAGGCGCGTCCGTACACGTTTGGGTGTGCCAACGGCTCACTAAAGATTGAGGCCGCATCGATGGCGAAACCCGAACGCGCGGCGCTGGCCATCGACCTGCTGTCCGGGCTCATCGGCGACCAGCTGCCGACCGACATCCGACTCTTTCGCGCGGGAACGAACCGCACGAAGAAGGGCGACTTCACCTTCGACGGCGAGAGCGTCAAGCGCGTCATGGCGTCGGCGGCCGACTGGGGAAACGACTACTCGTTCGACTACGAGCACGACATCCTCAACCCGTTCATCCCCGGGCATCAGAAGATGGCCGCGGGGTGGTTCCGGCTCGCGGTGGCGAACGACGAGCTGCATGCCGTCGACGTCCGGTACACGGACCTCGCGCGCCAGCGCATCCTCGCGAAGGAAGTCCGGTACGTCAGCCCGCTCTTCATGCACGAAGAGGGCGTCGTCACCGAGATCCTGAACGTCGCACTGACCTCGACGCCGGCGACGTGCAACGCGCAGCCGCTCGTGCCGCTCGCCGGCGGACTGCTCCTCGCCGATGACCAGCAGGGCGCGCAGACCGATGCCCCGAACGCCCCGAGCGGCACGGTGAGCTTCGAGGCCACGCCGACGTACGACCCGTTCCTCGTCTACGACGCGGCGGAGAACCTCCGGCGCGTGCGCTCGTGGGCCTCGCGCGACGGCTCGGGGCAACCCGGCACGCTCGACCTCGAGCTATATCGCAAGGCGTTTGCCTGGTACGACCCGCGCTCGCCGGAGAACCTCGGCGACTACCGGCTCCTCCACCACGACGCCATCGCCGGCGAGCTCGTGGTGTCCAGGCCTGCGCTCATCGAGGCTGGCCGCCAGGTCGTGGCGGGCAACGCCGTGGTGCCCGAGGCCGACTTCGAGTCCGTACGCACCCACCTCGCCAAGGAGTTCGCGCTCTTCGGCATGTCCCCGCCGTGGGACGAGAACGCGACGAAGACGACGGCAACGCCGCCGCGGAAGAAGTTCGCGACGGACAAGCACCCTCGTCACAAGCCAACCGGCCGATTCCACCGGCCCACCAAGTGACGCGCGCGCCCGCCCGAGCGCCGACAGACGACGGAGAGACACGATGAACAAGCTCATTCTGGCGGCGCTGGGGCTTTCGGAGACGGCGAGCGAGGCCGAGGTGCTCGCGGCCATTCAGGCGCTAGGGCGCACGATGGAGGACATCGTCGAGCTCACGGGCATCGACGAGCCCCGCGACGCCGTCGCGCAGGTGAAGGTCTGGAAGAACGACGCAGCGACGTCGGGCACCAAGATCCAGCAGCTCTCGACCGACCTCGCGGCGTCGAAGGCCGAGGCGAAGAAGCAGACGCTCACCGGCCGCGTCGACAAGCTCATCGCCGACAAGAAGATCGCGCCGGCCGAGCGCGACTTCGCGATCTCGCTCGGTATGGAGAGCGACAAGGCGTTCGACAACTACCTCGCGACGCGCCCGCCGCTCGTCCTCCCGGAGCCGCGCCAGCAGCTGAAGCCGCAGGACGGCGGCGGCACCGTGGCCGCGGGTGCCACGCAGGGAGGCACAGTGAACGACACCGACCTCAGCGCCGAGGAGCTCGAGACCATCGAGAAGCTCGGTGTGACGCCCGAGTCCTACGTGGCGAACCGCAAGCTCGTGAAGAAGTTCCCGCGCGGCATCCCCGCGTCGCTCACGCCGCTGCAGATGAAGGCCGCGGGCCTCAACGACGGCGACATCGTCGCGCTGAACCTCCCCGTGAAGGCCGCGCCGGGCGCGCGCCTCGCCGCTGGCTGACCAGCCCTCCGCCCGCCCGACACCCAAGTCACTCGACCGCCGCCACGCGCTGAGCGGCCCGGAGAACGACCATGACCGCACTCGCCACCGAACGCCTCGTCAAGGGCCGCGACGACATCATCCGTCAGATCCCGCAGTACGGCCCCGCGAAGGGCAGCACGAAGGGGTACGCCGGCGGGATGGCCGTACAGGACGCCAACGGCTTCGTGAAGCCCGCAACGGCCGCCGCGGGCCTCGTCGCCATCGGCCTCTTCAGCGAGTCCTACGACAACTCGACGGGCGCCGACGGCGCGATGAACGTGGGGAAGATCATCCCCGGCATCTGGCCGTTCGTGAACTCGGGCGGCGCGGACGCCATCACGATCGCGAACGTAGGTCAGGACTGCTGGATGGTCGATGACCAGACCGTCGCGCTGACGAGCAATCAGGGCGCGCGCAGCTTCGCCGGACGCATCGTGGATGTCGACTCGAGCTTCGTCTGGGTGCGGGTCTACAAGGGCCAGCGCCAGGCGAACGCGGCGATCGACGCCATGATCGCCTCGTTCCCTAAGACGGCCGCCGACGGCGCCGCGGCGACCGCCACGGCGGAGACCGCGATCGGGTACGCGCAGGATCCGGTCACCGTCCAGCGCGTCGAGTTCGTCCCGGCCGCAGCGCTCACCGGTGACCCGAACAACAACGCGACCATCACGGTGTTCAAGCGCACCGCGGGCGGCGCAGCTGTCGCCATCGCCGCGCTCACCACGACCGCCAACATGGTCGCCTGGACGCCCGTGGCTATCCCGCTCAGCGGAGTGGCCGGCGCCACCACGCTCGCCGCTGGCGATGCGATCACCTTCAGCATCACGAAAGCCGGCACCGGCGTCGTGGTTCCGCAGGGCGCGCTCGTCGTCGCCTGACCCGCCACCGCGCGCCCAAGCGCGCGACACCGCCTCTCACATCCACGCGTCGCGCGAACGCGATGCCCAACACCGCCGCCATGGCGAAGCGCGTCCGCCCGCGCGCTCCGCACGAGGAGCACGACCATGGACGTCACGCCGAGCCGCATTCTCCAGCTTCAAACCTCGTTCTACGGCTTCTTCAAGCAGGGGTACGAGATCGCCGACACGTGGTGGGAGCAGCTCGCCATGCGTGTCCCGTCGTCGAGCAAGCAAAACGACTACGGGTGGATGGCCGACCTGCCCAAGATGCGTGAGTGGCTCGGGCCGCGCACCATCCAGGGGCTGCAGGCCTACTCGTACAGCCTGACGAACCGCAAGTTCGAGCTCACCGTGGGCGTCGACCGCGAGCACATCGAGGACGATTCGCTCGGGATCTACGAATACAAGTTCAAGGACATGGGGGACTCGGCGAAGAAGCACCCCGACGAGCTCATCGCCGACCTGCTCATCAACGGCCACTCGTACGCCTCGTACGACGGCCAGGGCTTCTTCGACACCGCGCACCCCGTGAACCTGCGCGATGCGTCGGTGACGAACCTCTCGGGCGCGAACACGCAGTCGAACTACTTCACGGGCACGCCTCTCACGCAGGCGAACTTCCAGGCGATGCGCGCGAAGATGCTCGGCTACTGCGACGAGGGAGGTCGGCCGCTCAAGGTCGTCCCGAACGTCCTCTGGTGCGGTCCCGCGCTCGAGCCCGTGGCGCGCAAGATCCTCGAGGCCGACACCATCCTCGAGGCGCTGCAGCAGGGCGGCAACAACGTCGCGGCCGCGGGCGTGACCAACATCACGAAGGGCCAGGCCAAGGTCCTGATGATCCCCGAGCTCTCGGGCGGCGCGCTCGACCTCGTGTGGGGCCTCGCCTGCACCTCGAAGCCGATCAAGCCGTTCATTTTCCAGGACCGCAAGGCCGACGTGTTCGTGCCGAAGACGGCGCTCACGGACGAGAACGTGTTCCGCGAGAACCGCTTCGACTTCGGCATCGACAACCGCCGGAACGCCGGCTTCTCGCTCTGGTTCCTCGCGCTCCGCGCGTCGGGCTGATCTTCGGATAGCCAACACGGCTCCGGAAGCAAGCGCCTGATCAGCGCCCAAGGTCCGGCCTCGTCGCCGCCCAGCCTCCCAGCGTGGAGGCTAGGATCCCGAAGAGGGCGGCTCAACTCAAGGAAGCGAATCATGACCGAGCCCGCCGCCAAGCCCAGCGAGACCAAGCCCGCCGCTCCGACCGCCAACGCGAGCGGCGGCGCCGTCTTCTACGTGAAGGCTGGCCCCGCGCACGGCCACAACTTCCTCGCCGGCCCCGACGGCAAGCCGCACCACTGGGAACCCGTGTGGACGCCCGTGGTGAAGGACCGGGACATCAAGGGCCTCACGGTCGTGAAGGGCGCGGACGGCCGACTGCGCGTCGGCAAAGAGGGCTTCCAGGCCATCCTCGAGCGCAAGTTCGGCCTCCAGACGTCGAGCGTCGAGCCCACGGCCCCCGTGCACCCCGCGGACCGCGCGGGCGACTGGGAGGACGAGGGCAGCGACGACGACGAGAGCGACGCCGACCGCGAATCGCATACGCGTCAGGCCGCGCGGAACAAGGCCGCGGCCATGGCGGTCGCAAAGCCCAAGGGCTGACGCATGGCCTACACGCCGCCGCAGTACGCGTCGCTGACCGACTACGCGACGTACGGACTCGTCGGCACGGGCTACCGCAACATCACGGACCCGAAGCGCACGGCGGCGCTCATCGCGGCGTCCACCATGCTGGAAGACGCGCTGGCGTCGCAGTTCGTCTGCCCGATCGTTGCGCCGTACCCGCCGCAGCTCATCACCTACACGTGCTTCCTCGCCGACGAGATCCTTGTCACCCAACAGGGTCTCTCGCTCGAGGGCGACGGCAACAAGGTGATCTGGAAACGCGCGGACGCGGCGCGCAAGTGGGCCGAGGACGTGGCGAACGACCGCGTGCACCCCCAGGGCATCATCGACTCCCGCACCGTGCAGTCCTTCGACGCCGACCTCGACGCCGACACGCGGCCGCCCAGGTGCGCGACGGGTAACACGGCGCCGGGGCACGGCGAGACCGGCTTCCCCTCGGAGGACGATTGAGCATCGGCGGCAGCTTCAAGGAGCTCCGCGAGCTGTCGAAGCGCCTCGGCGACCTGACGAAGGGCGACGCGCTCCAGCAGATCGCGAACGCGGCGGCGAACGAGAGCCTGACGCAGCTGAACCTCGGCTTTCGAGCCTCGCGCGACCCCTACGGCAACCCGTGGCGGCCGCTCAAGTACCGGCAGGGCCAGCCGCTGCGAGACACGCGGCGCATGCAATCTGCGTGGGACAAGCAGGTCACCGCGCGCGGCTTCCGCCTCTTCAACCGCACGCCCTACACGCGCTTCCACCAGTACGGAACGCAGGGACGCAACACGCGCGCAGGCAAGCGCGTGGGTGCCATACCCGCGCGTCCGATGGTGCCGCGGGGTAACGATATGGGCACATGGGCGGAGCCCGTGCGCAAGGCGATGATCCTCGTGCTGCGACGCCTGGTGAAGGGCGGGTGAGCCTTGGGTTTCGGGCTGCAAACGGTCATCGACGACATCCACACGCAGCTCGCGGGCTTTGGTACGTGGCTGCAGGGCGCGAATCAGCTATCGGCGCAGGTCCCGTCGCCCCGCTGGGTTTGGGTCACGCTCGGTGGCCCCACCGACCCGCCGCTTGCGCCCGGCGCCGACCCGCAACCCATCGGCACGAGGCACATCCGCTGCGAGGTGCATTGCTGGGGCGGGACGTACGAAGAGGCAGAGCTGATGCAGGCGGCGCTCCTGACCGCGATTCGCGAGCAGGGGAACGGGATGATCATCCCCGTGGGCGAGCGGGACATCGAGCCCAACACCGATGACGGCGGTTACGTCATCGTTCAGACCTTCGACGTCGACGTGATGGTGCCTCGCATGGTGCTGCCGCTGACGGGCACGCCCACGCAGCTGCGAGGCACGTACGCGCGCATCAACCAGGCGAATCTCGAGCCCGTCACCGACACGCCGGGCGACGGCGAACTCGACGCCGACAACGAGTAGCGGAGACGCCATGCCCGAGACCACGCCGACGACCCCCGCCGCCGCGACGACCGCCACGCCCGCGAGCACCCCCGCCAAGGCCTCGCCCACGCCCGACACCACGGCAAAGAAGAGCGTCCTCGACGAGGTCGCCGCCTTCGCCAAGGAAGCCGATGCCCGAGGCTCGCACCCGCGCAGCGTCGACAAGAAGGGCCGCCCCGTCGCCGCGCCGCACCCCGACAACTCGCCAGCGTGGTGGGCGAAGAAGAAGGGCACGGCCGCGCACCTCTTCGCGGGCGCGCACCATCTCGCCGGATGGCCGACCGACCCAGGCCACCCGCCTCCCACGCTCACCGAGGCCGAGTTCGACGCCGCGATTGCTGGCGTCAGCAACATCCGCCTCGGCTGACGCCTCCTCACCCCCCCTGACAACCTCCCCGCGCGTGCCGTCCGCCCCGGCCGCGCTCCGTCCTCTCCAACGGAGCTGCCATGACGGTTCTCCCCGACGTCTCGATGTCGATCGTCGACCGCGCGCTCGGCCTCTCGGCCAACACCAATAGCGCGGGCCAGGTCAAGGTCGGCGTGTGCACCGCCGGCACGGTTTACACCCGCTACTCGTTCAACGACAAGACGACGCTCGTGTCCACGCTCGTCGGCGGCCCCGCTGTCGAGGCCGCGGCGCTCGTCCTCGTCGAGCAGGGCGGCCCCGTCGACGTCATCCCTACGGCCGCGAGCGTCGCGGGCACCGCGGGCACCATCGCGCAGGTCTCGGGCAGCAACACGCCGCCCATGCCGACCATCGCCGGCACGCCGAACGACCTCTTCGAGGGCCTGCTCCTCATCGTCGCCGGCGGCGCCGTGGGCACGTCCACATTCCAGTACTCGCTGGACAACGGCAACACGTGGTCGCCCGTCATCGCCACGGCCGCCACGTACGTCATCACCGGCACGGGCCTGACCATCACGTGGACCGCGGGCACCTACGTCGCGGCCGACGTGTACGGCTGGACGTCGACGGCGCCGATGTTCAACACCACGGACCTCACGACCGCGCTGTCGGCGCTCAACGCCGACCCCGGCGACTACTCGATCTGTCACATCGTCGGCCAAGCCGGCGGCGTTTCGGACAGCGCGCGCCAAGCGGCGGCAGCGGCAATCATCGCCGTCGTCGAGACCGCGGCCGCGGCAGCGAACGGCCTGTACCACTATCCGCGCTTCATCGTCGAGCTCCCGGATCCCATCGCGAGCGAGCAACCGAACGGCGCCGATGCCGCGATCATCACCGCCATCGACGCCGTCGTCGCCCCGCACGTCGCGCCCATGGCGGGCAGCGTGCAGCAGGCGAGCGCGATTACCGGCCGAGTGAACAAGCGGCACTCAGCGTGGACGGCGCTCAGCCGCCTGCAGAACAAGCCGCTGGGCGAGGACCCCGGCCGCGTCGCGCGCGGCGCGCTGCCCCCGAGCGTGGTGTCGATCGGGCGCGACGAAGCGAAGACGCCCGCGCTCGACGCTCACCGCATCGGCACGCTGCGCACGTTCGTCGGCGGCAGCGTCACGACGGGCACGAAGATCGTCGGCTTCTTCATCACGGAGATGCCGCTGCTGTCCAACACGGGCAGCGACTACAAGTACCTGCAGCACGGCCAGGTCATCGACGAGGCCTGCCGCATCACCCTCGCGCAGCTGCGCCAGAGCGTGAACGACGACTTGTTCGTCAACGCCGACGGCACGATCGAAGAGGGCCAGGCGCAGGCCATCGAGGGGCTCATCGCCTCGAAGCTCACGGAGCGCCTCGTGGCCACGCGCCAGGTGAGCGCCGCGGGCGCGAAGATCAACCGCACGGACAACCTGCTGTCCACGCAGAACCTGCGAGCGAGCGTCCGGGTGCGACCCAAGGGCTACATCAAGGCCATCACGGTCGACATCGGCTTCGCGTTCAACATTCCGATTCCGGCGCCGCAGGTCTGACCGCGCGCCTCGACTCCTGAACCTCGGCCGCGTCCGCCCGCGACGGCCACAACGACTCATCGCCGAGGGAGCCCATGGCCATCATCCAGGACCAAACGCCGCTCATCAACGGCTTCCTCTTCTCGTTCGCGAGCATTCGCCTTCGCGTCGGGTCGCTGGTCATCACGCGATTCACGGAGTGCAACTACAAGCAGAGCGCGAAGATGGGCTCGAGCTACGGCGCGAGCGTCCAGAAGCAGGGACGCACGCGCGGCAAGCTCGATGGCAGCACGAACGTCACGCTCGTGCGCGTCGAGTACAACCGCCTCGTCGCCTACCTCGCGAACAACCCTACGCCGAACAGCGGGTACTTCTTCAAGCCCTTCGACATCCAAGTCGAGTGGAGAGAGAACCCGGGCGACCCGATCTTCACCGACAAGATCATCGGCTGCATGATCGAGGACGAGGACTTCAAGAACGGAAACGACAAGAGCACGGACCCCGCCGTCGTGACCCTCGGCCTCAACATCATGGGCATCGTGCCCGGCGGCAACGTGCCCGTCGCCGACTTCCAGCCCGGCCCCGGCACGCCGGGGAGCCAGTCCGGCTACTGAGTCACCGCGCCCGCACATGGGCGCCTGAGAGGAACCGCCCGCCATGCACGACTATCCGCCCCAGCCCACGCACCCCCAGCTCCGCCCACTGCCTCCGAACCCGGACATCCAGGCCATCCCCGAACAGGGTGGCGAGCCCGAGTTTCATGCGTCCGGCGTGGCGATGGCCGTGTGGCGACAGCTCGTCGCCAAGCACGGCGACCGACTTCACTTCCTGCTGAAGCTCCCGAACGGTCGCGTGGTCATCTTTCGACCGTGGCGCGCCGCGGAGTACCGCTCGTTCGTGACCACGATCGCGGAGAGCGCGCGCGAGCTCGCGAACGCGCAAGAGCAGGCGTTCCGCGACGTCGTGGTCTACCCCGACCAGGCGAGACTCGACGCCATCCTCGAGGAGATGCCGGCGCTGCCGCGCAAGGTGACGGCCGAGCTCAATCTGCTCGCCAGCGGCGAGGTTACTCGCGAAGCAAAAATAGGCTGAGGGCGTACGAGCGCGCGCGGGACAACCCGCTCGAGCGCGCGCACGCTCTCCTCGCGTTTCAGTACCGCGCGACGACGGCCGACGGTCAGCCGACCACCGACGCGTTCGTCGGAGCCATGCTGATCGGCGACCTCGTCGCGCTTTCTCGTTTTTTGCGGGGTTGAGCGATGCCCGACGAGAGTACTTCCTGGGAAGTCGAGCTCGTCAACGAGCTCACGGGGCCCGCGAACGAGATCAAGCAGTCGATCGACGCCATCACGGGCGGAGCCGACCGCGCCGACGCGCAGGTGAAGAAGCTCAACGAGACCCTGAAGACGGTCGCCGGCCAGTCGAGGCAGCTCAAGGTCGACAAGAAGGGCATCGAGGATTTATTCGGCATCGACCTCGAGTCCGGGGACTTCGGCGCGCCGAAGGCCGCGGGTGCAGCGGGCGGACACGCGGGCGTCCTCGAGGCGTACCGCACCATGGCTAAGGGCGGACCGAGCGACGCCAGCTACCTGATGAGAGGTGGCGGCGGCGCGAGCGGCGGCGGCTCGCACTCGCCGGGGAAAGAGGACGTCGAGAACTGGAAGCAGGTGCGTGGCATCGTCGACCACGTGGCGGCGCAGGTTGGACTCGGCGACCTAGTAAAGGCCGGCGTCGCAGTCGGCGCGCTGAACATGGCGTTCGACGCCACCCTCAACATCGTCGGTGCCGTCATCGGCAATCTCATCGAGGTGGGCGAGGAACTGCTTGCGGACGCCATCCACGCGCACGACTGGGGCGTGCAGATGGGAGCGGCGTTCGACATCGCTGAACGCGCCACTGGCCGAGGTGTCGAGGCCTTCCAAGAGATGAAGGAAGCGGCGAAGGACCTCGGGATCGCGCCCGAGATCCTGGAGAAGACGTACCTGCACCTGCGAAACGTCGGGTTTCAGGTCGAGAGCATTCGCGGAATCATCTCCGGCGGCATGGCCTTGGGCGACATCATGGGCGACCCCAAGGGCGGCCTGAAGACCATCGAGCAGTTCATCGACAAGCTGGAGCGCCAGCGAGACAAGGGCGGGAAGCTTTCGACCGGCGCGCTCATGGGTCTAGAGCACCTGGGCATCGCGCCCGAGGCCATCGAAGCCCAGCTCGGGAAGATGTTCGGCACAACGACGGATGTGGCGAAGCAGAAGCTGCATCAGGGAATCGTGAGCGAGGGCGACGTCATCCAGGCGGCGCTGCAGGCGATCAATTCCAAGGTCGAGCGCACGGGCGTCCTCGGCGCCACGCAGGCGGACATCACGGCCAACACCGTGGGCGGTGGCCTCAATGCGCTGAAGGTCTCGCTCGACGAGCTCCTCGAGGGCGTGAACGTCCAGCCCGTCATCGACTTCCTGAGGGATGTGCGCGGCATGCTCGAGACGCCGGCGGCGAGTCACGCGCTGCAGGACATCCTCTCCAGCGTGTTCAACATCCTCACCGACATGACCAAGGTGGGGCCGAACGGCAAGAGCGGTATCCAGGACTTCTTCGAGACCGCCATCAGCTTCGGCAAGACGCTCGCTAGCGTCCTCGGCGAGGTCGTGAAAGCGATCAAATCGATCCACGACTACTTCTCGACCAACCCCACGGCCGAGGATTACGCGGGCAGCGACGCGGATCTAATGAGCGTCGCCAAGGGGTTTGGGTCGAAGCACGCCGCGATGCAGAGGTCGGGGCAAGAGGGCGACGTCACGCTCCAGCAACTCAAAGATCAGTTCGAGCTCAGCGTGCGTCGAGGCGGCTACGACGAGCAAATCAAAGATCTTTCGAACTCGAAGGTCGATGCGTTCACGAACGCCACGATCATTCCGCACTCGGACGATATCGCTCGGCAGCGGGAGTACTTCCTCGAGTTCCAAAAGAACATGTTCGAGCAGACGCTCAAGGAGTCGGGCGTCAAGTTCGCGCCCAACGCGCCCGCTCAGGACTCGTCGTCGCCGTGGTGGAGCGTCCTGAATGACAAGGCAAAGGGACAGCTCCAGCAGTCGATCCACGTCGAGGTCGGCGGCGTCACCGTGAAGACGGAGGGCGACGCGAAGAAGATCGGCGAGGGCGTCGGGCAAGCCATCAACGAGAGCGTGAACCGAGGCGCTGGCGCTGCGGCCGCGCGCGACGCCGCGGCGCAGAGCGGAGCGATGTAGCGATGCCTGGTCCCACGCTTCCGAAGACGACGGGCCCGGCCCCTGCGGCGCCGCTACGAATCCCCTTTTGGGACGATCAGCCGAAGACGTGGGACAGCGTCGTGCTCACGCCGCAGCAGGGGCAGAAGTTCACGATCCCCGGCGTGTCTACGGTCGACGTGGACCCCGAGCAGCGCCTCGACGTGAACAAGCCGAAGGGTCGGCCGGGCGCGAGCATCACCGACGACGGGCCCGCGCCCGCGAAGGTGAAGATCAAGACGACGTTGTCGACGAAGGAAGAATGGGAGGCCTTCCAGGCCATCGCCTTCTACTTCCGACCCAGCGGCAACATCGGCAACGTCCAGAAGCTCGACATTCAGCATCCCGTCGCCGCGCTATGGGGCGTGAGGTCGATCCTCCCGCACAAGATCAAGGGACCGAAATACACGAAGGACGGCTACGTCATCGAGATCGACTGTTACGAGTACTTCCCGCCGAAGAAGGACGTGACGCGCACCATCGGCTCGCGCGACCCAGGCAAGGTGCCGCAGAACGTCCTGCAGCAGCGCGCCGACGGCAGCTACGCCAACCCGCCGCCATCGTCGACCGTCGCCTCGAGGCCGCCCGTGCCCGCCGGCGGAGCTCGCGGATTCTTCGGCAGGTAGCATGCAAACCGACGGCGGCGTTCCCGTTCTCAAGGCTCGCTTCGCGATGCCGAGGCAGGGCGTGTGGACGGGCGACGTCGAGCTCATGACCCCCGAGCTCCTCGCGGGCAAGATCACGCTGCAGGCGTCGACGGGCGTGACCTTCGTGGGCACGATCGTGGACTCCGCGGTCGTGCGCGGCGTCTTCCAGGCGCGCATCGTCGGCGGCGGCGCGGGCCTGCCGAAGACGGTGCAGAAGAAGTACTGGGAACAGGCGACCGCCAAGTCGGTGCTCAGCGACATCGTCGCGCAGGTCGGCGAGACGCTGTCCTCGGCGAGCGACGCCGCGGCCACGGCCACGGTGTTCGCGCGATGGGCGATGTTCACCGGGCCCGCGTCGTTCGGCGTCGACCAGGTCGCGAACGAGCTCGGCGCCACGTGGCGCGTACAGGCCGACGGCACGATCTGGGTCGGCACCGACACGTTCCCCACGGTCCCGAGTTCGGGCGTAGACGCCCCGGTGTTCACGCTCCTCGACGAGCGAGGCGACCGCCAGTACGTGCAGATCAGCTGCGAGGATCCGTGGCTGCTACCCGGCGTGACGTTCCTTGGTCAAAAGGTCGGGTACGTCGAGCACCTCATCGGCGACGACGCCGTGCGTACGGAGGCCTACTTTGAGTAACACCCTGGCCTTCGTACGCGCCCTCGCGAGCGTGCGCCTCGCGCGCCTCGGCCTCTTCGCTCTCTACGCCGGCAAGGTGACCGCGCAGCGCGCCGACGGCGCGGTCGACGTGCTTCCGGACTCGCCGCTCGTGCCCGTGGCCACCAACGTACCCGTCCGCCTCGGCATCCCCGGCGCGGTCGTGCGCGTGAAGACGGGCACGCGCGTGCAGCTGGGCTTTTCCGGCGGCTCGCCGCGAGCGCCGTTCGCCTACCTCGTGTCGGCCGACGACGTGATCAGCGTGTCTCTCGGCGGCGACGGCGGCCGGCCCGTGGCGTGCGTCGGCGACGCCGTACAGGCACCCGGCCCCGACGATCTACCCATCCCCCCCGGCGGCATCGTGTTCACCAACGTCGCCGCGGGCCTATCGCTCACGAACGCGCAGCCCGTGACGCTCAAGGGCAGCTGGCTGCGCGGCTCGAGCAAGGTGCTAGCGGTCTCGTGACGTTCGCCACGTTCGTCACGGCCATCATCCGCTCGCTCGTCGCGCGCTTCGACTTCTTCGCCCTCTACCCGTCGACGGTCGTGCGCCAGGTCGGTCAATCCGTCGAGATCCAGCCGGACGATCCGCGCGTGCCAGGCATGAAGGCCGACCTACGATACGGCCTCCCCGGCACGACGGCGCAGGTCGCCAAGGGCTCCCGCGGGCTGCTCGGCTTCGAGAACGGCGACCCATCGCGCCCCGTGTTCTCGCTCTGGGAACCCGGCGACGTCGTGCAGATCATCCTCGGGGGGAAGGGGAACGCGCGCGGCGTGGTGCGATCGGGTGACCCCGTGGCCCTCGCGCTGCCGCCGCTGATGCTGGTCACGGGCTCGGTCGCGAGTAGCCCCGTGCCCCCGGGAACCACGATGACCATCACGACACCCATCGTGGGGGTCGCGGCCGCGGGCAGCGGCAAGGTGCTGGCGACGTCATGACCATCCACGACCTGGGCGGCGGCAACGTCGGCACGTTTCAACCCGCCGTCCTGTCCGGCATCGGTCCCGCGAACCTCGCGCTCCTCGCCGAGGTGGCTGCGCTCGGGCAGGACGTCCTCGCGCTCACGCAGGACGTGCAGGCCGTTCTCGCCGACCTGGGCGCCGCAGAGGCAGACGTCGCGAGCGCGCAGGGCATCGTCACCGACCTCACCGGCCAGCTCGCGGGCGCGGCGTCGAGCTTTGCGTCGCAGATGCAGGCCGTCGCGGATTCGATCACGAGCGGGACGCTCCTCCTTTCGATCGTCCAGGCCATCGCGCTCGGTGTACCCGGGTTCATCGCCAGCCTCGAGTCCGCGCTCGCCAGCGCGGTCGCGAAGGTCACGGGCCTCGCCGCCAAGGTCTCGGCGCTCGCGGCGCGCGTCGCCGGCATCCAGGCGCGCATCGCCGCTATCCAGGCGCGCGCGGCGTCGCTCTCCGGCGTGCAGCTCACGCTCGTCAACCTGCTGAGCCTATTCGCCACCGCGGGCGTGCACGGATACTCGTACACCGGCCAGCTGTCCAACTTCGGCACCGAGCTCGTCGCCGCGGTCGCCGGCGGCATCCCGGGCGGCGCCGCGCCCGCCACGAACGTCGGCGCCGTCGTCCTCGTCGCGACGCAAGACACGGCCGCGTGGACGGCGCTGCAGGCCCTGTTCTCCACGTAGGAGCCGCCATGCCGGATGTCATCGACTACGGCACGGACATCGCGTGCGCGGGCGACGTCGACCCCAACTTCTCGCTCGTGAGCGGCCCCGCGCTCGTTGCGCAGGACATGCTTCACCGGTTCACTACGGCGAGAGGATCCCTCGAGTGGGCGCCCGACGACGGTCTCGACCTCGTCGCGATGGTCAACGACGGCATCGACGACCAGCGCGTCTTCGAGCTCCAACAACAGCTCGCCGACGAGGCGTCGAAGGACGAGCGCGTCACGCAGGCGACCGCGGACGTGTCGTGGGGTGACGCCACCGAGACGCTCACGGTGAAGCTCAGCGGCACGCTCAGCACCGGCCAGCCGTTCTCGTTCATCTTCGGCGTATCGAAGCTCGAGGCCTACCTCGCGGAGGTCCAGTGATCTCGCTCTCGAACCTACTCAGCGGACAGACGCTCGCGCAGGTGACGAGCACGATCGCGGGCCTCCTGCAGGCCGCTGGCTTCCCCACGACCGCATGGGGCCCGTTCAACGTAGGGCGCGCTTTCGCCGAGCTCGTGGCGCGCATCGGCAGCGACCAGTCGAGCACCATCGCGAAGATCGCGGCGCTCGGCTTTGCGAGCCTGTCCGGCGGCGATTGGCTCACACTCGTCGCAAACCAGATGTACGGCCTGGACCGCTACCCGGCCACCTTCACGCAGGGCATCCTCACGCTCAGCGACGTCGCGGGCGTGGGGCCGATCTCGATTCCGGCGTTCAGCACGTTCGCGATCGCGAACGCCGTGGACGCCAACGGTGCGCCTCTGCGCTTCCAGCTCCTGCAGGGCAACCTCGGCGGCACACCGGGCAGCTCAGCGAACGTGCCGCTCAACGGCAGCGTGCAGGCGCTCTTCCAGGCGGAGTTCGCGGGCGGCGCGTACAACGTGCCGAACGGCGCCATCCTGTCGCTCGCCTCGCCCATCCCCGGCATCGCGGTGACGAACGCCGGCGGCGTGACGTCGTGGATCACGCAGTCGGGGCAGGACGAGGAGGGTGATCCCTCGCTGCAGGCGCGCTGCATGGGGCAGCTGCCGCTCCTCGGCATGGGCCCCGAGCTCCAGTACGACGCATGGGCGCGCGCGGCGTCCTCGCTGGTCACGCGCACGAAGGTCTACGAGGGCTCGCCGAACCCGTGGCAGGTGCAGCTCTTCCTCGCGGGCGCAATCGGCATCGTGGACTCCAGCGTCGTCACGGCCGTGCAGAACTTCGTCGACCCCAGCCTCGCGTCGCTCGCCGCCAGCGCCACGCTGCTCAAGCGCCGACCGCTCTGCACGCAGCTCACCGCGCAGTCGGCGACCGCGCATCCCATCACGCTCGGCGGCACGTGCAGCCTGCCGACGAAGTACGCCGCGGCCGCGCAGGCGAACGCCATCGCCAACCTCGTCTCGCTCCAGGCCGCGCTCGACATCGGCGCCAAGGTCACGGTTGCCGACCTGTACGAGGCCATCGTCGACGGCGCGCGCAGCGCGGGCGCTCCGTACGGGACCGTGAGCATGAACCTCACGGCGCCCGCGAACGACGTCGTGACGGCCGCGGGTGAGATCGGAGTCATCTCGCTCAACGACGGCATCACGAGCTTCGCGTGGGTGGGCACGTGACGATTCCGGGCGTGCCCGCTCCCTCGGGGATGCCCTACGCCGACATGATCCTCGAGAAGGCGCCGGCGTGGCTGCGCGGCTTCTTCGGTGCGGGATACCTGCAGAGCATCGGCCTCGTCTTCGACGCGATCGTGCAGTCGGCCTACGACGCGATCCTCCAGCGCATGCCGTCGTACGCGACGCCCGATGGCCTCCTGCAGATTGCCATCGAACGACACATGGAGCGCGGGCCGCGCGAGAGCGAGGCCCATCACCGCGAGAAGCTGCGCAACGCCTGGACGTACTGGCGCCTCGCCGGACAGGCCATCGGCCTGCAGCTGTACCTCAACGCCAGCGGGTACCCCAACGTCGAGGTCATCGAGGCGTGGCAGTGCGGGCTCACCGCGGACGGGTGGGCGACGTTCTGGGTGGTCATCAAACAGCCGCACGCCTTCTGGGTGCCGACCGACGGCATGTGGTCGGACGCCGGAACCTGGGGCGATGGCAGCGTGTGGGACGACGGCATCGACCCCGGCGAACTCGCGTTTATTCGCCGGTCGATTCGCCTGATGAAGGGCGTGGGATCGCACTGCGGCGGCATCGCGGGAGTGCTGAGCGGGCAGGTGCTCGACGGTACGTGGTTTCTCGATGGGAGCGTGAGCCTCAACGGCAACGTC
>Ga0105240_10004502_pt1 | contig 21180 bp, 21 predicted proteins | sample KBSC54metaG_FD_80426 | JGI IMG/M metagenome (GOLD analysis project Ga0105240, IMG submission 80426) | Corn rhizosphere microbial communities from Kellogg Biological Station, Michigan, USA - KBS C5-4 metaG | ecosystem: Host-associated > Plants > Roots > Rhizosphere > Soil | place: Michigan, USA... | reverse complement strand
GCCGATCTTGTTGCCCGGCTCGTAGCGTGGATACAGCCCGAAATTGCCGGTGCGCACGTCCAGCTGCCCCGGCTGCGTGGCCTTGCGCGCTTCGGTCAGCGCAGCGTCGAGGGCCTCCTTGAGCTGCGCTTGCACGACATTGGGATCCTTACCCTCCCTGGTGGTGGTGAGCGACACGCTCAGCAAATCCTGCTGGACTTCCACAGTGCCGCTCGCGCTGAGTTGCACGACGTTTGCCGGCGGCGGGACGACTTGGGCGAGTGCCGAAGCCGAACAGCCCAGGAAAAGCGCGCAAGCCGTCCAGCGGAGTGCGGCGGCGTTCGGTAGCTTGTGCATATGCGGCTGACTGTAGCCGAGCGCGCGCAGCTGACCCTTGCCCGAAACTCAAGAACCTTTGCCGCGCAAGCGATTGAATTCGTACAGCTGCCGCCGCAGCTCGGCGCGCTGTTCAGGCGAAAGCTGGCGAGGCGCTGGCTTTCCGGATGAGGTGACCGTTGCCGCCGCGCGGACATTCGCAACCTGCCGAGCCACGGGCACGGTGCTTTGTCCAAACGCCGCGACGACAGCGAACAGCGGGGTCAAAGCGAGAAGCGGCTTCATGGCCAGCATTAAACGGGTCCATTGAACAGGCGTTCACACTACGCCGCGTGAACCCTTGCGCCGCAGGGCAACATTTGTAACACTGTGTCAAGCTACCCTGAAAACACCGCACGCACCCCGTCAAGCCCTTCAGAATCGGCTCTGTTACAAATCCATTTGGAGCACCATGACCCAAGCTGCAGCCCGTACCGACAAGATCCTGGTCGTCGACGACGATGCCCGAATCCGCGACCTGCTGCGCCGTTACCTGACGCAGGAAGGCTTCGAGGTGATCCTGGCCGAAGACGGCAAGGCGCTCAACCGGCTGATGCTGCGCGAGACGGCCGACCTGATCGTGCTCGACCTGATGATGCCCGGAGAGGACGGACTGTCCATCTGCCGCCGGCTGCGGGCCGCCAATGACCGCACGCCGATCATCATGCTCACCGCCAAGGGCGAGGACGTGGACCGCATCGTCGGGCTGGAAGTCGGCGCCGACGACTACCTGGGCAAACCTTTCAACCCGCGCGAGCTGCTGGCCCGGGTCCATGCCGTTTTGCGGCGCCGTCCCGCGCAAGAAGCGCCGGGAGCACCGTCGAGCGACAACGAAGTGGTGTCTTTCGGCCCGTTCGCGTTCGACCTGGGCGCGCGCACGCTGCGCAAGAACGGCGAGGAACTGCCGCTGACCACCGGCGAATTCGCGATGCTCAAGGCGCTGGTGCGCCATCCGCGCCAGCCGCTGTCGCGCGAAAAGCTGGCGCAGCTGGCTCGCGGCCGCGAGTTCGAGCCCTTCGACCGCAGCCTGGACGTGCAGGTGTCACGGCTGCGCAAGCTGGTGGAGATCGACCCGGCCGCGCCGCGCTACATTCAGACGGTGTGGGGCGTGGGCTACGTTTTCGTGCCGGACGGCGCGGGTTGAGCGCGGCGCGCTCTGGTTTATCCACAATAATCGCCGCTCATCCATAAGCGAGGGGACAGCGTGATTCGCGGTGTCACGACGAGCATCGACGTCACCGGGCCGGCGCCGCTGGAAACAGCGCCGGCGCCGCTGGAAATGCGCCCCCGCCTGGGCCTGTCGCTGTTCTGGCGAACTTTCTTCCTGCTGTCGCTGCTGTTGATCGGCAGTATCGTCGCGTGGCTGCAGACCTTCCGCGCACTCGAGTTCGAACCGCGCGCGGTGCAGACGGCCCAGCAGATCGCGTCGCTGGTGAACCTGAGCCGGGCCGCGCTGGTTCACTCCGATTCGATAGCGCGTGTTTCATTGATCAAGACGCTGGCCGACCAGGAAGGCGTCCGGATTCTGCCGCGCGAGCCAACCGATCGTTACGCAACATTCACCGCGGATGAACTCGATACCCGCGTGATGGACGAGCTGGTGACGCGGCTCGGCCCGGGCACCGTGATGGCCGCCAGCGTCAACAATGAAGAAGGCCTGTGGGTCGGCTTCAAGATCGGCGGCGACGAATACTGGATGCTGCTGGACCGTTCACGCTTGTCGAATGTCGGCGGCAGGACCTGGCTGATCTGGTTGATCACCGCCGCGGGCCTGTCGCTCGCGGGCGCGGCCCTGATCGCCCGCCTGATCAACCGGCCACTCAAGCAACTGTCGTTCGCCGCCAGCCGGGTGCGCGACGGCGACTTCGATGCCAGCCGGCTCGACGAGAAAGCGGTCACCAGTGAGATCCGCGAGGTGAACATCGGTTTCAACCGGATGGCCCAGCAGCTGGCCAAGATCGAGCAGGACCGCGCGGTCATGCTGGCCGGCATCTCGCACGACTTGCGCACGCCGCTCGCGCGCCTGCGCCTGGAAACCGAGATGAGCGTGGCCGACGCCGACGCGCGCGAACACATGGCCGCGGACATCGACCAGCTCGACGCCATCATCGACAAGTTCCTCGACTACGCCCGGCCGGACCATGCCGAGCTCAAGCCGGTGCTGCTCAACGACGTGATCGAAGCTTGCTTGTATGCCGTGCAGGACCAGGGCGACATGCGCATCAATCTCGACGTGTCCAAGGGGCTGTACGTGCTGGCCGACGAGGTCGAACTCGCGCGCGTCATTTCCAATTTGCTGGAGAACGCGCGACGCTACGGCAAGACGCCCGAAACCGGCATTGCCGTCGTCGATATCGCCGCCAAGTCTCGCAACGAATGGGTGTTGCTGAAAGTGCGGGACCATGGCATGGGCGTCGCGCCCGAGGCGCTGCCCAATTTGATCAAGCCATTCTTCCGCGGCGACGCCGCGCGCACCGCCGCAACGGGCGCGGGCCTCGGCCTGGCCATCGTCGACAAGACGGTGCAGCGGATGGGCGGCATCTTCGCGCTGGCCAATACCACTTCCGGCGGCCTCGCCGCGCACATCAAGCTGCAAAAGCCCAAGCCCGCCGCGCAAGGCGAGGCCGAGCAGCAACCCAAGACCGAAGCCGCGTACTAGCGCGTGTTTGCGCTAGGTCTTCGTGGCGTGGAGCAGCACCACGGCGCGGGCCTCTATCGCCAGCCCCTGTCCCACGGGACCGAGCTTTTCCGCGGTTTTCGCTTTGACGTTGATGCGATCGGGCTCAATGTCCAGCGCGCCGGCGATGCGCTTGCGCATGGCCTGCACGTGCGGCGCCAGGCGCGGTGCTTGCGCTATGACCGTGCAGTCGATGTTGCCGATCGCCAATCCGCGCTCGCGCACACGCCGCGCCGCTTCGGCGAGCAGCACCAGCGAATCGGTTCCCTTGAATCGAGCATCGCTGTCCGGGAACATCCCGCCGATGTCGCCCAAGCCCGCTGCGCCCAGCAGTGCGTCAGTGATCGCATGCAGCAGGACGTCAGCATCCGAATGGCCCAGCAGGCCGCGATCAAAGGCAATTTCGACGCCGCCGATCACCAGCTTGCGCCCCGGCGCCAAGGCGTGGATGTCCCAGCCCTCGCCGATGCGCAATGCGGGTGTCATCTCAATCGGCCCTTGAGCACGGCCTCGGCCAGCGCGAAATCATCCGGGTAGGTTACCTTGAAATTCTGCGCACCGCCGGGCACCAGCAGCGGGCGCTGCCCGAGGCCCTCGACGGCGGTTGCTTCGTCGGTGACATGGGCGCCGGCGCGCTCCAGCGCGTGCATCAGCATGCCGATGCGGAACATCTGGGGTGTCTGCGCCAGCCACTTGTCCTCGCGTTCCACGGTCGCGGCGACGCGGCCGTCTTCTTCACGCTTCAAGGTGTCGGCCAGCTTCAAGGCCAGCAGCCCGCCGACTTCATCCTTCACGCAAGCGTCGATGAGGGAGTCGATCAAGGCCGGCGTGATGAGGCAGCGAGCGGCATCGTGCACCAGCACCCAGTCGTTGGCCGTTGCGCCTACGCGCTGCAGTTCGTACAAGCCGTTGCCGACGCTCGCGGCGCGCGTGGCGCCGCCACACGGCACCACCAGGGCGGAGGTGGGATTGCGCTCGAAAAAGCCGTCGCCCGGCGCGACGACGACCAGTGTGCGGGCGATCCGGCGCACCGCGCCGAATGCCGCCAGCGTATGCCAGACCATCGGATGTCCGGCGATGCGTTCGTATTGCTTGGGCCCGTGCGTGCCGGCGCGGCTGCCGGTGCCGGCACAGGGAACCAAGCCATAAAAGCGGGGATTGAGATTGCTTTCTGTGGTTGCCATGGTCTCATTCTAGAATCGCAGCCACACCCCACCCTTTTCAGGAGCGGGGTGTTTTGTATTTTTTTGCCGCCGGGCCGCCCCAAGGCAAAAAACGCCCCCTTGGTGGGGCAGCGAACACAGTGAGCGCGGGGGCCAACATTTCGTTCATGCAATTACCCAAACTTCAGGCCGGCAAGCGCTTCACGCTGCCTCGTCCGCCCGGCTCGGCCGATGCTCTGCTATTGGCGCAGTTGGCGCAGCGCGAGCGCGCGCAAGGCAAGCTCACGGCCATCGTCACGGCGGATGCGACTGACGCACAGCGCCTGATCGAAGAGCTCGCGTTCTTCGCGCCGGATCTGCGCTGCGCGCTGTTCCCCGATTGGGAGACGCTGCCCTACGACAGCTTCTCGCCGCACCAGGACCTGATCAGCGAACGGCTCGCGACGCTGTGGCGCATTTCGCAAGGCGAGGCCGACGTGATCGTCGTGCCCGCCACCACCGTGCTGTACCGCGTCGCGCCGCCCAGCTTCCTGGCGCGCTACACCTTCCACTTCCAGGTCAAGCAGAAGCTCGAGGAGGCCAAGCTCAAGGCGCAGCTCACACTGGCGGGATACAGCCACGTCACGCAAGTGGTCAGTCCGGGCGAATACGCGGTACGTGGCGGATTGATCGACCTGTTTCCGATGGGCTCGACGGTTCCCTATCGGGTAGACCTGTTCGATGACGAGATCGACTCGATTCGAACTTTCGATCCTGATAGCCAGCGCAGCCTTTATCCGGTGCCGGAAGTGCGCCTGCTGCCCGGCCGCGAGTTTCCGATGGACGACGATGCCCGCGCGAAATTCCGCAGCCGCTGGCGCGAAGTGCTCGAAGGAGACCCGACCAGGAGCCGTATCTACAAAGACGTCGGCAACGGAGTTGCGACGGCCGGGATCGAGTATTACCTGCCGCTGTTCTTCGACGCCACCGCGACAGTGTTCGACTATGTCGGCGAGCACGCGACGGTCGTGTTGCATGGCGATGTGGAGCCCGCGTTCCAGCGTTTCTGGCAGGACACCCGCGATCGTTACCGGCTGGTGCAAGGAGACCCGGATCGCCCTGCCCTGCCACCGGAGATTTTGTTTCTCACGGCCGAGCAGTTCTATGCACGCGCGAACGAGCATCAGCAGCTCGCGGTACGCGCGACGGCAGAAGGCGAGCCCTATGCGCAATTCCAGGCGCTGCCGCCCATCGATGTTGTGCGTGGCGCCGAAGACCCGCTCTCGAAATTCAAGGCGCATTTGCAAAGCACTTCGCACCGCGCGCTGCTGCTCGCGGAAAGCGATGGCCGGCGCGAAAGCCTGTTGGATTTTCTGCGGGCCAGCCATCTCTCGCCGCCGGCATTCGATTCGCTGGAAGAGTTCCAGGCCAGCGACGAACAGCTGGGCATCGCGACCGCGCCGCTGAACACCGGATTCGCGTGGGCCGAAGCGGGCCTGGACTTCATCACGGAAACCGAGCTGTTCGCCGCCGGGCCGACCACGCGCCGCCGCAAGAAGCAGGAACAGGTCAGCGACGTCGAGGCGCTGATCAAGGATCTGTCCGAGCTGAACGTCGGCGATCCGGTGGTGCACGCGCAGCATGGCATCGGCCGCTACAGGGGATTGGTCAACCTCGATCTGGGGCAGGGCAGCAACGAAGACGGCTCATCGGCGGTGCAGGAATTCCTGCATCTGGAATACGCGGAGAAGGCGACGCTGTACGTTCCCGTCAGCCAGCTGCACCAGATCAGCCGCTACACCGGCGTGTCGGCAGACGAAGCGCCGCTGCACAAACTCGGCTCGGGCCAGTGGGAGAAAGCCAAGCGAAAAGCGGCGCAGCAGGTGCGCGACACCGCCGCCGAATTGCTCAACATCTACGCGCGCCGCGCGGCCCGCGAAGGACACGCGTTCCGATATTCCGCACAGGACTACGAAGTGTTCGCCAACGACTTCGGCTTCGAGGAAACGGCCGACCAGAACGCCGCGATCCACGCCGTGATCCAGGATATGGTGTCGCCGCGCCCGATGGACCGCCTGGTCTGCGGCGACGTCGGCTTCGGCAAGACCGAGGTCGCGCTGCGCGCGGCCTTCATCGCGATCACCGGCGGCAAGCAGGTTGCCTTTCTCGCGCCCACCACATTGCTGGCCGAACAGCATTACCAGACCCTGATGGATCGATTTTCCAAATGGCCGGTGAAAGTGGCCGAGGTCTCGCGCTTTCGCTCCGCCAAGGAAGTGAACGCGACGTTGAAAGGTTTGAGCGACGGCAGCGTGGACATCGTGGTCGGCACGCACAAGCTGCTCTCCCAGACCACCAGGTTCAAGAATCTCGGCTTGCTCATCATCGACGAGGAACATCGCTTCGGCGTGCGCCACAAGGAAGCGATGAAGGCGTTGCGCGCCGAGGTCGACGTGCTGACGTTGACGGCGACGCCGATTCCGCGAACGCTGGGCATGGCGCTGGAGGGACTGCGCGACCTGTCGGTGATCGCGACGGCCCCGCAGCGGCGGCTCGCGATCAAGACCTTCGTGCGCGACGAGGGCAACGGCGTGATCCGCGAAGCCGTGCTGCGCGAATTGAAGCGCGGCGGCCAGGTCTATTTCCTGCACAACGAGGTCGAGACCATCCAGAACCGGCGCGAGCGCCTCGAACAGCTGCTGCCCGAGGCGCACATCGCCGTCGCGCACGGCCAGATGCCCGAGCGCGAACTCGAGCGCGTGATGCGCGATTTCGTGGCGCAGCGCTACAACCTGCTGCTGTGCTCCACCATCATCGAAACCGGCATCGACGTTCCGACGGCCAATACGATCGTGATCAGCCGCGCCGACAAATTCGGGCTGGCGCAGCTGCACCAATTGCGCGGCCGCGTCGGCCGCAGCCACCATCAGGCGTATGCGTACCTGATGGTGCCCGACACGCACAGCCTCACGCGCAACGCATCGCAACGCCTCGACGCGATCCAGCAGATGGAGGAACTGGGGTCGGGCTTTTACCTGGCGATGCACGACCTGGAAATCCGCGGCGCCGGCGAAGTGCTCGGCGAGAACCAGAGCGGCAACATGCTGGAAATCGGCTTCCAGCTCTACAACGAGATGCTTGCGGAAGCGGTTCGATCCCTCAAGGCCGGCAAGGAGCCGGATCTGCTGGCGCCGCTGTCGGTCACCACCGACATCAACCTGCATTCACCCGCGCTGTTGCCCGACAGCTATTGCGGCGACGTGCACCTGCGGCTGTCGTTCTACAAGCGCCTCGCAACGGCGAAGAACGGCGATCAGATCGACACGCTGCTCGAAGAGATCGTCGACCGGTTCGGCAAGCTGCCGCCGCAGGCGCAGACCCTGATCGACGTGCATCGGCTGCGTGTGCTGGCCAGGCCGTTCGGCGTGGTGAAGGTCGATGCGGCCCCGGGTGTGATCCACATCACCTTCAAGTCCAACCCGCCAGTGGACCCCGCGCGCATCATCGAACTGGTGCAGAAGAATCGGCACATCAAGCTCGCGGGCAATGAAAAGCTGCGGATCGATCGCGCGCTCAAGGACCCGAAGGACCGTGCCCAGACCGTGCGCGATGTACTCCGGGCGCTTGGACAACCGAAGGTTGCGGTTCCAGCCTGACGCAAGTGCGAAAATGGGCGCATGTCCATTCCCGCATACGAATTTTCGCCCGGCATCGTCGTCCAGGGCTTCACGCCGCCGCTCGCATTGAAAGACTTCAAACTCGTCGGGTTCGACATGGACTCGACGCTCATCAACATCGAATGCGTTGACGAGATCGCCGCGGCCGCCGGCAAGAAGGAAGAAGTTGCGGCGATCACGGAGGCTGCGATGCGCGGCGAGATCGCCGACTACAAGGAGAGTTTGCGCCAGCGCGTCGCACTTTTGAAAGGCGTGCCGATGAAGCATCTGGAAGACGTGTATTCGCGGCGCTTGCAACTCAACCCTGGCGCCGCCGAACTGGTCAACGCGTGCAAGGCCGCGGGCCTGAAGGTGCTGCTGGTTTCCGGTGGATTCACTTTTTTCACCGAGCGCGTGCGCGAACGCCTCGGGGTCGACTTCGCACGATCCAACGTTCTTGAAATCGCCGCCGGCAAGCTGACGGGCCGCATGGTCGACCAGCCTTGGGGAGACATTTGCGACGGCGTGGAGAAACGCAAGATGCTGCTGGAGACCTGCGCCTGGCTGGGCATCACGCCGAAAAAAGCGATTGCGGTGGGCGACGGTGCCAACGACCTGCCGATGATGGGCGAGGCCGGGCTGTCGGTGGCTTATCACGCGAAGCCGAAGGTGCGCGAACAGGCGATGGTGGCGATCAATGAAGGCGGCCTCGACCGGCTGCTCGAAGTGGTCTGCTGACCCGCTCAGGCCGTTTCGATTTTGGGCCGTCCGGCTTCGACGACGAAGCTTCGAAGCGTCGAAATCTTCGTGTTGCGGCTGGTCACGTCATCGACGACGCGCAGGGTCGTGGTCAACCGGGTCGGCGTGAATTCGACGACACCGTAGCCCTTGCCTTCCGAATCGGCGAAGACGAAATGCGGATTGTTCGCGACGGTCGCGGCGATGTACTGGTTGCCCCGCGAGCGCGACGTGATGCTGGTGCCGCAGAATTCCACGCCGAGCGTCGCGCTGTCGGGGCGACTGTAATCCGCCTTGACATGCCCGACCCAGTTTTCGTGCACATCGCCGCCCAGCAGCACGGGATTGGCCACTTTGTGGCGCTGCAATGATTCGGTCAATCGCGTTCGCGCCGCGGTGTAGCCATCCCAGCCATCGTTCCAGTACACGTCGCCGGCCTCTTTCCTGAAAGCGCGCGGGCCGAACAAGGTCTGCTGGCCGAGCACGGTCCATCCCGGTCCCGACGATGCGAACGCGGCGTCCAGCCATTGCTCCTGCGCAGCACCCAGCAGCGTGCGCGCGGGATCGTTCCACGCGGGACAGGCCGCGGGACTGATGTTGCTGGACCCCAGCTTGCCGTCCGGGTTGCACACGTGCCCGTCGCGGTACTGGCGGTCATCGATCATCACGAGGTTGGCGAGGCGGCCGAAACGCTGCTGCGAATACAAACGATATTCGGCGCCGGACGACACACCCGCGAGCGCCTTGGTCAACACCGATGCGCGCAGCGGCATGTGTTCGTAAAACGCCTGGTAAGCAGCGGCGCGACGGCTTGCGAAGTCCGCCACGGGTGGACCGGTGTCGCCGGCAACGAGGCCCGCATAGTCGTTTTGCACTTCGTGATCGTCCCAGGTGACGAGCCAAGGGCAGGCTGCGTGCATCGCCTGCACCTCCGGCTCGCCGCGATGCAAGGCGTAGCGCTGCCGGTAATCCGCCAGCGTGATCACCCAACCCCCCGTCGGGACGCGCACAGCCTTGGCCGCGTTGGGATATTCGTAGATGTAGTCGCCCAGGAACAGCACCGCATCCAGGTTTTCTTCGCGCATGTGACGGTACGCGCTGAAGTAGCCGTGATCCCAGCGTTGGCAGGATGCATAGGAAAGGCGCAGTTTTTGCGCGGGCGCATCGGGCGCGGGAAAGGTGCGCGTGCGCCCGATCGCGCTCACCGCGTCGCCCACCATGAAGCGATAGAAATACCAGCGGTCGGGCTCCAGGCCCGCGGCTTCGACGTGAACCGAATGCGCGAGTTCGCCCAGCGCCTGGGCCTGGCCGCTTTGCGCGATTCGCGCGAATTGCTCGTCGTGCGCGATCTCCCAGCGCACCGTCACGGGTTCCTTGCCAAGACTCTGGAGCACACCCGGCGCGATCAATCGCGTCCACAACACGATGGAGTCGTGCGTGGGTGAGCCGCTGGCCACGCCCAGGCCGAAAGGATTGCCCGCGAAGCGCTGCTGGCTCCACGCGCTGCGCGGCAGCCACAAGCTGCTCGCGCTTGCAGCCGCGAGCTGCAGCAATCTGCGTCGATCCACTAAGACTTGGTGCGTCATGCGGCGCACTATAGCAACCTCAAGCGGCGTGGCGGACGGAAATGCCGTCGCTACCGGCGCGCGCAACCTCCGCTTCCGCGCGCAGCCATGTCACGAAGTTCTGTGCATCCGCGTTGCGTGAACCGCGCTCGCTCATCACCACGTAGTAGCCCCGCTGCGAGGCAACGCTGCTGCCGAATGGGGCAACCAGGCTTCGGTTTTGCAGCAGCTGGGCGAGCAATGGCAGCCGCCCGATCGCAACGCCCTGCCCCGCGACGGCCGCTGCGATCGCGTCCGCGTATTGCGTGAAGCGAAGCGTGTTCTTCATGCGCAATTCGGTCAGCCCCATCACCCGGATCCACGGCTCCCAGTCGACGGTGAGCGCCATACCTTCGGGCATGTCCACCGCGAGCAACGTGTGATGCACCAGGTCGGCCGGCTTTTTCAAGGGATGCGGACGGCTGGTGACCAAACGCGGCGCGCAAACCGGCACCACCGATTCCTCGAACAGCGAGGGGCCCTGGCCCTCGCCAATCGGCACGAAGCGGATCGCCAGGTCGACCTGGCTGCGCTCGACGTCCAGGATCTCCATCGTGGCCGACATCCGCACATCCACGGCCGGATGATCGGCGGTGAAGCGCGCGAGCCGCGGAATGAGCCACAGCGATGCGAATCCCGGCGTGCAGGTCATCGAGACCTGCCGCATGGCGGATGCGGCCCGCAGGCGCGACGTCACATCGCGCAGCCGTTCGAGGCAATCCACCACCGCTCGTTGCAGCACGCGGCCCTCTTCCGTGAGTTCCAGAGCTCGATGGTGCCGATGAAACAGCGTCACACCCAGGCTGGCCTCGACCTGCTGGATCTGGCGGCTGACGGCGGATTGCGTGAGGAACAGTTCCTGCGCGGCTCGGGTGAAGCTCAGGAGGCGCGCCGCCGATTCGAAGCTGCGCAACAGGTCCAGCGGAGGCAGCTCGGAGCGGGCCGCCAGCGGCCGCGGCGCCATCGTTTTCACATTCCCTGTATGCATGCGTTCATTCCGAATGACCGTTTGAGTTGGTTGACTGCTCTCACTATATTCATTCCATCCGAGAATGCAAAGGAGCCGCTCATGAACACCCGCACCCCGACCCTGCCGCGCGACCTGCGGCTGCAACACAAGGCGCTCCACAGCGTGCCGGATGCGTCGGGCCTGGCAGTGGCTTGCACGGACGGCGTCGTGTGGCTGACTGTGGACGGCGACCCGCGCGACTTCGTGCTGGAAGCCGGCGAGACGTTCGAGACCGAGGACCGCGGCCGCGTGCTGATCTATGCCCTGGCAGACTCGCGCATCACCATCGCGGAGGCCCAGCGCACTCGATACAGCAAGAACAAGACGATGCCGACGTTCAGCAGGTTCCAGCCGATGCCGTTGAGGAACGCCGCGCGGTAGGAGCCCGTCAGGTCGAACACCGCGCCGGACATCCATCCGCCCAGGGCCATTCCGAACAGCGTCGCCATCAGCACGGTGCCGACGCGCGCGCCCGCCTCCTTGGGCGAGAAGTGCTCACGCACGATCAACGCGTACGCCGGCACGATGCCGCCTTGGAACAGCCCGAACAATCCGGCCACCACGTAAAGCGACACGAGGCCGGTGAATGGCAGGAACATCAGCAGCGCGATGCCTTGCAGCACCGAGCCCAGCAGCAAGGTGCGCAGGCCTCCGATGCGATCGGAGATCCAGCCGGAGATCAAACGGCTTACCACCCCCAGGCCCAGCATCAAGGAAAGCATTTCGGCGCCGCGAGCCGCACCGAATCCCAGATCGCCGCAGTACGCGACGATATGGACTTGCGGCATCGACATCGCGACGCAGCACGAAACGCCGGCGACGCACAGCAGGGCCTGCACTGAAGCCGGCTTCATCCCCATGGGACGATTCGATGCGGCGCCTGATGCCGCAACTCCACTTCCCGCAACGGACGTGTGCACGGGCGGACGGCGCTTGAAGACCAGCATGAGCGGCAGGATGGTCGCCATGCAGAAGATGCCCGTGCCGATGTAGGTCTGGCGCCAGCCCACGCTGTCGATGAAGTGCTGCATCACGGGCGGCCAGATCGCGCCCGCGGTGTAGTTGCCGCTCATGCAGATGGCCAAGGCGATGCCGCGCCGCCTGCTGAACCACTGCGACGTATCGGCAACCAATGGCGCGAAAGTCGCCGACGTGCCCAGCACGCCGATCAGCAATCCGTGGGCCGCGCAGAACAGCCACAAATTCGGCGAAAGACCGGCCGCGATGAATCCGGCCCCGAGGCCCAACGCGCCGAGCGACAGCGGGATCACGACTCCGAATCGGTCTGCCAGCCGTCCCATCATGACGCCGCCCAGGCCGAACCCGACCATCGTGAGTGTGTAAGGCAGCGAGGCCGCGGCGCGGTCGATGCCGAAGTCCTGCTGGATGCGCGGCAGGACCACCGTCATCGAGTACATGCCGCTGCCGCCGATGGTCATCAGCACCAGCGACACCGCCAGGCGAAACCATGCGTAAGGCGATTCGATGTCTTGCTCTGGTCGGGCGGGTGCGCTCATCGCCCGCTATTTGACACGAGAATCGCGATCACGCCTGCCACACCCCGTAACCCGCCGCGCGAAGGGCGATCCCCAACTCCACCTCGATCGCGACTGCGGCTTCATACGGCATCGGGTTGTACTTCGCGTAAAGCTCCGGCAGCAGCCGCACCCCGTGGTCGCGCACGAAAGTGTTGGCCTGGATGCCCGCCTTGTGCTTGTCGAATCGCACATCGGGGTCGAGCCCGGTCATTCCCACGTAAACGAACGGTTTGCCGAGCTCGTAATTGGGATTGGCGCGCCGGAATCGCGCGGCATTCCACACCTGGTCGGACAATTCGACGACATAAACGTGGTAGTCGCGACGCCTCATAGCCCCGCGATTTTGCCGCAGTCGGACCAGGACGACAGCGCGCGGGGAGCAGGTCCGACGATGATCGCCGCGGCGCGCGTATAACGTGGCTCAACACTTCCGGAGAAAAGCCATGGAACGCGCCGCGTCCCGTCACTTCTCGATGTTGCGCGGCTTTCACGTGGCCGACTTCTTCACGCTGGGCAACGCAGCGTGCGGCGTGGGCGCCGTGTTTTTCGCGATGCTCTACATGGCAAGCGAGCTCCCGTTTCATTTCCTCGCCGCCGCGGCGCTGGCGCCGGCTGCGTTCATCTTCGACGTGCTCGATGGCCGCATCGCGCGCGCACGGCACCAGCATTCGACGCTGGGCCGCGAGCTCGACTCGCTTTCCGACGTGATCTCCTTTGGCGTCGCGCCGGCCGCGCTCGGGTTCGCCGCCGGAATGCAAGGTGGATGGGATGCCGCGGCGCTGATCTACTTCGTTTGCTGCGGCGTCAGCCGGCTGGCGCGCTACAACGTGACGGCGGAATCGATGTCGGGCGCCGGCGGCAAGGTGGCTTACTTCGAAGGAACACCCATCCCCACCAGCGTGCTGCTGACAGCTGTTCTGGCATTCGCCGCGTGGCAGGACCGCATCGGTGACTCGCTGTACGGCGGCGGATTGGCTATCGGCCCGTGGGTGCTGCATCCGCTGGTGCTGCTGTTCGTCCTGTCAGGCAGCTTGATGATCAGCAAGACGCTGCACATCCCAAAGCTCTAGGGTAGTCACCCTCGCGCATGCGCCTGTTCCTCGCGTTGTGGCCGGATGCGCCTACGCGCGCGGCGATAACGGCATGGCAGCAGGCCTGGAACTGGCCGCCGGCGGCCGCGCTGGCCTCACCCGAGCGGCTTCATCTCACGCTGCACTTCATCGGCAATGTTGCGCGCGAGCGTTTGCCGCAACTCGCTTCGGGTTTGAAGGTTGCGTTCGAGCCGATCGACTTCAGCCTGGATCGCGCCGAGGTCTGGCCCAACAGCGTCGCGGTGCTGCAGCCGCTTGACACACCGCGTGAAATGATCGATCTGCATCACAAGCTTGCGCAGGCGCTGCGCGAGCTGGAGCTGCCGGTGGAAAGCAGGCCGTTGCGCGCGCACGTGACGCTGGCACGCCGCGCTCGCGGCGCGGTCCCGCCGTCACGAGACCTGCGCGTGCGGTGGCAAGCGAGCGACGGCTATGTGCTCGCCGAATCGCTCCCCGCAGGCGCGGGCTACCGGATCGTCGAACGATTCAGCAATTAACGAAGCTGCGAACGCGCCCAGCGCACGATGTCGGCCGCGCCCATCGCACCCGGCTGGCGTGCAAGCTCGCGGCCGTTCACGAACAAGGCCAGCGTGGGAATGCTGCGGATCTGGAGCCGGGCACCGAGGTTTTTCGCCTCATCGGTGTTCACCTTCGCCAGCTGCATGTGCGGCTCGAGTTGCGCAGCCGCCTGCTCGAACGCCGGGGCCATCTGCCGGCACGGTCCGCACCAAGGCGCCCAGAAGTCCACCAGCACAGGGATCTGGCTGCGGGCAATGTGACGCTCAAAAGCCGCCTCGTCGAGCTGTGCCGGATGCCCGCTGAACAGCGCCTGGTGGCAGCTGCCGCAATCGGGCGCCTTGCCCAGGTCATCCTGCCGCACGCGATTGGTGGTGTGGCAGTGCGGGCAGACGACGTGCAGGGGCTCGCTCATGCTGCAGCTCAGGCCGCTTGCGCGGGCTGTCCCGGTGCAAAGCGGCGTGCGCCATCGATGGCGGCTCTTGCGGCGAGTTCGGCCGCGAGCGAAGCATCCATCGGCGAGCGGCACAGGCCGGCATGCTGGTAGTTGAGGTTCTCGTACAGCTGCGCGGCAGCCGGGAAGGATTCAAGCACGCCTTCCAGGGCCGCATCGCGCGAAGCTGCCTGGAGTTCGGCGGCCAGGCGGGCAGCCACGGCGCGGTATTGCTTCGCATCCACGGCTTGCGCGCTGCGGTCCAGCCGCTCCAGCATTTGTGCCAGAACGACCAGGTTCATGTTGGCATGGGCGGGAGAAGTGTTCATGCCAAAGAGCTGGGGACACCTGGTGCGAATACAAGCCCCTGGGAGCAGGCCACTAACCCTGCGCCGCCGCAGGAAGGCGAACCATCCGGGCGGCTTGCTTAGTCCTTGAGCAGGAACACCATCTTGGTGGACGCCAGTTCCACCACATCGCCATCCGACAGGAGCACCGGGCGCGGGCCGACGGCTTCGCCGTTGAGCGATGGTTCGCTGGGCCCGTCGAGGTGTGCGACATAGTAGCCATCGCGGCGGTGGGATACCGCAATGACGGAAACGCCCGGCTTGCCGAACGTGGTCACCGCCTTGACCACCGGCACCTCGAGCCCGGCCGATGAACCGTTGAGCACCTGGAACACACCGCGCGTGGTTGCCGGCAAGCCCGTGGCATCGAGCTTCATGGTCATCGTCTCGGAGAAGCCGCTGGGCTGCGCCGACTCGGTCAGGAACTGGATGCGGAAATTGCCGATGGCGATGATTTCGCCATCGTTCAATTGCTGGTGCTTGACCATCTTGCCGTTGATGTAAGTGCCGTTGGTGCTGCGCAAATCCTCCACGAACACGTCGGCCAGACCGCGCAGCTCGAAAGCGCAGTGATGCCCGCTGACCAGCATGTTGTCCAGCACAATGTCGTTATCGGCGTTGCGGCCGAGCGTCGTGCGGTCCTTTTGCAGGTACACGTGCTTGATTTCAACGCCTTCGACCGATGCGATGAGTTGCGGCATGGGGCCATATTAGTGCCCGGCTCAGCGGTTCGCAAGGTGCGGCGCGGCAGGTGCCGCGCCGAGCGGGAACCCGTCCCGGCGGTGTAAGACCGCACGTTCTGCACCGACTGACGTTCAGGTCCACAATCCCGACGATGCGAAAGGAGATCCGATGCCTACTCGACGCAACGCCCTGCTGGGTATGGGCGTACTGACGGGCCTGTTTGCCGGCCTGCGCGGCCTGTTCGCCGGCACGCCGGCCCAGGCCGCGACGCCCGCGCACGCTTATGAAGTGACGCACACCGAAGCGGAATGGCGCAAGCTGCTGTCCAGCCAGGAGTTCTATGTGCTGCGCAAGGCCGGCACCGAACGGCCGTTCTCCAGCCCGCTGGACAAGGAAAAAAGGGCGGGCACGTTCCAGTGCGCCGGTTGCGCGCTGCCGCTGTTTTCTTCGAAGACCAAGTTCGAAAGCGGCACCGGCTGGCCAAGCTTCTGGCAGCCGCTGGACAAGGCCGTCGACGAAGACGTGGACAACAGCTTCGGCATGCGGCGCACCGAAGTGCTGTGCCACCGCTGCGGCGGCCACCTGGGCCATGTGTTCGACGACGGCCCCAAACCCACCGGCTTGCGCTATTGCATGAACGGTGCGGCCCTGAAATTCATTCCTGCGTGAGGCGATCATGAACATTCGATTCCAGAGCGGTTTCATCCGCAACAAAGTCTTGGCGGTGATTGGCGTGGCCGTGGTGGCCGCCGGCGCGTGGCTCGCCAGCGCGTCGGCTGCCGAGCGCGCTGTCAAGCTTCCGCCGCCGGCCGTTGATCCGGCCGTGACGGCGCCGCAAGACACCGCGGTGTTCGCGGGCGGCTGTTTCTGGGGCGTGCAAGCCGTATTCCAGCACACCAAGGGCGTGCTCAACGCGGTGTCGGGCTATGCGGGCGGCAAGAAGGAAACCGCCAAGTACGAGATCGTCGGCAGCGGGCTGACCGGTCACGCCGAATCGGTGCAGGTCACTTATGACCCGAAGCAGATCTCGTATGGCAAGCTGCTGCAGATCTTCTTCTCGGTGGCGCACGATCCGACCCAGCTGAATTACCAGGGTCCGGATCACGGCACGCAATACCGCTCCGCCATCTTCTATCGCGACGCCAACCAGAAGGAAGTGGCCGAGCGCTATATCGCGCAGCTCGAAGCCGCGCATGCGTTCCGCGGCAAGATCGTCACGCAGCTCACGCCGCTCAACGGCTTTTATCCGGCCGAGGCCTATCACCAGGACTACGCGACGCTGCATCCGGACTCGGGCTACATCGCCACCTTCGACCTGCCGAAGATCGGCAACCTGAAGACCACGATGCCCGAGGTGTACCGCGACCAGCCGGTGCTGGTGGCTTCGTCGCACAAGTGATCGGCTAGCCGCCGCGGCGCAGCAGCGGGCTCAACATCCACAGCCCCAGCACGGGGCCGACCGCCAGGAAGGGCAGCACGTGTTCGAGCGGGGCGCCTTGCGCCGCTCGCACGAACAGCTCGATGCTCACCACCGAAATCGCGAAACCGATGCAGTTGGTGAAGGTGAGCACGCTGCCCACCACCTCGGGTGGCGCGTTCTGCGCGGTGAGCGTCGAGAACTGTGGCGAGTCGCCCGACACCGTCGCACCCCAAACAATCAGCCAGCCGATGAACACTGGCATCGGCGCGAGCAACATCGACGGCGAGGAGACGCAGCAAGCGGCGCTGGTCGCAAGTTGCAGCCAGGCGACTCGCGCGCTGCCAAGGCGCCGCACCAGCAAGCCGCCGCCTACGCATCCCGCAAACCCTGCCGCGATGGCCCAGAACGCGGCGGCGCTCACGGCTGCGCCATCCAGCCGCGTTGCCACGATGAGCGGCACCAGCACGATGAATGCGTACAGCTCCCACATGTGGCCGAAGTAGCCGAACACCGACGCGCGCAGCTTGCGGTCGGACCAGATCAGCCCCAGCGCGCGCGGCGTGATTCGCGCGCCACGCACCGCATTCGGATTGGTCGGCACCAGCAGCGCGGTTGCCACACCTCCGAGTGCGGCAAGCACCGAGACCCCAATCACCACCGCCTGCCAGGGCGCGTGGCCCGGCAAGGAAATGCCGCTCCCGCCGGCCAAGGCCCGCAGGCCGTGCGGCAAGGCCGTGCCAAGCACCAGCGCGCCGATCAGGATGCCCATGGCCGCGCCCAGCTTCTCCCGGTACCAGCTCGCCGCGATCTTCATGCCCACCGGATAAACGCCTGCCAGCAGGAACCCCACGCCGAAGCGGGACGCGGCCAGCAACCAGAGCTGGCCCTGCGCCATGAGCATCACGGCATTCACCAGCGCACCCAGCAGCGAGCAGACCAGGAACACGCGAGGCGGCGCGAAACGATCCGCCAACATCAGCAGGGCGAACACGAGCGTCCCGGCGACGAAGCCCAGTTGCACGGCCGAGGTCAGCATACCGACCGCGGCGGCGGGCACTCCCCACGCCTCGTGCAGGTCCGGCATGACCGCGTTGACGGCGAACCACAGCGACGTCCCCGCGAATTGGGACAGCACGATCACCGGGAGGATCCGGCGCGGAACGGCTATGCTCATTGCAGCCAGCATACAAGAGGCCTCCTCGCCTTGCGTTCGCACACCACGCCCACAACTGCCTTGCCATGACCATTCCCTTCTCAGTCCTCGACCTGTCGCCCATCACCGAGGGCAGCGACGCGGCCCAATCGTTTCGCAACTCGCTCGACCTGGCGCGGCACGCTGAACAGTGGGGATTCAACCGCTATTGGCTGGCTGAGCATCACGGCATGCCCGGCATCGCAAGCGCCGCGACGTCAGTGCTGATCGGCCATCTGGCGGGCGGGACCAAGACGATTCGTGTCGGCGCGGGCGGCATCATGCTGCCGAACCATTCGCCGCTCGTTATCGCGGAGCAGTTCGGGACGCTCGAATCGCTTTATCCCGGCCGCATCGATCTGGGACTGGGGCGCGCACCCGGTTCCGACCCGCAGACGGCTCGCGCATTGCGGCGCAACCTGATGTCGGACGCCGATGAATTCCCGCGCGACGTGGTCGAGTTGATGGACCTGATGTCGGACCAGCCGCGGCAACACATACGCGCCGTGCCGGGCACCGGGACCAAGGTGCCGGTGTGGATTCTCGGCTCGAGCCTGTTCGGCGCGCAACTCGCCGCCATGCTGGGATTGCCTTATGCCTTCGCGTCGCATTTCGCGCCGCAGCAGCTGATGCAGGCGATCGAGATCTATCGCGCGACCTTCAAGCCCTCGGCGCAGATGGCCAAGCCGTATGTCATGTTGGGCTTCAACGTGTTCGCAGCGGATACCGACGACGAGGCGCGGGTGCGCGCCACGTCGGCGCAGCAGGCTTTCGTCAACCTGCGCAGCGGCCGGCCGGCCCGGTTGCCGCCGCCGCTGCCCGGTTATCGTGAAAACGCCGGACCGGCCGAGCGAGCGCTGCTGGACAGCGTGCTGTCCTGTTCGACCATCGGCTCGCCGGACACGGTGCGGCGTGGCTTGCAGGAGTTCATCGAGCGAACCCAAGCAGACGAATTGATGATCGCCTGCCAGATGTTCGATCACGCGGCGCGCCTGCGTTCCTATGAGATCGCGGCCGACATTCGTAACCAGTTGGTGTGAACTCGGCAATCGGCTGCAAACTTTTGCAGGCCGCGCTATGCTCCGCTCCTTTCCACGGGAGACAGCTCATGCCGCGATTGACCGCCCAGGATTTCGACCAGGAACTGTTGATTCTTTTCGACGCCTACGTCCACGGCAACCTGGACCGGCGCGGCTTTCTCTCCCAGGCCCAGAAGTTCGCCAAGGCAGGCATCACCGCCGCCGGGCTACTGGCTGCGCTCAGCCCCGACTTCGCCGCCGGCGAGCAGGTGCGCAAGGATGACCCCCGGCTCAAGGCCGACTACGTGAGCTACCCATCGCCGGCGGGTAACGGCACCGTGAAAGGTTATCTGGCGCGGCCCGCGTCGGCGGGCGCGAACAAGCTGCCGGCGATCCTGGTCATCCACGAGAACCGGGGCCTCAACCCGCACATCGAAGACATCGCGCGGCGCTTGGCGCTCGATGGCTTCATGGCCTTCGCACCCGACGCGCTCACGCCGCTGGGCGGCTATCCCGGCGACGAAGACAAGGCACGTGAAGCGTTCGCCAAGCTCGACCAAGGCAAGGCGCAGCAGGATTTCCTCGCCGCAGCCCATTGGCTGAAAGAGCGGCCCGATTCCACCGGCAAGCTGGGCGTCGTGGGCTTTTGCTACGGCGGCGGCATCGTTCACGTCCTGGCCACTCGCCTGCCGGATCTCAATGCGGGAGTCGCCTTCTACGGCAACACGCCGGACCCTGCGGAGGCCGCGAAGGTCAAGGCCCCGCTGTTGATCAACCAGGCCGATGTGGACGAGCGCATCAATGCCGCGTGGCCCGCTTACGAAGCGGCTCTCAAGGCTGCCGGCGTCAAGTACACCGCGTATCGCTATGCCGGCACGCAGCACGGCTTCAATAACGACACCACACCGCGCTACGACGCGGCGGCGGCGAAACTCGCATGGGATCGCACGGTCGCGTTCTTCAAAGCCAATTTGCAAGGCGGCACTGCAGCAGCGGCACCCCCACGTGCGCAGCGCATTCGCGGCACGCTGGAGTCGGTCTCCGACACCAGCGCGACGATGAAGACGTTGCGCGGCGAGACATTGACGCTCGTGCTGGTGCCGAACATCCCGGTGACGGAAACGTATCTGGTCGAGCTGGCCGACATCAAGGCGGGCAGCCGTGTCGGTGTGGGCACCATGGCCGCGGCCGACGGCACGCAGCGCGCGATCGGCGTGACGGTTTTTCCCGAAGACTTGCGCCCCGCCGAAGGCCAGTTCCCGTACGACTATGGCCCGCAAAGCCGGATGACCAATGCAACCGTCGCGGAAGTGGCGGCGACGCCCGACGGCCGCAAGCTGCGCCTGCGCTACAAGGACAGCGAGCAGACCGTGATCGTGCCGCCCGGCACGCCCGTCGTCAGCTATCGCCCCGGGGACCGCAGCCTGCTGGTGCCGGGCGCCCACGTCGCCGCGACAGTCAGCGAGATCGATGGCAAGCCGACAGCGGTGCGGATCGCCGCCGGACGCAACGGCGTCGGGCCGAATTAGCGTCGAGACTTCGCGACAAAGCCGCGGCTGCGTGACGTTGATGGTCTAGATCTCGAGGGTCCGGGCTTTTTTCTCGTCAAAACCTCGCGGCAAAGCCGGGGCCGGGCAGCCCGCAGCGCATCAGGCTCGGCGGTCGGTGCTGTCGCACCGACTTCCCTCGCGTTTTTCGATTTCGCGGCTGTCGCAGAACTCGCTGCGCGCCCTAAGGCCGCTACGCTCAAACATACTGCG
>Ga0105240_10004501_pt1 | contig 21181 bp, 18 predicted proteins | sample KBSC54metaG_FD_80426 | JGI IMG/M metagenome (GOLD analysis project Ga0105240, IMG submission 80426) | Corn rhizosphere microbial communities from Kellogg Biological Station, Michigan, USA - KBS C5-4 metaG | ecosystem: Host-associated > Plants > Roots > Rhizosphere > Soil | place: Michigan, USA... | reverse complement strand
CCGTCCTGGGCCTCGGGCCGGTCTGGATGTCCGGGAACGCCGACGCGCGCGAGCGCGCCGCGCGCCTGCTCGACGAGGGCCACGTCTTCGCCTTCGGCCTGTCGGAGAAGGAGCACGGCGCCGACGTGTACTCCACCGACATGATCTTGAACTCCGACGGCAGCGGCGGCTACACCGCCACCGGCGGCAAGTACTACATCGGCAACGGCAACGTCGCGGGCCTGGTCTCCGTCTTCGGCCGCCGCGCCGACGTCGAGGGCCCCGACGGCTACGTGTTCTTCGCCGTCGACAGCCGTCACGAGAAGTTCGAGCTGGTCCAGAACGTCGTCGACTCCCAGATGTTCGTCAGCGAGTTCAAGCTGCACGAGTACCCGGTCACCGACGCCGACATCCTGCACACCGGCGCCGACGCCTTCAGCGCCGCGCTGAACACGGTCAACGTCGGCAAGTTCAACCTGTGCACGGCCTCCGTGGGCATCGCAGAGCACTCCTTCTACGAGGCCATCACCCACGCGCACAACCGCATCCTCTATGGCCACCCGGTCACTGACTTCGGCCACGTCCGCGCCTCCTTCGTCGACGCCTACGCGCGCCTGGTCGCCATGAAGCTGTTCAGCGCCCGCGCGGTCGACTACTTCCGCACCGCGAATCCCGAGGACCGCCGGTACCTGCTGTTCAACCCGATCACCAAGATGAAGGTGACCTCCGAGGGCGAGCGCGTCGTGGACCTGCTCTGGGACGTGATCGCGGCCCGCGGCTTCGAGAAGGACACCTACTTCAACGGCGCCACCCACTACATCAGGGCCCTGCCGAAGCTGGAGGGCACGGTCCACGTGAACCTCGCGCTGGTGCTGAAGTTCATGCCGAACTATCTGTTCTCGCCGCAGGACTACCCCGCGGTCCCGACCCGCGCCGACGCCGCCGACGACACCTTCCTGTTCCAGCAGGGCCCGGCGCGCGGCCTGGGCAAGGTGCGCTTCCACGACTGGCGCGCGGCCTACCGCGAGGCGGCCGGCGTGCCGAACGTCGCCCGCTTCACCGAGCAGGCGGAGGCGCTGACGCAGTTCCTGGCGACCTGCCCGCCGGACGAGGCGCAGCAGCAGGACCTCGACTTCCTGCTGAACCTCGGACACCTGTTCACCCTCGTCGTCTACGGCCAGCTGGTGCTGGAGCAGGCGCGGCTGACCGGGCTGGAGGACGAGGTCGTGGACCAGATCTTCGACTTCCTCGTCCGCGACTTCTCCGACTACGCCGTCGCGCTGCACGGCAAGCCGTCCTCGACCGAGGCGCAGCAGGCGTGGGCGCTCGGCGCGGTGCGCAAGCCGGTGGTGGACGCCGAGCGGTTCGGCCGGATCTGGGACCGCGTGGCGGGTTTGTCTGGCGCTTACGAGATGCGCCCCTAGAATTCACCGCAGGCCTCTACCATCCCCGCATGGGGGACTTGTTCATCGTGGTGGGCGGAAACGCCTTGGCCAACCGGCTCACCGTCGAGTTGACCAGACAGTACGGCGTCCGGACGACCGCCATCGTGCCGTCGCAGGAGACGCCGTACACCCGCCAGATCGCCAAAGTCCTCGGTGCGGGGAACACAGTCACCGACTCCTCCGTCGCCGAGGAATCGCTGCGCCTGGCCGGCATCGACCAGGCGCAGGCGATCGCCTTCGTCGACGGCGACGACCGGACCAACATCCACGCCGCGATGCGCGCCGCGGCGCTGCGCCCCGGGATCAGGGTCGTGATCCGCATGTTCAACCGGCGGCTCGGCGTGCACATCGCGCAGCTGGTGGCGAACTGCACGGTGCTGTCGGCCTCGGCGACGGCCGCGCCGGCGTTCGTCAACGCCGCACTGCAGCGGCCGCACTCGGTCAGCGCGGGCGGCCGGTCGCTGCGGATCGCGATCGGCCAGGACATCGACATGCGGCAGACGCCGTTCCTGATCGCCGACGCCATCGACCGGGACCGGCAGTCGGACATCGAGGTGCTGCCGGTGGCGGCGGCGCACAGCCGGACGCAGGAGTGGATGCTGCTCCAGGAGCGCTCGCCCCGGCACGCGGCGCTGCAGTTCCTGGACGTCACCGACATGACCGTGCAAGGGAACATATATAAGGCCCCGTTCGCGGCACGTCTGTTATGGCGCGCATCGGACACATTGAAGTTCTTCACCGACGCCAAGCTCCGCACGATCCTGATGGTGGCAGTGGCCACGCTGGCGGTGTCGTTCACCGGGATCTGGCTGCTGGCGCGGCCGTTCGGCTGGGCCCTGTACGAGTCCCTGCTCGACGTCGCCGGCTCCGCGGTCCCGGACACCTACGGCCAGCGCAGCTCGGTTGGCGGGAACCTGCAGCGCCTGTTCCAGGTGGCGATCACCTTGTCCGGCATCGTGCTGATGCCCGTGGTGACCGCGGTGTTCGTGGAGAGCACGGCGACCCGGCGCAGCGTCCGCACGCGGCAGCCGAGCACCGGCCTGCGCGGCCACGTGGTCGTGGTCGGCCTCGGCAACGCCGGCATCCGGGTCACGGCGCTGTTCCGGGAGCTCGGCGTGCCGGTGGTCGGCATCGAGCGCGACGCCGACGCGCGCGGGATCGCGGCGGCGCGGGGGCTGGACGTGCCGGCGGTCGTCGGCGACCGGCCGATCGACGACGCGCTGCGCCGCGCACAGATCGGCCGGGCCCGCGCGGTGGTGGCGGTCACCGGCGACGACGTGACCAACCTGGAGGCGGCGCTGGAGGCCCGCGCGATCAACCCCGGGGTGCGGGTCGTGGTGCGGCTGTTCGACGACTTCGCCTCGCACGTCTACAAGGAGTTCGGCAACACCGCCTCCCGTTCGGTGTCCTATCTCGCCGCGCCGGCGTTCGCGGCTGCGATGATGGGGCGCGAAGTACTCGGGACGCTGTCGGTGTATCGCAAAGTCCTGCTGATCGCCGAGGTCGGCGTCGAGCCCGGCTCGGAGCTGGCCGGCCGGGAGCAGCGGGACCTGGATAAGCCGGGGCTGACCCGGGTACTGGCGGTGAGGCGGGCGGGGAGCACGGCGTTCGACTGGTCGGGCGCCGACCGGGGCCGGGTGCTGCAGGAGGGCGACCGGCTGATCCTGGCCGCCACCAGGGCGGGCTTCGGCGGACTGGCCGGGCGCGTCGGCGAGGGGACCACAGACTAGGGGAGGGCGTGCCACCGATGAGCGAGACCCCGCACGGCGGACAGGGATCCGGCACCGAGGGGTTCGCCCCGCCTGATGACTACGGCCCTCCGATCGGCAGCGCGCCGCAGTATTTTTCCCCTCCGGCCTATGCGCCGCAGGCAGCTCAGGCACCGTACCCACCACAGGCACCGTACCCACCGAACGCGCCATACCCACCGAACGCCCCATACCCGCCTAACGCTCAGTACCCACCTCAGCTGTACCCCGGCGGCTACTACGGCCCGCCGATGCTGCGGCAGCAGACCAGCGGTATGGCGGTCGCCGGCATGGTGCTCGGGATTCTCAGCCTGCTGCTTTTCTGGGCCTGGCTGCTGGGGCCGGCGCTGTCGGTCACGGGGGTCGTCTTCAGCGCCGTCGGGATATCGCAGGGCTCGAGGCCGGGCTGGACCGGCAAGGGGATGGCGATCGCCGGGCTCGTGTGCTCGCTGATCTCCGCGGCGGTCTGGGTGTTCCTGGTGATCGTCGTGGCGTCGCTTCTGTCCAGCTGAGCCGCCCCGGAAGCGCCGTCGCTCCCGGGGCGTCACACCCCTCAGCAGTCCCGGAATTCGGGCGACTGGTTCAGGATCTGCGCGCGTTCGGAGGTGAAGCGCCGGTACTCCTCCGAGCCGGCGGTTTCTGTCCGGAAGACCGCGACGCGGTGGCAGTTCTGGAAGGCGAGCTTCACCGCGAACCGCCGCTCCAAACTGCCGCGGATGGCGTCGGAGGCCAGGGCACGCAGAAGCTGGCCGCGCTCGGCCTCGGTCGGGGCGATCTGGTTGTCGGCGAACTGCCGGGCGGGGTCGGCGTGCAGTTCGGCGGCCAGCTTCTCGACCAGGCTGTGGGCGTACGGGAGCGAGGCCGCGACGGTGGCGGCGAACTCGGCCTCGTCCACCTCGCCGGCTTCGGCCTGCTGGAGCAGGTGGGGTGCGACGTCCAGGGACATGCGGCGGTCCTCTCTGAAATGAATGTCGTTTTCATTAAGAGGGTAGACCGCTCCGCACCCGGACGGCGGCGATGCGGTCAGACCGGCGTGTCGCGGGAAGTGAACAGCACCGCGAGCTGCGTACGGCTGCCGCAGGAGGTCGCGGCCAGGACACGCGTCAGGTGCTTCTTCACCGTGTCCACGCCGATGAACAGCCGCGCCGCGATCTGCCGGTTGGTGAGGCCCTGCGCGGCGAGGTCGGCGACATCCCACTCGCGCGGCGTCAGGTCCCAGTCGCCCCGGGACGCCTGGCGCGCCTTGTCGCGCGCGAGCTGCTCGACGGCCAGCGGCGTCAGGTGGCGGCGCAGGACGCGCAGCACGGCGAGGTCGCGGTCGGGGACCCGTCCCGCCCCCTCCGGCACAGCCAGGCCGACCCAGAGCACGCCCGCCGGCGCGGCGTCAATGAGCATCGCGGCCTTGTCGGCGATCCCGCGCGGGCGCAGGAAGCGGTCGCGGAAGTGCGCGGCGTCCTCGGCGTCGGAGTCGCTCAGCCGGACCACGCCGACCTCGGCCAGACGCTGGAGGAAGCCGTGGTCGCGGAACGGATCCCGGGCCGCCCAGCCGCCGGCGTCGTAGGTCTGCAGGAACTCGGCCGAGTAGCCGGCCAGGACCCCGCAGCCGTTCTCGACCGCGCCGGCGGGCGTGTCGCCGTGCAGCACGGTGACTCCGTTGTAGCCGAACCAGCTCCGCAAGGCAGTGACCAGGCGCTCCCGAAACTCGGCGAGGTCTCCGGCCTGGTCCACCGCCTCCACCACCCCGACCACGCGCCGGTAGTCCTCCGGGCTGAGCGGCTCGTCGGCGGGCAGGGGCCGGGGACGCGGGGCGGGGCCGGGCAGCGCGATGGTCACGCCTCCGATGTTCCACCTTCGGGCCATACCGGGGCCACCCGGACTGGCCGAGGATAGAGATATGACAGACGCGAGCAACACCCCCCGCCGCTGGTTCATCACCGGAGCGAACAGCGGCTTCGGCCTGGCCCTGACCCACGCCGCCCTGGCCGCCGGCGACGAGGTGGTCGCCGCCGTGCGCCGCCCGGAGACCATGGCCGCCCTGGCAGCGGAGTCCGGCGGACGCGTATCCGTCGTCGAACTCGACGTGAGCCGCCGCGAACAGCTCCCCGCGGCAGTCGAGGCCGCAGGACGCATCGACATCCTGGTGAACAACGCCGGCTTCGGCATCGTCGGCGCCATCGAGGAGACGAGCGACGCCGAACTCCGCACCACGATGGAAGTGATGTTCTTCGGCCCCCTGGAACTCACGCGCCTGGTCCTGCCACAGATGCGCGAGCGCCGCGCGGGCACGGTCATCCAGCTGACGAGCATGGGCGGCATGCTGGCGTTCCCGGGCGTCGGCGCATACTGCGCGGCGAAGGGCGCCCTGGAGCTGGCGAGCGAGGCGCTGGCCGGCGAGGTGGCGCCGCTGGGGATCAAGGTACTGATCGTCGAGCCGGGCGCCTTCCGCACCGGCTTCGCCGCCCCGGCCGCACTACGCGCGGTGGACGCGCGCATCGCGGACTACGACGCCACTTCGGGCGCCACCCGCGACGGCCTGCCGACGTCGCACGGCGCGCAGGAAGGCGACCCGGCCAAGGCCGCGGCGGCGGTGCTGGAGGTGCTGGGATGGAAGGAGCCGCCGCTACGGCTCGCGCTGGGGAACGATGCGGTGGACGAGATTCGGAAGAAGCTGGCGGCTGTCGGGGCGGATATCGATGCCACCGAGCACCTCGGGCGGGCAACGGCGTCTTAAAGCAGGATTCTGCCTCAGCCCAGATCCGCCTCGGTCGCGAACCGCTCCGCCGTCCCGTGCACCGTGCAAGCGAAGGCCCCGGACAGCAGGCCGCGCCGCATGCACTCCTCCGGGTCCGCGCCGCGCAGCACGCCCGACATGAAGCCGCTCACGAACGCGTCCCCGGCTCCGTTGCTGTCCACGACCGGTGCCGGCGGTGTGACGGCCGGGAAGTGGCGGACGCCCCGTACGTCGCGCACCGCCAGGTACGCTCCGCGCGCCCCGTCGGTCGCGACAACGGTCCTGGCGCGGCCTTGGGCCAGTACCTCGGCGAGCACCGCGTCCCGGCGCTCGCCCAGGTTCGCGGCGCTCATGAACACGTGGTCGGCGGCGTGGGCGAAGTCCTTCTGGTGCTCCCCGACCCCGTCCCAGTCGTGCAGGTCGGTCGAGATCGTCGCTCCGCTCCGCAACGCCGCCGGCAGGACGTGACGCGCGTGATCCACGATGCAGACGTGGACATGCCGCGACCGCGCGAGCCAGTCCTCGTAGAACGCCTCCGGCAACCGCTGTCCCGGGACGCCGCGCGGGTCGTAGAACGACATGCGGCGCCCGTCGGCCGAGACCAGGTTCACCGCTCGGACGGTCCCCGCCGCCGACGGCAGCCATGCGAAGTCCAGCTTCTCCTCCGCGAGGCGGCGCAGGACCAGCTCGCCGAACGTGTCCTCGCCGAGGAAGTCGACGAACTTCACGCGCAGCCCGAGCGACCGCGCGCCGAGGGCCACGGCCGTCCCGGTGTGGGCGACGTAGGACTCGATCGGCTCCACCATCACCGAATCCGCGTACGGCACCGGCAGCTCCGGCACGCGGACGATCGTGTCGATCCCCGCGCCGCCGACCACCAGCACGTCGAACTCAGCATCCTGCGCCATGACACCGCCCCACCCTGATTGAGAAACCCGCCTACCGCCGCACCCGCGGCCCCGACCCCGTAGACCCCCGCACCACCAGCTCCGGCGCGAACACGAACTCCGTGTGCGGCGCGTGCCCACCGCCGACCTCCTCCAGCAGCGCGCGCACCGCGGCCGCGCCCATGGCGGCGACCGGCTGGCGCACCGTGGTCAGCGGCGGGTCGGTGTACGCGATCAGCGGCGAGTCGTCGTACCCCACCACCGAGATGTCGCCCGGGACCGCCATCCCGCGCGCCCGCACCTCGGCGATGGCGCCGAGCGCCATCATGTCCGAGGCGCACACGATCCCGGTGCAGCCCTTGTCCAGCAGCTTCGCCGCCGCCGCGCGGCCGCCTTCGAACCCGTACAGCGAGTACTCGACGAACTCCTCGGGATTCGTCACCCCGAGGGTGTCACGCAGCGCGGCCGTGAAGCCCTCTATCTTGCGGATCACCGGCACGTACCGCTTCGGCCCGACCGCCAGGCCGATGCGCTCGTGCCCGAGGTCCGCGAGGTGGTTCACCGACAGCCGTGCCGCCATGGCGTCGTCCGGGGAGATGAACGGTGCGGCGATCCCCTCGGCGAAGCCGTTGATGAGGACGAAGGGCACGCCGCGGTCCGACAGCCGGTGGTACCGGTCGCGCGAGGCCGTCGTGTCGGCGTGCAGCCCGGAGGCGAACACGATCCCCGCGACCCCGTGCTCGATCAGCAGCTCGACCAGGTCGTCCTCGGTCGCGCCGCCGGGCGACACCGTCGCCAGCACCGGCGTGTACCCGTGGTGCGTCAGCGCGCGCTCCACGGCCTGCGCCATCGCCGGGAAGATGGGGTTGTCCAGCTCCGGGATGATCAGCCCGATGAGCGCCGCCGTCCGCTGCCGCAGCCGCGTGGGCCGCTCGTAGCCCATGACGTCCAGCGCCGCCAGCACCGCCTGCCGGGTGGCGGCGGCCACCCCCGGCTTGCCGTTCAGCACTCGGCTCACCGTCGCCTCGCTCACCTTGGCCTGCGCGGCGATGTCCGCGAGTCGCGCGGTGGAGGGCAATGAGGCGTTGTCCGTCATGGCGCCCATTCTTTCGCTCCCGATCCTCGAAAATGCTAGATCCGCCACCAGGCGGCCGAGTCAGCGGGCAGAACGACACGATCGGCCGCGACCGACACATCCGTCGAAGCCAGCAGCAATGCACCCGGAACGGGCAGCGGCACCGGCGACGATCCGGTGTTCACGGTGCAGACGAACCCGTCCCCGCGCCGGAACGCCAACACGCCCTCCGGTGCGGGCAGCCAGACCAGAGCGGTGTCCTCGGTCTCGGCGCCGAGCTCGGGCTGGGTCCGGCGCAGTGTCAGAGCCGAGCGGTACAGCTCCAGCATCGACCCCGGGTCGCCGGTCTCGGCCGCGACCGACACCCCGCCCCACGAAGACGGCGCCGGCAGCCACGAAGCCGTCGAGCCCTCGGGCCCGAAGCCATAGGCCGGGGAGACCTCGGACCACGGCAGCGGAACCCGGCACCCGTCACGGCCCTTGGACGGATCCCCGGACTGAATGCCCTGCGGATCCACCAGGAACTCCACCGGGATGTCCAGCACCTCCGGCAGCCCGAGCTCCTCGCCCTGGTACATGTACGCCGACCCCGGCAGCGCCAGCATCAGCAGCGCCGCGGCGCGAGCCCGGGCCTGCCCGACCGCGCCGCCGCCGTACCGCGTCACGTGGCGCTTCATGTCATGGTTCGACAACACCCACGTCGACGGCGCCCCGACCGAGCCGGCCGTGGCCAGCGAGTGGTCGATGGCGGTCCGCAGGGACGCGGCCTCGAAGGGCCGGCCCAGGAAGTCGAAGTTGAAGGCCTGGTGCAGCTCGTCCGGCCGCACGTAGTTCGCCAGCCGCTCCGGCGTCGGCGCCCACGCCTCGGCGACCCCGATGCGCTCGCCGTCGTAGGAGTCCAGCAGCAGCCGCCAGGAACGGTAGATCTCGTGCACGCCGTCCTGGTCGAAGAAGGGCAGGACCGCGTTGCCGATCATCTCGACGTGGTTGTCGTGCCCGACGTCCGGCAGCCCGGGCGCCTTGACCATGCCGTGCGCGACGTCGATCCGGAACCCGTCCACGCCGAGGTCCAGCCAGAAGCGCAGCACGTCCAGGAACTCCGAGCGCACCTCCTCCAGGTCCCAGTTCAGGTCCGGCTGCTCCGGCGCGAACAGGTGCAGGTACCACTGCCCCGGCGTGCCGTCCGGGTTCACGGTCCGCGTCCACGCCGGGCCGCCGAACACCGACTCCCAGTCGTTCGGCGGCAGTTCGCCGTGCTCGCCGCGCCCGTCGCGGAAGATGTAGCGGTCGCGCGCGGCGCCCCCCTCCGGCGCCGCGAGCGCCTCAACGAACCACACGTGCCGGTCCGAGGTGTGGTTCGGCACCAAGTCGACGATCACGCGCAGGTTCCGGGCGTGGGCGTCGGCCAGCAGGTCCCGGAAGTCCCCGAGCGTGCCGAACACCGGGTCCACGGCCCGGTAGTCGGCGACGTCGTACCCGAAGTCGGCCATCGGCGAGAGGAAGAACGGCGTGATCCACAGCGCGTCCACGCCGAGATCGGCCAGGTACGGCAGCCGGGAGCGGATGCCCGGCAGATCGCCGACCCCGTCCCCGTCGGAGTCGGCGAACGAGCGGATGTAGACCTGGTAGATCACCGCGTCGCGCCACCAGTCGGTGCGCCGGGCCGCGGATTCGCCCGGCCGGACGGCTTCGACGGCGAGTGTCTCGGTTGTCATGTACTCACGTGCCCCAGTGATAGTCGAACGGTGTGCGCGCATCAGCCCTTGGCACTGCCGGAGGTCAGGCCGGCGACCAGGTTGCGCTGGACGAGCAGGAACATCACGCCGGCCGGGATCGCGATCATCACCGACGCGGCCGTCATCAGGCCCCATTCGCTCTTGAACTGCGAGACGAAGGTGCGCAGGCCCACGGCGAGCGTGTACTTGTCCGTGCTCTGCATGAAGGTGTTGGCGAAGGCGACCTCGGCCCACGCGGTGAGGAAGGAGTAGAAGGCGACGACGGCCAGGCCCGGCCGGGCCAGCGGCAGCACCAGGCGCCAGAAGGTGCCGAACGGCGAGAGCCCGTCGACCTTGCCGGCCTCGTCGATGTCGATCGGGATGGTGTCGAAGTAGCCCTTGAGCATCCACGCGCAGTACGGCACCGCGGTGGTGCAGTACACGAGGACCAGGCCGGCGAAGGAGTTCACCAGGTGCAGCTTCGACATGATGTTGTACAGCGGCACGATCAGCACCGCGATCGGGAACATCTGGACCACCAGCAGCAGCCACATCGTGGCCCGGAAGCCCGGGAAGCGCATGCGCGACACGGCGTAGCCGCAGGTGGCCGCGATGAAGACGGCCAGGACGGTGGTGCCCAGCGAGACGATGAGCGAGTTGCGGAACCAGGTGACGAAGTCGGTGTCGCTGAGCACCTTGCTGTAGTTGCCGAAGCTCAGGTGGCTGAAGTCGCCGGGGTGGGCCCACTGGCCGTCCTTGGTCTTCAGCGAGGTGAGGGCGACCCAGGCGATCGGGAACACCGCGATGAACGACGCGGCGATCAGCGTCGCGTGGATCGCGATCGAGGCGAGCGGGGAACGCCTGGTGCGCGAGGCTGTGCTTCTTGAATACCTGGCCTTGCCCGACGCGGCGTCGGCATTGGCACGCCCGGCGCGCCCCGGCTCGGCGGACTGAACGGATTCGGTGGCGGCGCTCATGCCTGCACCTCCAGCTTGGCCTGCGACCGGCGGTAGACGGTGGCGAAGACGAGCAGCATCGACAGGATCACCACGCCGTAGGACGCGGCCTCGGCGTACTGCCGGATGTTCGCGAACGCGATCTGGTAGGCGTGGGTGACCAGGATGTCGGTGGTCCCGGCTGGCCCGCCCTCGGTCACCAGGAAGATGACGTCGAACTTGTTGAAGGTCCAGATGACGCCGAGCAGCGTGACGGTCATCATCACCGGCCGCAGCCCCGGCAGCGTCACCATGCGGAAGCGCTGCCAGGCGGTCGCGCCGTCCATCTCGGCCGCCTCGTAGAGCTCCCTCGGGATGGTCTGCAGACCGCCGAGGAAGGAGACCATCATGAACGGCACGCCCATCCAGACGTTGACCGCGATCACCGCGATCTTCGCCGACGTAGGCTGGGCCAGCCACTGCACGCCGTGCATCCCGAAGAACTTCAGCGTCGAATTGAACACGCCGTTGTCGTTGTAGAGCAGGCGCCACGCGAAGGCCGCCACGAACCCGGGGACGGCCCAGGGCAGGATCAGCATCAGCCGGTAGCCGCCGCGGAACCGGATCTTCCGGTTCAGCAGGACCGCCAGGCCCAGGCCGATGGTGATGTGGAAGAAGACGTTGACGAAGGTCCAGATCAGGGTCCACGTCAGGGTGCTGTAGAAGTGCCCGTCGTTGCCGGACAGGATGTCCCAGTAGTTGTGCAGGCCGACCGACTTGTAGCTCGGCGGGATGTGGTTCACGCCGATGTCGTGGCCGATGTTGGACTCGTCGGCGTTGGTGGTCGACAGGTAGGCGCCCCAGACGAAGGGGTAGCCGACCAGGACCAGCATCACCAGGACGACCGGCGCGGCCATCGCCCAGCCGTACCAGTACTTGTCGAACGAGCGGCGTACGCCCCTCAGCACTCTCATTTCCCTACCTGATTTCCGGTCCCAGACCCCGACGTGCTGTCGCGGAGGTGAGCCGCGCGGGGCCCTGGACCCTCACTTCCGGGTCCCCGCGCGGCTGGCTTCACGCCGGCGTCAGCTCTTCCCCGCCCGTCTCCCACCACCGCCCGTTATGGAGACGCTTCGCGTCGCTGTATTAGTTTTTCTTGAAGTCCGGCAGAATCTGCGCGAACTGCGTCGCGGCGTCGTTCAGCGCGTCCTGCGGCGACTTCTGGCCGCCCAGGATGGCCTGGTAGTCCGAGTCCAGCGGGGTGAGCAGGTCCGAGGCGCCGGGCACCGGCGGACGGCCGACGCCGGCCTTCAGCGGGTCGGCGAAGGCCGACAGGAGCTTGCTGCCGGCGACCTGCGGGTCGGCGTAGGCCGAGGTGCGGGTCGGCAGCACGTTGTTCTTCGCCGCGATGGTGGCCTGGTTCTGCGCGCTGTTCAGGAAGGCCACGAACAGGTAGCTGGCGTCCAGGTTCTTGGAGCCCGCGTAGACCACCAGGTTGTGGCCGCCGATCGGGGCGCCGGCCTTGACCGAGCCGGCCGGGACCGTGGCGACGCCGAGGTTGTCGGCGCTGGAGAAGGCCGAGCCCTTCAGGTCGTCGGCGGTGGACCACGGGCCGTTGATGACCATGGCGACCTTGCCGTCCTTGAAGGCGGTCTGCATGTTGCTGTAGCCGTCCTTGGTCACGTCGGTGACCGCGGCGCCGGACTTGACCAGGTCCTGCGCGATGCCCACGGCCTTGAGCGAGGTCGCGTCGTTGACCGTGATCTTCTTGCTCCCGGCGTCGATGATGTCGCCGCCCTCGCCGTAGATGAACGGCTCCAGGAAGTAGGAGGCGGCGTTCAGGAAGACGCCGTCGGCACCGGTCTTGGCCTTGATCTGCAGGCCGTCGGCCTTCAGCTCGCCCCAGGTCTTCGGCGGGGTGGTGATCCCCGCCTTGGTCAGCAGGTCCTTGTTGTACAGCAGCGCCAGCGTGTCGGTGACCTGCGGCACGCCGTAGATCTTGCCGTTGTAGTGGTCCGAGGCGTACGGACCGGGCATGTAGTCCGCGGCGTCGGCCAGAGCCGGGGTGTTGTCCAGCGGCTGCAGGTAGCCCAGCTGTGCGAAGGCCGGCGTCCAGCCGACGTCGGCGCGCAGCACGTCCGGGGCGCCGCTGCCGGACTGGGCGGCGGTCTTGAACTTGTCCTTGGCGTCCGAGAACGGGACGTTGACGTAGTTCACCTTGATGTTCGGGTACTTGGCCTCGAACGCCTTGATGATCGGCTGGTAGTTCGGCGCCTCGTTCGTGGCGTCGGAGGTGTCCCACCAGGTGACCGTGCCCGTGACCGAGCCCGGGTCCTTCGCGGCGGCCGAGGAGCCACCCGACTTGCTGCTGCTGCAAGCACTTGCAGCAAGAGCCACTACTGCTATCGCCGCGATCGCGGCGCCGCGCTTCCGACGCATCGAAGACTCCTTGAGGGGAAGGACGTGGGAAAGCCGCTGCCATCTGTGGTTTCGCTGTCGAAACCAGCGGCGTGGGTCCCGACGGTAGCAACGAGCGCCGCTTGCTGAAAGACCTTGCAGCAAGATTTCTGCAACTTGCGGATAACGATGCGGCAACACGGCCTTCACACAGGGCGTTGGCGAGGAGCTCCCGCGACGCTGCAAGAAGTTGCGGCACGACCATCCCCGGTCTCGCCCTCATCCCCGGTCGATCCGCGGTGCGGGCCCGACCGGTCGCCCCCGGTGGTCGCGAAGTAGGCGCTGAGCAGCATGACCACGGCGCCGGCGAGCTGCAGCGCCGAGGGCCGCTCACTGAGCACGGCCGCGGACAGCACCAGAGAGCCCACCGGCGTGAGCATCAGCAGCGCCGCGCCGGCGTCGCTGGGGAGCCGCGGCGCGGCCCGGGCGACGAAGAGCCAGCCGAGGACCTGGCCGGCCACGGCGGTCAGGGCGAGCCAGCCGACCGCCGGCCACCCGGGGGTCACGTCGAGGCCGTGCCACAGCGCGCCGCCGACCAGGCTCACGGCGGCGGCCACAGCGATGATGAGCGTGTACGAGCCCACGATCCCGCCGTGCCGGCCGCCCCGGCGCAGCAGGTAGAGGAACCCCGAGTAGCACACGGCGGCCAGGACGGCGTGGACGGTGCCCCACGCCGGGTCCGTCCCCGCCACCCCGTGCTCCAGCACTCCGCCGGTGAGCACCACGCCCAGGCACAGGCCGGGCAGGCACAGGAGGTAGCGCCGGTGCAGCCGCTCGCCGTCGATCAGCCGGGCCAGCAGCGGCACCATCACCACCTGGGCGTTCACCAGCACCGTCGACAGGCCGGCGCCCACCTCGAAGATGGCCTGGGTCCACAGCAGCATGTCACCGGCGAACAGCACGCCGGCGCCGGCCACGATCAGCGGCTGCCGCGCCGGCCGGCGGGCGCGATCGGCGTGCCGGCGCTCGCGCAGGGCCAGCGGGGCCAGCAGCGGCAGGGCGAGCACACACCGGTAGAACGAAGCCGTCCCGGGAGAGGCGTGGGAGAGATCGATGAAGATCGCCGACGCCGAGACGGCCGTCGCGCCGGCCGACATGACGGACACCGGCGCCCGCAGGTACTTCTTCAGCCCGTCCATGGCGGCCGGTTACCCGCCATCCGGATATGAATCCCCGCGCGGATCCGGCTTGCCGGCGTTCTGCGATTCGGCCGCGAGCTCAGTCCTCCCGCTCGGCCAGCACCAGCTCCCCGACCTCTTCGCCCAGCACCTCGCGCGCATCGCGCGGCAGCCCGTCGTCCGTCACCAGCACCGCGGCCTCGCCGAGTCCGGCGAACGCCGACAGCCCGACCACGCCCCACTTCGTGTGGTCGGCGACCACGACCAGGTTCCGCGCGGCGGCGACCAGCGCCCGGTTGGTCTCGGACTCCATCAGGTTCGGGCTGGTGTAGCCGGCGGCGGCGTCCATGCCGTACACGCCGAGGAACACCTGGTCCAGGTGCAGGGTGCGGATGGCCTGGACCGCTATCGGGCCGACCAGTGCCTCCGAGGGCGTGCGCATGCCGCCGGTCAGAATCACCGTCTGGTTGTTGCCGGGCTGCGCGCTCTCGTGTGCGTGGAGCACGTCGGCGACCCGGAGCGAGTTCGTCACCACCGTCAGGTCCGGCACGCCGACCAGGTGCCGCGCCAGCGTGTACGTGGTGCTGCCGCCGCTGATGCCGATGGCGGTGCCGGGACGCACCAGGGCCGCGGCCTTGCGCGCGATGGCGTCTTTGGCCGGCTGCTCCATCTCGGCCTTGACCGTGAACGCCGGTTCGTCCGTGGAGCCGGCACGGCGCACCGTCGCGCCGCCGTGCACCTTCGTCAGGAGCCCGCGCGAGTCCAGCACGTCCAGGTCCCGCCGCACGGTCATGTCCGACACGCCCAGCAGGCGCGTCAGATCGTTGACCCGCACGCCCCCGGTCCGCTGGACCTCCTCGAGGATCCGCGCCTGCCGCTGCGCTGCCAGCATCGGATGTCCCTGTCCCCTTCATGCCGCCCGGCTGCCCCGGCTGCCCGTCCGGTCTGTCACCGGCTAACGCACGGTAACACGCTCACCAACTCTTACAGGCTTGGTAAAGCGCCAGGCCGGGGATCCGCGCCGAACGCACCCGCCGTGGCGCGTCGAAACCGGCGCCGTGCAGCCAGCTCTGGAGCTCCGCGGGAGTGTGCACGGTCGACCCGGAAGTCAGCCGGACGAACAGCGCCAAGTGCGTCGCGGCCGCGTTGGGCCTCGGCCGGCCCGGGCGCGCCGGCTCGGCGAAGGCGTCCAGCACCGCGAGCGTGCCGCCGGGTTTCAAAGCCCTGGCAGCGCGCTCGAACAAAGCCGGTATCTCGGCCTCGGTGAGATGGTGCAGCAGGTTGAAGAAGAGCACGGCGTCCTGCCCGCCGGGGAACTCGGCCGTCCGAGCGTCGCCCTCGACGAACCGCACCCGATGCGCCAGCCCCGCCGCCTTGATCACCTCGCGCCCGACCCGCGCGCTGCCCGGCAGGTCCAGCACGGTCGCGGAGAGCCCGGTGTGCCGCCGGCACAGCGTGGCGGCGTACCAGCCGTGGCCGCCGCCTACGTCCAGCACGCTGCGCGCGCGCTCCGGCAGCACCATCCGCCGCGCGACCTCCGGGGCGGTCAGGCGTGCCAGGTCCAGCTGGCCCAGCACGTACCGCCGCCAGTAAGGGTCCTCAGGGCCCCGGTCGTGCTGCTCGACGGAAGCACCCGTCTCTATCACCCGGTCCAGATCCCGCCACCAGTCGAAGTAGTCTCCACAGGCGTTCACGAACCGCGCCACGCCCACCTCGGACTCCGGATCCAGCCACCGCCGGTCGCGCCGAGTGAGCCGGACCGAGCCGTCCGCGGCCTGCCGCACGTGGCCGCCCGCGATCAGGCAGTCGATCAGCAACCGGGTCGGCGTGGGCGCCAGCCCCAAGTCCTCGGCGATCTCCTCCGGCCGGGCCGGGGCGCTCGCGATCCGCGCGACGACACCCGTGCGCACCGCCGCCACCAACACGCCAGAGGCCGCAACCCCGCCCCATGCCTCAGCGGCAGGAGTCGGCACTAGGTTGGCGCGCAGAGCCACACGCTCCAAAGGGTTGCCACCACGCAGGGCCAGTCGCATGGTCCTTGCATACCCCCGCTGAGGAGAACTTGATGCCGATCCTCAAAGCACTGTTCCATACCTGCCATCCCCTGCCCTCGTTAGCGGTGACGGCGATGTTCGCGGCGTTGATCGTCCAGGCCGCGCCCTCGGGCATCGGGCCCGCCGCGGCGATCCCTGCGGTGCTCCTCGGCGAGATGTCCATCGGCTGGTCGAACGACTACTTCGACGCCGCGCGCGACGCGATGGCCGGCCGGACCGACAAACCGATCGTCTCCGGGGCGATCTCGCAGCGGACGGTGCTGATCGCCGGGATCGTCGCGATGACGGCGTCGGTGGTGCTGGCCTTCTCGATCAACTCGGCGTGCGGCACCGTGGACCTCATCCAGATGGCGGCGGGCTGGTTCTACAACGCCGGGCTGAAGATCACACCGGTGTCGGGGCTCGCCTACGCCGTCGGGTTCGGGCTGATCCCGGAGTTCGCGACCAGCACCGCCCCCGGCGTTCCGGCGGCCCGGCCCTCGATCGTGATCGCGGCGGCCCTGCTCGGGGTCGGCGGTCACCTGGCCAACGCGCTGCCCGATCTGGACGGCGACCGGATCGCGGGGGTCCGGGGGCTGCCGAACGTGCTGGCCGACCGCTTCGGCCCCGGAGCCGTGCGCATCATCGCGGTCCTGCTCCTGCTCGGCGCGTCGGGATTCCTGGCCTTCTCCGGCTCGCCGTGGCTGTGGCTGGGATTCACACTTTCGGCGGCGATCGCCTGGCTCGGACTGAGCGCCGACGGCCGCGCGCCGTTCTTCGCCGCCCTGGCCATCGCGGGAATCGACGTCGCGATGTTCGTCCTCGGCGGGGTACCCCTGTCCTGAACCGCGCATTATTCAGCCATCGCCGGGTACCGCTTTAGCTGACGCACCCGCGTCAGCAATTCCTGCGACCCGGTGAGGGAGCGTACGGGTGTCCCGCATCGCGGCAGTCACTTCAGCTCTCCCCCCGCACCGCCACCGCCAGGCCGACCTGGCCGCCGCGACCGCCGATCTCTGTGCGCTCCCGCCGGGCCGCCGCGCGCTGTTGGACCGGCTCTACACCAACGCCGGGGTCGACACCCGGCACACCGTGCTCCCGCTGACCGGCTACCGGCGCCTGGACGGGATCGGCAGCGTCAACGACACCTACATCGAGCACGCCACCGAACTCGGCGAGCAGGCCGTCGCCGGCGCCCTGCGGCAGGCGGGGGTCGCCGCGCAGGACGTGGACCTGTTCGTCACCACCTCGGTGACCGGCCTGTCGGTGCCGTCCCTGGACGCCCGGCTGGTGCCGCGCCTCGGGATGCGGCCGGACGTGAAGCGCGTGCCGATGTTCGGCCTGGGGTGCGTCGGCGGCGCCGCCGGGCTGTCGCGCGTCCACGACTATTTGCGGGCCTGGCCGGACCACACAGCGGTGCTGCTGGCGGTCGAGCTGTGCTCGCTGAACGTGCCGCTGGTCGGCGCGACGGTCCCCGACCTGGTGGTCAGCGCGCTGTTCGGGGACGGCGCCGGGGCCGTGGTGGTCCGCGGCGCCAACCGCGACGCCTTGGGCGTCCGCATCGTCGGCACCCGCAGCGAGCTGTGCCCGAACACCCACGACGTGCTCGGCTGGCGCCTCGGCCCGCAGGGGTTCCGCATCGTGCTGACCACCGAACTCGCCGACGTCGTGGAGCGGGAGCTCGGCGGCGTGGTCAAACGCTTCCTGGCCGACCACGGATTACAGGTCCCCGACGTGGTCGCCTGGGTCGTCCATCCCGGCGGCCCGAAGGTGATCGACGCCGCGCGCGACGCGTTGGAGCTGCCCGAAGACCGGGTCGCCACGGCGCGCGCGGCCCTGGCCGAGGCCGGCAACCTGTCGTCCGCCTCGATCGTGCACGTGCTGAGCAAGGAACTGACGGCCCCGGATGCCGAGCCGGGCCCGATCGTGGTCGTGGGCCTCGGACCCGGAGTGAGCATCGAACTGCTGTTGCTGGAGCGGCTCGGATGATCGTCTACTACGCGCTGGTGATCGCCACCTGCTTCGAACGGCTCGCGGAGCTGGTCGTGGCCAAGCGGAACGCGGCGTGGAGCCTGGCGCGCGGCGGCGTGGAGAGCGGACGCGGGCACTATCCGCCGATGGTGTTGCTGCACACCGGGCTGCTCGCCGGATGCCTGATCGAGCCGCCGCTCGCGCACCGGTCGTTCATCCCGGCGCTCGGCATCCCGATGCTGGTGCTCGCGATCGGCTCGCAAGGGCTGCGGTGGTGGTGCATCAGGACTCTGGGCGCGCGGTGGAACACGCGGGTGATCGTGGTCCCGGGGATGCCCCTGGTGGACTCCGGGCCGTACCGGTGGTTCGCGCATCCGAACTACGTCGCGGTCGTAGTCGAGGGCTTCGCGCTGCCGCTGGCCGGTTCGGCATGGGTGACGGCCCTGGTGTTCACCACGCTGAACGCCGTGCTGCTGACCGTGCGGCTGCGGTGTGAGATCAGAGCTCTGTCCTCGATCGAAACATCATGCGCGACCTCCTAGTCGTCGGAGGCGGCCCGATCGGCCTCGCGACGGCGTGCTACGCGGCCGAGGCGGGGTTCACCGTGGCCGTCGCCGAACCCCGGACCGGACCGGTCGACAAGGCCTGCGGCGAAGGACTGATGCCGCCCGCGGTGGCCGCGCTGCGGGCCCTTGGCGTGGATCCGGTCGGGCGGGAGCTGCGCGGGATCCGCTACCGCGACGCCGGACACAGCGTGGACGCGGAGTTCCGCAGCGGCCGGGGGCGCGGCGTCCGGCGCACGGTGCTGCACGAGGCGCTGGCCAAGCGTGCCGAGACCGCCGGGGTCGAGGTGGTTCCCGAGCGCATCACCGAGTTCCGCCAGTCGGCCGGCGCCGTCGAGGCTTCGGGAATCAGGGCTTCGGATACGAGGGCTTCAGGCATCAGCGCTTCGGGCATCACGGCCCGCTACCTCGTGGCCGCCGACGGCCTGCACTCCCCCACCCGCCGTGCCTTCGGCCTCGATCCGGCCTCGCCCGCCCGGCACGCGCGATACGGACTGCGCCGCCACTTCCAGATCGCGCCGTGGACCGACTTCGTCGAGGTGCACTGGTCGGCCGGGTCGGAGGCCTATGTGACCCCGGTCGACGACGGCCTGGTCGGCATCGCGATCCTCGGACCGGCCGGTGCCTCGTTCGAGGAGCGGCTGGCGGCGTTCCCGGAGCTCCGCGACCGGCTCGCCGAAGCCACGGCCGCCGGTCCGGTGCGCGGCGCCGGGCCGCTGCGGCAGGCGGTGCGGCGGCGGGTCGCACCAGGCGGACGGGTCCTGCTGGTCGGCGACGCCTCCGGCTACGTCGATGCGCTGACCGGCGAGGGCATCAGCGTCGGGCTGGCTCAGGCCCGGGCGCTCACGGCGTGCTTGGCCGCCGGCCGCCCCGCGGATTACGAGCGCCAGTGGCGCCGGGTCTCGCGGCGCTCGAACCTGTTGACCGCCGCTCTGCTCGCGGCGCGCCGCAATCCGGTGCTCGGCTCGCGCATCGTCCCGGCGGCCGCCGCGCTCCCGGCGATCTTCGGCGGCGCCGTGCGGTGTATCACGGGATGACGTGCCGATCCTGGCAATGGCAAGAAAATTCACCCGGAAGGGTGTTCACTGATGATCACCGAACAGTTCACAAGAACCTGGCTCCAGAGTAGATTGACGTACCGTGGCACGGACGGTCACCCATTGTCACGAATGCCAGGGTATTGACACAGAGCCGAACGTCGAGATCCGGCAGCGACGACACCGGGGGATGGGGAGCATGGCCGACGCCGACAAGGATCCGCTGCCCCGCCACTTCTGGTTCTTCTTCGCCGCCGGCGCCGTGTCCTGGCTCGGCGACGGCGTCATCGTCGTCGGGTTCCCGCTGCTGGCCGCCGGGCTCACCGGCTCGCCGCTGGGGATCGCGGCCGTGGTGGTCACCCAGCGGCTGGCCCCGATGCTGCTCTCGCTGCCGGCCGGGGCGCTGGCCGACCGCTGGAACGCCCGGCTCACGGCGGTGGCCACCAACGTCGCCCAGGCCCTGCTGTTCGCCGTGGCCGCGCTGCTGGTCGCCGGGAACCACATCGGGCTGGTCTCGCTGATCGTCATCGCGTTCCTGGCCGACGCGCTCGGGACGCTGTTCACCTGCGCCAACGGCGCGCTGCTCGCGGACGTCGTGGAGCCCCGGCACTACGGCGCGGCCAACACCTGGATCCGGGCCGCCAACACGCTGATCGCCTTCGTCATCGGCCCCGGCGTCGGCGGCCTGCTCTACGCCACCGGCCGCCAGCTGCCGCTGCTCGTCGACGCCTGCTCGTTCGCGGCCGCCGCCCTGGTCCTGGCCACGCTGCGGCTGCCGAACGCCCGCCCCCGGCCGGCCCCCGGCGCCGGCCGGCACTTCCTCACCGAGGTGAGGGACGGGGTGCGGATCTCCTTCGGCCCCGGCCCGATGCGGCTGATGGCCGCGATGATCGGCACGATGACGCTGGCGCAGGCCGGCTCGGTCGCGGCGATCGTGGTGCTCGGCACGCACACCGTCGGGCTGGGCGAGACCGGCTTCGGCTGGACGCTGGCGGCCGGCAACATCGCGGCGGTGGCCGTCATGCTGTCCATCGGGCGGCTGGCCAAGCTGCGGACCTCCTCGGCGGTCCTGGTGAGCCTGGTCTTCGGGATCATCGGCGAGCTGCTCCTGGGCACCGCGCACAGCGGCCCGCAGATCTCGGTCGGCCTGGCCATGGACGCAGCCGGGGTGCTGATCATCGGCGTGACGCTGACCACCGCGCGCATGCGCCTGGTCCCCCGGGCGATGCTCGGCCGCATGACCGGCGGCTACCAGACGGTGATGTTCGCCGCCGGGACCGTCGGCACGATCGCCGGCGGCGCGCTGGCCGAGTCCAGCGGTCGGCTGCCGTACCTGGTGTGCGCAGCGGTGTACACCACGGTCCTCGCGACGTCGTTCCGGCGGGTCCGGGGACTGGACGCGCAGCCGGAGCCGGCCGCGGCGGTGATCCCGGCTCAGGGCGGTGCCGAAGCGGCCGACGACGTCGCGGCGGTCGAGGTCGTGGACT
>Ga0105240_10004498_pt1 | contig 21190 bp, 18 predicted proteins | sample KBSC54metaG_FD_80426 | JGI IMG/M metagenome (GOLD analysis project Ga0105240, IMG submission 80426) | Corn rhizosphere microbial communities from Kellogg Biological Station, Michigan, USA - KBS C5-4 metaG | ecosystem: Host-associated > Plants > Roots > Rhizosphere > Soil | place: Michigan, USA... | reverse complement strand
GTATAGCTGCGGCCGACGCCCAATAAGGTCGCCAGCTGTTCGTGGGTCATGGGCACTACATCGTGGCCATCGGACCGTTCCATGGCGGACAAGATCCATTTGGCCGTTCGCTGCTCAATCGAATGAATGGCGTTGCAGGCGGTGGATTGAAAGATCTGCGCCAGCATGCAGTCGGCATAGCGAGCGAACACGTTGCTCAGGGTCGGCGAGCGTGTCTTGGCCGCATCGAGCTTCTCGACACGAAGCCGCACGAAGGTGCCACCAAATTTGACCATGATCCGGGTGAAAGCCGGCAGATAGCCCTGACTCACGATGCCCCCGATGGCGCCCTCGCGGCCGACCAGGATGGTTTCGACATCGCGGCCATCTTCATTGGGGACGAGAAAAGTGGCGAGGCTCGATCCGCAGGGAAAATGCACGGTCTCCACGTCGTCGCCGGGGTTGTAGAGCAGTTCGTCCGGCCGGGCGTACTCCGTGACCAGATGGGGCGCGATCAGCGCGTAATCGCGGGCGTCCAGACGTCGCAACAAATTATTGTAGGGGCGGTCGGACGCGGTGACGAGGTGTGCATCGTGGGCGGTCATTTTTTCAAGTTCCACGAGAGCTAGGTTCCATTAAATCAAAAAGGGAACCTATGGTTCCATCGGGGTTGGAACACGCATAGCCGATATCTGGGCGGGACTTATGTCCACAACTGCACAGACGACGCGCATTTTCCATGGTTTCAAGAAGGGAACCGGCGCCCGCCGGCCATGCCTTCACGGAGCTGGTCCGCCACCATGGGTTCCCAGGGAATGCCTCGCGACATGCTGGTCGTGGAAGACGATCCGATCATCGCGCTGGGCTTCGAAGACACGCTGCTTAGCCTCGGTGTGGCCGCTGTCAGGGTTGCCGGCAGTGTTGCGCATGCCCTGGAAATGGTTGCCGAGCGTCTGCCGGATTTCGCCCTGCTGGACGTCAGTTTGACGCGTGAAAAGAGCTTTGCGGTCGCCGAGCGCTTGCAAGCGCTCGGCATCCCCTTCGCTTTCGTGACCGGCTATGGCACCGACGTGAAATTGCCGGTGGCATTTGCGGATAAACCGCGGCTGCCGAAGCCTTGTTCGACCGAGGCGTTGCTGGGCGTGCTGAAGCGCTAGCGCCCGATCAGCAAGCACGAGTTTTCAGGCCCGCTGCCTTTGAGCATCACCCTCGCTTGGGATCCAGGGTGATCGACCACAATGCGGTGTCGGCACGGTCGCGAAGCGTCACCGTCATTTGCCCGGAGGCGCCGTCGATTTTGACGTGGCCAAAGAACTGCATTCCGGCCGAGGGCGGAAGATTCTGCTTGTCGAGGCCGGGCGCCTTGATGAACTTCACCTCGGGGCCGAACGTGTTGTCGAGCTCGTTGGGGCCGAACGTGCCGGCATGAAGCGGCCCGGAGACGAATTCCCAGAACGGATCGAAATCCTGAAACTGGGCCTTGTCGGGATTGTAATAATGCGCCGCCGCGTAATGCACATCCGCCGTCAGCCACACGGTGTTGCGAATGCCGGCGGTCTTGACGAAGCGCAGGAGATCGGCGATCTCCAGTTCGCGGCCCCGCGGCGGCCCGTCGCTTTGCGCAAAGGCTTCCGATCCCTTTTTGTTGGGCGCGTCGTCATAGACGATGAGGCTGAGCGGCATATCGGAAGCGATCACTTTCCAGGTCGCGCGGGAATTCAGCAATTCGCGCTTCAGCCACGCCAACTGATCAGGTCCGAGGAAATAACTGCCAGGACCATAGCTCGATTGCTGATTTTCGCCGTTTGGGCCGCGATAGCTACGCTCATCGAGTACGAACACGTCGAGATGCGGCCCGTAGCGCAGGGTGCGATGGACCCGGCCCGGCTCAACGATGCTTTCGCGCATCGGATACATCTCATGGAACGCGCGCGCCGAGCGTGCCGCCAGCAGGAAGATCTCGCGTTCCTTGTAGGCGGCCGGCAATTGCTTGGAGGCCGACCAGTTGTTGGTCACCTCATGGTCGTCCCACTGCACGAAGATTGGCACCTCGGCGTTGAAGGCGCGCAGATTCTGGTCGAGCAGATTATATTTGTGCGCGGCCCGAAACTCGTCGAGCGTTTCGGCCACCTTGGCCTTTTCCGGGATGGTGAGATTTTTCCAGATACTGCCGTCGGCAAGCTTTACCTCGGGCGAGATGATGCCATCCGCATAGATGGTATCACCGGAGTGCAGGAAGAAGTCCGGCTGATGTTTGCGCATGGCCGCAAACGTCACCATGCCACCGTCGTCGGGATTGATGCCCCAGCCCTGACCGGCGACGTCGCCGCCCCAGACAAAGCTGACATCGCGCCGATGTGCAGGCGCAGTCCGGAAGCGGCCGACCATGGCCTCGCTCGTCACCTCCGGATGTGAAAGGTCGCGAAACCTCACGCGATAGAATATGTCCTGGCCGGCGGGCAAATTGTCCAGCAACAGCTTGGCCGTGAAATCGCTTTCGGGAAGAGCCGCGATCGGCGGCAAGGCGCGCGCGTTGCCAAAGGACTCCGTGGTCGCAACTTCCACCAGCATCTGCGCGGGCCGATCGGCGCGTGCCCAGACCACTCCGCTCTCGGTGCCGACGTCGCCGGATTGAATGCCATGGGTAATCTGCGGCCGGTCTGCGGCGCGGCTGAGCGAGGGCATCGCGATCGTGCCGATCGCGCCAGCCCCGGCCGTCATGGTGGTGGACAGGAATCGCCGACGCGACAGCGGATCATTGCGGGAAATTCGGATCATCTCAAAGGCCTCCTCGGGGTCGGCCGATAACAGCCGAGAGGTCTGACAGGCCTAGGAATGTTGTATGACGATTCGGAGAAAACAGCGCACCGACGGCAGCGCGATGTTACAGCGTGCCTGTGACGCGCAGCGGGGTGCCACTGCGAGGTAGACTGGCAGCCATTGTGGCAAGCAAGGTCTTGCGATCAGCCACGGCGTTATGAAACTGATCAAGCGCGATATTGAACGCGGTGAGCGCACCCTGTTCGATGGCACCATGTTCATAGCAATGCAGCGTATCCCGCAGGATGTCATCTGCCGCCGCCTGCATCTGGTCGAGTTCTTCCATGGAATCGGAGCGCCGGGCATCGGCGATCATGCTCAACAACTGCTCCCGCAAGGCGGTATTGTTGTTGCGCTCGTCCTTTTTCAGATAGCCCGCAAACCAGGCGCCTGCCGATCCCATGGCGGATAGCGCCATCAGGCCCCACCAGATGTAATCGCTGTAGCGGTCGAGAAAAGTCTTTTCCTCGCCATCGACAAAAGCGGCTGCACCCGGATGAACGGGGATCACCGCATCCTTGTCGGTGTCGGGAGTTTCGATTTTGGCGGCCATCGGGAATTCGGCCATGAGCGCCTGCCGGTTGGCGAACAGCTGGCGGGTAAAGGTCGCGATCGTGGATTCCGAAATACTGCGACGGGCTACGATGTGATGGGAGAAACTGATGGTCTTGATGTCATCGTCAGGACGATCGGGGTTGCCGCCGAAAGCGCCCGCGGGAATTTCCGATGATTCGTACGCCGGATGATTCTGCGCGATCGCTTCGGCCGAATCGATGGCCAAAAATGTCGGCGGATGTCCGCTGCGGGTCGAGGCGGCGATCACGTCGGTCGAGATCTTGCTGCTGAGAGGACCCGCAAACAGCCAGGCATCGGCTCGCTGATTGCGGATCGCTTCACCGAATTCGCTGGCCTGAAACTGTTCAATCTCGACCTTGGCAGGATCGACGGCATATTGCTGCAGAATAACCTTCAACAGATCGACATTGGCGGGTGTCCGTCCGATCACGCCGACGCGGTGACCCGCCAGTTGAGAGATCTTGGTAATGGGGGTCGCCGATTTACCCTTGGTCTTCGGCATCCAGGGCGTCCACAGCACCACGACATTCTTGCGCAACGTCGCCACCGCCTGCGCGTTCCTGGGGATCTGGAGATCGCCTCGAATCACGGACAGGTCAACCTTGTCATCGGCGAGCGCCTGGGCACTGGCGGCGGCGTTGTCAGTTTGAACCGGGCGAAGCCGGACCTGGCTCCGTCCGTGGCCAAAAGCCTGGGTCAGCATCTGGACAAGCTTGGTGTCGTCACTATTGGCCGGCCCCACTGCGATCCGCAAAGTCACCGGACGCATTGAAAAATAATACCCTCCGGCCATCGCGCCGGTAATGGCCAGGATGCTGGCGAGAACGACGAACATGGTTCGACCCTTCACCGGGCGCGGTGCGGGCAGCGCAACCTGATCGAATGTCATCGACCGAGCAAACAGGCGTTGAAGGCTCATTCTCATAGCGGCCGATCGGGTCAGGGTGCCACGGTCAAACGGTCACTTGCATCTTAACTATAGCAGGTTTTGTGCGCTTGCAGCAGGCCCCTCCGGAGGGCCTCGCGATCATGGTTACTTCGCTTGGGGAACCGCGAGCCCGCCCGGGAGATGATCCGGTCGCCGGGTTGATGTTAGACTGCAGCTGAGCACAGTGCGCGGAGAAACGGAGGCGATGATGGCAAAGCGGTTATCGGCGGAGCTGCGGAAGTCCGCCCTTCGGGAACTGGCCGGGTGGTCAGAGCTGTCGGGCCGAGAGGCGATCGGCAAAACGTTTACTTTCCGCGATTTCAGCGAGGCGTTCGGATTTATGTCGCGGGTGGCACTGGCCGCCGAAAAGCACGACCATCATCCGGAATGGCGCAACGTCTATAAGACCGTCGACGTCGTTCTCACCACGCATGATGCAGGCGGGCTGACCCAGCTCGATATTGATCTTGCCCGCACCATGAACGCCATTGCGGCGTCGATGACCGATCGGTGAAGGGCAAGCGGCAACCGGGCGGTTCACTCACCCCGAGCGCGGAGCTTCGATGCTGGCCTTGCATGGGCATCGGCCTATGCCCAAATGTGAGACGTCGATTGTAGAGGTAGGCCTGACGAGCAGGGGGTCGCCATGAGCTTCGAACATAGCGTGGGTTTTGAACCGGCGGATCGGCTGGCGCAGGACCATGAGAGTGTGCGGCGGCAGTTCTGGACCAAGATCAAGCGCCTGGCGGCGAAATTGCCTTTCGCCGAGGATATTCTTGCCGCGTATTACTGCGCTTTCGATCGGCAGACGCCGCGCCATGTCCAGGCGGCCCTGCTCGGCGCCATCGCCTATTTCATTCTGCCCTTCGACTTCGTCCCGGACATGATGCCGGTGCTCGGGTTCACCGATGACGCCGCTGTGCTCGCGACCGCGATCCGAATGGTAGCAAGCCACATCACTCCCGAGCATCGCCAGGCCGCACGCGACGCGCTCCGTCGGGGGCTGGACCCGGTGGATCAGGCGCAGGCCTGATCTGGACACGACCCGGCGTTTTCCTACGGATGCAGAATGATCTTGCCCATCGCCTGACGGCTGGCGAGCACATTCATGGCGTCAACGGTTTTCGCGAGCGGGAAGGTGCGGTCGACTGCGGCTGAAATCTTGCCCTCAGTGGCCCATTGCATCAGTTTTTCCTGGCCGGCGCGATTCTTGTCCGGATTGCGCGCAAACCAGGCGCCGGAAGAAACGCCGCGAATATCGCAGCTTTTGAGCAGTGCCACATTGAGCGGTATCTTCGGGATTTCTCCGGCGGCGAAACCGACGACAAGAAAACATCCTTCCCATGCAATCGCGCGCAGCGCCGCTTCGGCATAGGGGCCGCCGACGGGATCGAAGATGATGTCCGGGCCCTTGCCGTCCGTCAGCCGGCGCAGCCCGTCCTTGAGATCCTCCTTCGCGTAGTTGAGGCCGAGATCAGCGCCATGCCCCTTAACGAAAGCGAGCTTTTCCTCCGACGAGGCACAGGCGATCACTTTAAGCCCCAGAAGCTTGCCGATTTCGCAGGCTGCGAGTCCAGTGCCGCCAGCAGCGCCCAGCACCGCCATGGTTTGTCCCGGCTTTGGACTTAACCGGTCCTGCAGCGCGTGGAGCGCCGTGCCGTAGGTGACGATCACGCCCGCGGCGCGGTCGAAATCAAGACCGTCTGGAACCTTCACGATCGCGCTGGCAGGGACCGCGGTCTTTTCGCGGGCGCCATTATGTCCGCACACCGCGGCGACGCGATCGCCGACCTTCAGGCCGGTCACGCCGCTGCCAATGCTGTCAACGACCCCCGCAATCTCGGCGGCAGGCGAGAACGGCAACGGTGGCTTGGTTTGATATTTGCCCTGAACCATCAGGATATCAAAAAAGTTCAGCGCCACGGCCTTGTTGGCAATAACCACTTGTCCGGGGCTGGCCACCGGTTCGGGAATGTCAGTCAGCACGAGATCGCCGGGTTCGCCGAACTGCGAGCAGAGCATGGCTTTCATTGAACGCATCCTGATTTCGGTTGGCAGACTTGGGAAAAGAAGTTTCTGCCGTATTTGGCGGCGAACCACAATCGGTTTGGGGCAAACGTCTGCCGCAATCTTTCCAAGCTTCCGTTTCCCGGCTATCCATCGCGTCCAGGCGAACGGGGATGGCGGGGCCATCTTGCAGTCACAATGATAAGGGAACCAATCGGGCCATGTCCGTGCGGGGAATTCTGACAGTTTTGACGGTGATTGCGCTGGCCGGCGCGAACGGCGTTGCACGAGCGCAAAGCCCCGCGTCGAAGGGCGCAAAGGCAGCCAGGGATTCCGCTGGCAAGGGATCGGTGCCCCAGCCGGCAGCCAAGTCGGGCGCCACGTCAGACACCAAGTCCGACACGAGGTCAGCTCAGGCCGGCGGCGCCGAGCCGGCCTTGATCGGCCAGTTTGGTATCTGGGGCGCTTACACGGCCGCACCGAACGGCAAGAAAATCTGTTTCGCGCTGGCGAAACCCTCATCCTCGAAAACCAATCCGCCCAACCGGCCGCGCGATCCGGCCTATGCCTTCGTATCCACGCGGCCGGCTGAAAAGGTTGTCAACGAGGTCTCGGTCATGATCGGCTACACGCTCAAGCCGGGCTCGGAATCCACGCTTGAAGTCGGCGGCGCAACTTACGCGATGTATACCCAGGGCGACGGGCTCTGGATCAAGAACGCCGCCGAGGAGGAGCGCATGGTGGAAGCCCTGCGCAAATCACCTGAGGCCGTGGTCAAGGGCGTATCCGCCAAGGGCACCGCCACGATCGATACCTTCTCTCTCAAGGGGCTCGCCCAGGCGTTGGACCGGCTGGCGCAGGATTGCCGTCGCTGAGCGGCCTGGCAACGGAAAGATGCGGTTGCCCATCGCGGGCCGAATATCTATCTGGAGGGAGGCCGCCGGTACGAAGACGCCCCCCTTTAGCGTTTGCGACAAGCGTCAAAAGCCGTAAATTAAAGCCGTTCCCTTGTAGCCGTCCGCTCAAAGCAGTCGAAAACTGCTTCCGGCACATGTTCAATTCATCGTTTGAAGATTAGCGCCATGACCCGCATTTCCATCGAGGCCGGCTCCCGGATGAACGCGCCGCTCGAGAAAGTACCGCTTGAGACTTACGTGCCGCCGCCCAAACCTTCGCTGGTCGGCCTGTCGCGCGCGGAACTGGCCGAGCAGTTGGCGGTGATCGGGGTGGCACCCGCCCAGCGCAAAATGCGCGCGCAGCAATTATGGCACTGGCTGTATGTGCGGGGGGCGACAAGCTTCGAGGCGATGACAAGCATCTCCAAGGAGATGCGAACCAGCCTTGAAGCGCATTTCACGGTCGCGCGGCCGGAAGTGGTCGCCGAACAGATTTCCAACGACGGCACGCGGAAATGGCTATTGCGGCTGCCGAGCGGCAACTCACTCGAGCGCGCCCACGAAGTCGAGTGCGTCTATATTCCGGAAACGGATCGCGGAACGCTGTGCGTCTCGTCGCAGGTTGGCTGTACGCTGAACTGTTCGTTTTGTCACACTGGAACGCAACGGTTGGTGCGCAATCTGACGGCGGGCGAGATCGTCGGCCAGGTGATGGTCGCACGCGACCGCCTCAACGACTGGGCTGATCGCGACACGCCGACCGGTAGTCGCCTCGTTACCAACATCGTAATGATGGGGATGGGAGAGCCGCTCTACAATTTCGACGCGGTTCGTGATGCGCTTCTGATCGTCGCCGACAATGAAGGCATCGGCATCTCGCGGCGCCGCATCACGCTGTCGACGTCCGGCGTGGTGCCCAACATTACGCGCACCGGCGAGGAGATCGGCGTGATGCTGGCGATCTCGCTGCATGCGGTGCGCGACGAGTTGCGCGACGTGCTGGTGCCGCTCAACCGCAAATATCCGATCGCCGAATTGTTGCAAGCGTGCAGGGATTATCCGGGTTCGTCAAACGCTCGCCGCATCACCTTCGAATACGTCATGCTCAAGGGGATCAATGATTCGCTTGAGGATGCCAAATTGCTGGTCAAGCTGCTCAAGGGCATTCCCGCCAAGATCAATCTCATTCCATTCAATCCGTGGCCCGGCACGCAGTACGAATGCTCTGACTGGGAGCAGATCGAGAAGTTTTCCGAATATGTTTTCAACGCCGGCTATTCGTCGCCGGTACGAACGCCGCGCGGGCGCGACATTCTGGCGGCCTGCGGGCAGTTGAAGTCGGAAACGGAAAAACTCTCGGCGCGGGAGCGTCAGGCCCTGCGCGCGATGGCGATGACGGATTGAGGGCCCGCAACGTATGGCGCTGATTGCCCGGCTGTTCGTCATCCTGTTTGCGTTTCTGGCCGCATCCTTTGTCGCCGGCGCCATTGTGGTAGTGGCGGTGCTTTATCCGGAGTTCAGCGAGTTCGCCCCCGGTCCGATCGACCAGAACGCGCTCAAGATCGTGATAGGCTTCGGCTTTATTTTCATCAGCGGATTTGCCCTGGTTCCGGCGATGATCGGCGCTGTCGTCACCGAAGCGTTCTATATCCGCGGTCTCCTCGCCTATGCGATCAGCGGCGCGATTGCCGGCACGGTCTGTTATCTGGCGCTCACCCCCTTCGATCCGGCGACCTTGCACTTCGACGGGATCGTCCGTCGCCATCTCGAAATCATGGCTGGGGCCGGCATCATCGCCGGCGTGGTGTATTGGATGATTGCCGGACGCAGGGCGGGAGCTTGGCGGCAGCAGCGGCCGCCGTTGACGCCCCCGCCACCATTGCCGGCTCACTCGCCGCCTCCAGATCCCCAGGCCAAGCCGTAATGCGTATGACGCGGAGCGCGGCTTTTCATCGCCGAAAAGCTCGGCTAAACCCGCTTCCATGAACCGGACCGGACTTTTCGTGGCGCTCGGCTTGGCGGTGCTGATCGGGTTGATATTCGGAATCCATCCCGAACTCGACCTGAAACTTGCGGCATTGTTCTACGATTCCTCCGCCAAAACGTTTCCGCTGAAGTTCAACGCCATTGCCGCGTTCGCCCGCGATGCGGCGATGTGGATCGCCTGGGCGTTCGCCATACCCTCGCTGTTCGCGCTAGGGGTCAAGCTGATATGGCCCAACCGGCCGCTTCTGGTGTCCGGGCGCGCGATCCTGTTTTTGCTGCTTACGTTGAGCCTTTCCGCCGGAGTTCTCACCAATCTGGGTTTCAAGACTTTCTGGGGAAGGCCGCGGCCGGTGGTCATCACCGAGTTCAACGGCGACTTGTCTTTCAAGCCGTGGTGGGACCCGCGCGGCGGCTGTGCGCGTAACTGCTCGTTCTTCTCCGGCGAGGGCGCCACCGCGTTCTGGACCTACGCGCCGGCGGCGCTGGCGCCTCCCGCTTGGCGGCCCCTCGCCTATGCTGGCGCAACCGTTTTCGGCGTGGTGACGAGCCTGCTTCGGATGTCCTTTGGCGGGCATTTCTTCACGGATGTCGCAATCGCGGGGATGGTAACCTTTCTGGTGATCTGGCTCGCCTATGCCTGTATCTATCGCTGGCCGCGGACCCGGCTGACCGATGAAGCCGTCGATGCGGCGCTGACCCGGCTCGCCCTGCGTTTACGCGGACCGGCTAAATCGGATAGCGGCCGCTCGGGGGCTGCGCGCCATTAAGTTTTGACGCGCTTTCGTTGCGCGAGCCGGTATCCAGCCCGGATCAGGTCCGGGCAGGCTCTCGCTCGAAAAGCCGTGCCCATCGCCCGGAAATTTGATATTCGCGCACTCAATTCGACTTGAATCACTGATCGGAAGCCAGATGAGCACCATTCTGAAAGGCCTGCCCAAAGGCGAAAAGGTCGGCATCGCTTTTTCGGGCGGCCTCGACACCAGCGCGGCACTGCTCTGGATGAAGCAGAAAGGCGCCAGGGTTTTTGCCTATACGGCCAATCTCGGCCAGCCGGATGAAGCCGATTATGACGAGATTCCCCGGAAAGCACTCGGCTTCGGTGCCGAGAAGGCGCGGCTTGTCGACTGCCGCACGCAGCTGGTTCACGAAGGGATCGCGGCGATTCAATCCGGCGCCTTTCATATCAGCACCGGCGGGGCAACCTATTTCAACACCACGCCGCTCGGCCGGGCGGTGACGGGCACGATGCTGGTCGCTGCCATGAAGGAAGATGGCGTCAACATCTGGGGCGATGGTTCGACGTTCAAAGGCAACGATATCGAGCGCTTCTATCGCTACGGCCTTCTGACCAATCCGAGCCTCAAGATATACAAGCCCTGGCTTGACCAGCGGTTCATTGATGAACTCGGCGGCCGGGCGGAGATGTCGGCGTTCCTGATCGCCAATGGCTTCGCCTACAAGATGAGCGCCGAGAAGGCCTATTCGACCGACAGCAACATTCTCGGCGCGACCCACGAGGCCAAGGATCTGGAGCGGCTGGACAGCGGCATCAAGATCGTGGCTCCCATCATGGGCGTACCGTTCTGGCGCGACGATTGTGCGGTGAAGGCTGAAACGGTCAGCGTGCGTTTTCAGGAAGGTCAGCCGGTGGCGCTGAACGGTCAGACCTTCGCCGATCCGGTGGCGCTGTTTCTCGAAGCCAATGCGATCGGTGGCCGCCATGGACTTGGCATGAGCGACCAGATCGAGAACCGGATCATCGAAGCCAAGAGCCGCGGCATCTATGAGGCGCCGGGTATGGCGCTGCTCCACATCGCCTATGAGCGCCTCGTCACCGGCATCCATAACGAGGACACGATCGAGCAATACCGCATCAGCGGCATGCGTCTCGGTCGGCTGCTCTATCAAGGCCGCTGGTTTGATTCGCAGGCCTTGATGCTGCGCGAGACGGCCCAGCGCTGGGTGGCGCGCGCGGTCACCGGCGAGGTGACGTTGGAGCTTCGCCGGGGCAACGATTATTCGATTCTCAATACCGAAAGTCCCAACCTCACCTATCAGCCGGAGCGGCTGAGCATGGAGAAGGTGGAGGATGCCGCCTTCACGCCAGCAGACCGGATTGGTCAATTGACGATGCGCAATCTCGACATTGTCGACACGCGCGCCAAGCTCGATCTTTATAAGGACACCGGCTTGCTGTCGGCGGCAGACAGCTCCCATCTGTTCAGGCTTGAGACGGACAAGGACTGAGCCGCGAGAACCGCTCGAGCGCAGACAGAAAATGGCCGGGAAAGTCTTCCCGGCCATTTTGTAAGGTGATGCCGATCAGCGCGGCGGCGCGGTGCCCGGAGGCGGCGGGGGCAGCGAGGCCTGGCCGCCATTGAGCAGCGGCGTGATACGTCGGATGGTGACGCGCCGGTTGATCAGGCTCGGCCCGTCCGTGTCTTCCTTGGGATACTGCTCGCCATAGCCCTGCGATGTCAGGTTCTCCGCGGGTACGTTGAACTGCTGCGTCAGCAGCGTTGCGGCAGCTTCGGCGCGGCGATCCGAAAGCGAGAGGTTGTCGATATCCGAACCCACCTTGTCGGTGTGGCCTTCGATCAGGAACACTTCTCGCGGGTTGGCTTGGATGGCCCGGTTGAGGCCGTCAGCGATCACCTGCAGTTTCTGACCCTGGTCCGGCGGAATCTCCCAGGAGCCAGTTGCGAAGTTGATGGTGTTGATGTCGATACTCGGCATCCGCGTGCGAACGTTCGGGCTGTAACGAATTTCGTCCAGCGAGTAGCGCCGCTCGATGCGCTCCACCGGCGGCGCCACCATGGTCTCATAGATCACTTCCGGCGTGGCCTCGTCGGCGGCGACGATGTAGCGATTATAGGGGATACGCACCACCGGCGGGGGCAGGTCGACATAGAAGCCAGCGACTGAACTCGGGTCGCGATAGCTGTTGTCGATAATGATGACCTCGCGACCATAGCTGTCACGCCGGGTGCGGCGAAGCAGTCGTCCGTCGCTGCCGACCACGTTGATAATCTCCGTGCCGTCGGGACGGATCACGACGGTGCGGGTTTCGCCGCCGACGGTTTCCGAGCGAATGTCACGGGCTCCGTAGCGGAAACGATACAGGTCGTTACCGCGGACATATTGCTGGCCGCCCGGATCGCGGACGATGATCCGATCCGGCTCGTAGTAGACGGTGCGGCCGCCTTCGACGACCTCCCGCCGCTCGTTGTGGAGGTTGGCGATGGTCGCGCCCACCACGGCACCGGCAACGACGCCCGCGCCGAAGGCCAACGGCGTCAGATTCTCGCGTCGCGGTTGCGGCGACTGCGGCAGCGGCGTTGCGACCGTTGGCGCCTGACGGAAGGCGGGGGCAGCCCTGGGCGGCGCGTACTGCGCCTTGTCGGGAGGGGGGGCTGCTGCGGCCGTTCCGGGAGCCGCACCAGGCGCGGCGGCGCCGGCTGGCGGTGTAGCGGACCGAGCAGGATTGGCGGCGCCATCGGGAGCTTGTGATGCCGGCGGAGTCTGAGCCTGCGGCCGTGTGGGCTGCATCGGCGCCGATGGCGGGCTTTGTGTCTGCGGTCTCACCGGTTCGGTCGCCGGTGGGGCAGAGGCCGGCGGTTGTTGTAGCGGCGTCGCGCCCGAAGGCGCCCGGCCAGGTTCGGGGCGCGGCTGGCCCTGCGGCCGCCCCGGCTCGGATGGATTGGGCGTCGCGGTCGGCGGGTTGGTGGCTGCCGGCCGGTTGGTGGACGGCTCGCTTCTGGTGGAAGGTTCGCGGGTGGGGGCAGGGGGCGCGCCCTTCTGCTCGCGCGGCGGCGTCACGGCGCCGGCCGGCGGAGCCTTAGGTTGAGCATTGGACGGCGGTGCCGGCGGTTCAGCGCGCGGCGGCGGGCTACGCGGCGCCGCGGGAGGCTCAGCCCGTTCAGGACGCCCAGGACGTTCGGACCGATCGGGTCGAGCGGGTGGGTTCGTCGCCGCCGGTGGCGTGGGGCGAGGTGCTGCTGCCGGGGGCGCCTGATGCGGAGGGGCGGCGACCGGAGGGGCCGGCCGCTGGGGCGGCGCTGCCGCGGGGGGCGCGGCCTGACGTGGGGGCTGCGGCGCGGCGCCTCCAACTCCTCCGCGGGGCTCCGGGGACGCTGCGGGCGCCGGCCGGCCGGGCGGACCGCCACGCTGCGGCTCCTTTTTCTCGTCGGCGTTTTGCTTTTTGCCGTCGGCATTCTGCGCCACGACCAGCGGCGAGCCCTGGGCGTGAGAAGGCGCGGTCGGTCCGTACAGGACCGTCAAGGTAGTGGTGGCAAGAAGCGCGAGACGAAATTTGGTCATATGAAGTCCCCGGCAAAATAAATGGGCCAGATCGAAAGTGGCGAACTGGTTGGTGGATCAACAGTCAACCGTTAGGCCGCAATGTGGCGGCGGAACATTCGACATTGGTTTTTATTGCTGCGATATTTTGGCGCGAAATCGGATCATTCACACGTCGTTCAGGGAATCTCGCGACGCAAGCGTGCATCGCGGCACTCGGCAATGGCGGAGCGGGACCCGGCGTCCCCGGTGACGGCATTTCACCGGGAATGTAGCCGGGCAATTCCTCTGGCGTCGACGGAGCTCCCGGCTCCTTGACGGGCGTGTCGGGGATTTCCGGTTGCGGCGTGCCCGGCGGGTCTTCCGGCAACGGTTCGCTTGGTTTTCCCGGATTGATGGGCGGATCTTCCTGCGGCGTCACGGGCATTAGAGTGACACCTTGCGGTTCTCACCCATATCGGGCCGCGTGTTGGTGACGGCGGCGGTGGCCATCTTGACGTCACTGATCACCGTTCCCGGCGAATCCCAGAACTCGGCATCATCCGGGATGATCTTGAGGACGCGAATGTTTGGATCTTCGACGCTGTCCCACCAGGCTTTGGCCAGCGTGGAAAACAGTTCCCGGATCTTGGCGCGATCATTCGAGATCGATGCTGTCCCGGTCAGTGAAACATATTTCTGGTCGCCGGCATCGGCGAACGACAGATTGACCTCGGGCGACCGGGCGATCTCGTCATCTTTGTGGCGCCGTGCATCGGTCAGAAAATAGATCGCGTTGTGGGCACGGTCGAGATAGGCGGCCACCGGGCGGGTTCGCAACTTTTCGCCGTCGCGCGTGACCAGCATCGCAAAACGGATCTTCTTCATCAGGTCCCATGTGCACTCGATATCCTGTCTGGTGTTATCGTTGGCCATCTCGCTACTCTTTCCATATCGAGCGATAACGGCTCCGCCCATTGGATGTTCCTCGTCCGGGTTCCAATGCAGGCGTCGGTGCGGCGGAAACAGCTATTCCGGTGCGTGGCAGACCGCCTCGATATTGTGGCCGTCGGGGTCCAGGACGAACGCGCCATAATAGTTGGGGTGGTAATGCGGGCGCAGGCCGGGCGCGCCGTTGTCGCGGCCACCGGCTGCCATGGCGGCCTTGTAGAAGGCATCCACCATGTCGCGGCTCTCGGCGCGGATCGCGACGTGCACCGGCTTGTTGAGGCCTCCCTCACCGCCGATCCAGAAATCGGGTTTGCCATCGACGCCGAATCCTGCAGCAGGATCCTGCCCGCTCTGCTCCTGCGTCACTTCCATGATCAGGCTGTAGCCGAGCGGTGCGAGCGCGCTGGTGTAGAAAGCCTTGGCGCGGGAATAGTCGGAAACGGGAAATCCCAAATGATCAATCATGGCCATCTCCCTCGTTCATTCAGGCGCGCAGCAACAGGGTGTTGCTCCGCGTCTTTCCGGTCTCAAGATAGCCGCGCGCCACCATGTCGGCGAGACAATCATCCTGCCATTCGTCACGTGACAGATGTTCGATGACGATGGCGCGGGGCCATAACGAGGAGGGCGCTTCTCGGAAGAAGCCGATCAATGCGCGGTCCTCATAGCCTTCGATGTCGATCTTGAGGGCGTCGACATGATCGACGCCAGCCTGCTCAAGGATTGTCTGCAGTCGAAAGGCGGGAACCTCCATCGCGCCGCCATTCTTTGAGGGCTGGCCGCTCACGACATGGCTGGCGCCGAGGTTGTCGCCATCGGTTTCGATCAGGAGCCTGCCGTCCTCGGCACCAACGGCCGCGGCGACCAGTCGGATATGATCGTTGCCGGAAGCTAACCGGTTGAAGGCGAGCCTGGCATGGATAAGCGGGTGCGGCTCGACGGCGACGACGATTCCAGATGGACCGACATGCCGCGCCAGCACGATGGCGTAGGTGCCGGCATTGGCGCCGACATCGACGAATACGCCGCCGGCCGGCAGATGGGCGCGCAGGAAGATGAGTTCTTCCAGATTATAGTCAGGGTTCAACAGGGCGCCACGTTCGGTGGCGCTGGCCTGATGGTGAAACCGGAAATTCGCGCCCTGATAACTCATATCGATGGGACCTGACCGCAGCCAATCAAGCAGGCGCGAGACCATGGGACGGAATGCGCCGCGTTTCAGCCGCGAGCGATGCGCCAGCGAGATCACTGCCTGCTGTGCGGCCGTTGGCGCCAATGCGCCAAACGGCGCGCCGGAACGGGCATGCTCGGAATTCACGGGAAAGGTCATCCTTGGAGTCGAAGCGGGCTCTTGCTTAGCCGGTTTTTCAGGCGGCTCCAACGGCCCTGCGCCGGTCAGACCCTGGACAAGCCGAATCAGCTGGCTTTCGCGGATTTCCCGCGATGGCGCAGAAAACGGGCGAGCAGGCGCCGTTTGCCTGGCCGCGGAATCAATTCGATATCGCTGACGAGCTTGGCGCCTCCCTTGCGCCGCTCCAGCACGATCTTGCGGCTGTGGAAGGCTTCAAGTTCGGCGCGGTGCGCAACGCTGACGATGGTAGCGTTCGGCAGTTCGTCGGTCAGCAATTGCATCATCGCGTCCTGGCTCTTGGCATCGAGCGCGGAGGTCGCCTCGTCGAGCACGATGATGTCCGGGTTGTGCAAGAACAGCCGCGCGAAAGCGAGGCGCTGTTTTTCGCCGCCCGAGAGTGTCTGATCCCAGGGCGCTTCTTCCTCCAGCCGTTCCTTGAGATGGCCAAGGCCCACCTTGTCCATCGCCTCGCCGATTTCCTCGAGTGTCCAGCTGTCGGCCGAGCCTGGATAGGTAGCCGCGCGGCGTAGCGTGCCGGTGGGGACGTAGGGCCTTTGCGGCAGCATGAAGAGGCGACGGTCGGCATGGAAATCGACCCTGCCGCCTCCCCACGGCCATAGGCCGGCAATGGCGCGAACGAGGGTGCTCTTACCGGTGCCGGAGTCCCCGGCCACCAGCACCCGCTCGCCGGGGGCAATCACCACTTCGGTCTCGCCGACAACGGCGGTGCCATCGTCGAGCGTGACGGAAAGATCGTGCAGCGACAGGATTGCATCGCCTTCTGTTTCGCCGTGCTGGATACGGCCCAGGCCCTCGCCGCGTTCGGCGCGTTCAAGTCCATCGAGCGACATCATCAGCGAAGCGATGTGGCGGGCGCAGGCATTCCAATCGGCCAACCGCGGATAGTTATCCACCAGCCAGCCAAAGGCGGTCTGCACGATGGTGAAGGCGGAAGCCGCCTGCATCACCTGGCCAAGCGTCATACTGCCGTCGAGAAATTTCGGCGCGCAAAGCAACAGTGGCACGACCGGGGCGATCAGGCTTGAGCCCTGGGAGACCAGCGTGGTGCGCATGTGTTGACCAGCGAGACGTGCCCATTCCCGCAGCACCTTGGAGAAAGCGCGGTCGATGCCTTCACGTTCCTCCGCTTCACCACCGAGTAGCGCAATGCTCTCGCCGTTTTCGCGGACGCGGGTCAGCGTATAGCGATATTCGGCCTCGGCCTGATTCTTGTCTTCGGAGACCTGCACAAAGCGCCTTCCGATCAGCGTGATCGACCCGGAAGCGATCACCGCATAGACGACGGCGGCGATCACCAGGAATCCCGGGATAGTGATGGACGCGCCGCCGACGCTAACAACGAGCGCCCCACCGATGGTCCAGAGCACCACGATGAACGTCGCCGCCGAGAGCAGCGCCGAGGTCACCCCGGAAACGAAGTCGACCGGCGAGTCGGTGGCGATCCGTAAATCCTCGGCGATGCGATATTCCGGGTTAGCGTGGTCGCCGCTCACCAGATTGAGCTGGTAGTAGCGGCCGTTGCTCAGCCATCGCGACAACGTCGTGTGAGTGAGCCAGGCCCGCCAACGGCGCTGGATTCCCATGCGCGCATAAACCTGCGCCACGCCCAGCATCACGCTGCCGATCGCGAGCGGAAAGAACACGGCGCTCAAGAAAAGCACCGTGGAAGCGTCGCGCTTTTCGATGGCATCGAAGATCGCCCGATTCCAGACGTTGATGCCGTACTGGAAGCCGACATTGAGAACAATCAGGATAAAGAGGCCAATCGAAAGCGGCCAGGCCAGCCGGTCGCCGTGCTTTCCCCAAAATCCCTTGGCGCTTAGCCAGAAGCGCGTCAGCAGATAATCCTTGCGCGCCTGTTCGGCCTTTTCGGGTGACAGTTCCGGATCTGTCTCCATGAGTTCGGGGGGTGGAGGCTCGACCCTGTCGCCGGATTCGGAAACCACCCCGACGATGGGATCGGCGTCTACGGGCTCGGTCGCGAGGTGGGTGGCGGTGTGCGACATATGTGTTAACGCAAGTAATATCAGCCGGTTCCCTTTCGGTTCCCGTGCGCAAAGTAAGTATAAAGCGCACTAGTCTACCCGGCGGGAAGCCCGTAAAGGCGACAGCCGAAGAGGTCGAGCGCGCTTGAAAGGGGTCACCGAGGTGGGGAACGCGCTGCGAGTTCTTCGAACCATCTTGTTGGTCTCCGCAAACATGGAGGTATAGACTCGTGGCAGGCCCAGATAACCTCACCGCGCTTTTCGAGCCGTTTCAGCTGGGGCGTCTATCTCTACGAAACCGCGTGGTCATGGCTCCGATGACCAGGGCCTTTGCGACAGATGGCGTCCACGGCCCGGCTGCGACCGATTATTATCGTCGCCGTGCCGAAGGTGGCGTTGCGCTGATCATCAGCGAAGGCACGCCGCCGTCCCATCCCACCGCGCCGTTTTTCCGCAACTTGCCCAACCTTGAGGGGGATCGAGCGCTGACCGCCTGGCGGGATATTTCCGACGCGATCAGGGCAGCCGGCGCGCATATGTTCATCCAACTGTGGCACGCCGGACTGCTGCGGATTGCGTCAGACAGCGACTTTCCGCACGTAGCCTCCATTGGCCCCTCTGGTCTGTATCCGCACCCAAGTATTCAGGACGCGGTGCGAAAAGACCTGAAACTCGCGGAACGGCCAACTAATGGCGAAGCTCTCGGCGGCCGGGAGATGAGCATCGCGGACATCGACGCCATCATCGATGCCTTTGCAAGCAGCGCCGTCGCGGTCCAGGATCTTGGCTTTGCAGGCATCGAACTTCACGCGGCGCACGGCTATCTGATCGACCAGTTCTTCTGGAGTGTTACCAATCAGCGTACGGACAGGTACGGAGGGGGGATTGCCGAGCGAACCCGGTTTGCGGTCGAAATCATCCAGGAGATCCGGCGCCGCACACGACCGGAGTTTGTGATCTCGTTCCGGTTTTCGCAATTCAAGCCGCCTCACTACGACACCCGCTTATTTGAGAGTCCCTCCGATCTGGAAGCGTTCTTGCGTCCCATAATCGATGCAGGCGTGGATGTGCTTCATCCATCCACGCGCAGGTTTTGGCTGCCAGAGTTTTCCGGTAGCGACCTGGGACTGGCGGGATGGACGAAGAAGATCACTGGCCGGCCCACGATCGCCGTCGGCTCCGTGGGATTGAGCGAGGCCTTCGATCCGCGAAAAGGTACGAAAGCAGAATCTTCCACTGCCGGCCTGGAGCGGCTGATGGATATGATGGCGAGAGGCGACTTTGACCTGATCGCGATCGGCCGTTCGCTTCTAGCCAATCCTGATTGGGTAAAGATCGTGAAAGAAAAGGGTGAGGCCGCGCTTCGTCCATTCCAGAAGGAGGCGGTGGACGTTCTGTTCTGATGAACCCCGCCCGCTTTATTCAGCGGCCTGCGGCTTGGGCTTTTTGCGTCGGCCGACCCGCAGCAGAAGGCGCGCCAGCTGCTCGGTGGAATAAGGCTTCTGCAGAAATTCAAATCCCTCGCTGCCATTTTGCGACAGTAGATGGCTGTAGCCGCTACTCAGCACCACCGGAAGGTCAGGAAAGCGCTGCCGGATTTCACGCGCGAGTTCGATGCCTGTCGTGTTCGGCATCATGACGTCGCTGAATACCACATCATAGGCTGCGGCATTGGCCGTCAGTTCGCTCATCGCGGCCGCCGCGCTTTCGACCAACCGGGCCTTGAAGCCAAGGCCTGTCAGCGCATCCACCGCGAAGGTGCCAATTTCCAGATTGTCTTCGACCAGCAGCACTGACATGCCGCCGCCATCGCTGGAGATGGCTTCCTCTGCGGGTGCGACATGGGGAGCGCTGGTGACGGCGACCCGCGGCAGATAGAGCGTGAAGGTGCTGCCCTTGCCAATTTCACTTTTGACCGTAACCTCGCCGCCGGACTGCTTGGCAAATCCGAAGACTTGTGAAAGTCCGAGGCCGGTGCCCTGGCCGACTTCCTTGGTGGTAAAGAACGGCTCGAAGATTCGGCTGAGCTGTTCCCGCGGAATACCCACGCCGGAATCCTCAACGGATACCGCGACAAAACCGTGCGAAAGATCTGCGCGATCGGAGGAGCCCGGAATTTGCGCGACGGGGCGCACCACAATCGTCAGCTGTCCCTCGTTGTTCATCGCATCGCGCGCATTGACGGTCATGTTGATGAGCGCGGTCTCGAACTGGCTTATATCGGCGTTGATGAAGCAGGGTTGGTCCGGAACCAGGCTTATAATCTGGACCGGGGAACCGACCAGCGTCTGCATCATTTCGCTGAGGGAGAGAATGCATCCGCCAACATCGAATATTTCCGGTTTGAGGGTTTGCCGTCGCGCGAAAGCGAGAAGCTGCGCTGTCAGCTTGGCAGCGCGGTTTACCGTTTCCGAAATCGCGTCGATGTAGCGCTGTCGCCGGTCTTCCGATAATTGCGGACGCTTCAACAGGTCGACCGAGGCTCGGATGACGGTCAAAAGATTGTTGAAATCGTGGGCGACGCCGCCGGTCAGCTGTCCCAGCGCTTCCAGCCGCTGACTGTGTTTGAGCGCCTCCTCGGCCTCTTGCCGCTTGTCCGATTCCGCATAGAGCCGTTGCGTTCGTCGGAATGCCAGCGAAAGGATCAGGAAGATCAGCGCGGTCGCCGGCAGGCCAAAGAGCAGATACTGGCCCATTGCCGAAAGCCATTGAGCGCGAATGGCCGTGGTTTCGAGGCCAGCACTGACATAGATCGGATACTCCTCGAGCCTCTTGTAACCGATCCGGCGCTCGATGCCGTCAAGCGGAGACACCTCCGTGATCAGACCGCCCAGGGGATTTTGCCGGATCCGGTTTGCCAACGGGCTCGCGCGATCGATTTGCGCTTCGCCCTCGAATTTGGGGTAGCGGGCGAGAACCGATCCGTCGGCGAGGCCGAGCGCAAAGAAGCTGCCAGGATCGCGGCCGATCCGCGCGTAGAAATGCTCGAAATATTCCGGCAGCACGGATGCCTGGAGCACGCCGGCAAATCGGCCATCCGCCGATGGGCGCCGTCGGCTGACGCCGAAAAATACCGCTCCCTGATAGGGCGGGCGCGGTATGAGCGCGGCACCGATAAAAACGCCTCGGTCCTCTGCGACATGGAACGTGAAATAGTCCCGATCGGAGAAATCGATATCGGGCGGCGGCGAAATCAGGCTGTTGACGAGGGCGCGCCCTTTCGGATCGAAAACCCAGACCGATTTCAGTTGCGGAAGGGAATCGGAAAGTTGCTTGAGGCGCGCGTGAAGCACCGGCTCGCGTCGGGCGATCTCCGGGTCGGGAAGGTCGCGGATCATCTCGCTGACCACGGAAAGGCTGCGGTCGATGGTCTCAAAGACCTTCAACGCGTGTTCCTGGGCGACATCGAGGG
>Ga0105240_10004497_pt1 | contig 21191 bp, 10 predicted proteins | sample KBSC54metaG_FD_80426 | JGI IMG/M metagenome (GOLD analysis project Ga0105240, IMG submission 80426) | Corn rhizosphere microbial communities from Kellogg Biological Station, Michigan, USA - KBS C5-4 metaG | ecosystem: Host-associated > Plants > Roots > Rhizosphere > Soil | place: Michigan, USA... | reverse complement strand
TTGTACTTTCATCATCCGCTCCATTTCTCTGGCAGAGTATTGCTGGCAGGCGTTCACCTCTCCAGCCTTACCTACCTTTTTTTCAAAGCGGACAGATCATGTGTGAATAGGACCGGACATTTCTCATACTAGCGACAAAAACGCGATTCGCTGTTGCACTCGCACAGAAGCCGTGCTACTATTCTCGAAAGCGGTTCCGGGACGACCCGGCGCCTCCTAACCTAACGGTCGGGGGTGAGCTTTAGCCAGGACGACTTGGCCCTGATTTTTCTAAGGGTGGAGTTTGTTGCTGTGCCCCGGTCAGCCGCAGATCTAATTCGCGCGACGTCGACGCGTACTCCTTCAGTAAACCCCTAAATCTTCTTGCTGGTTTGGCTTTGTCGCCGAGAGGTACTCTCAGCAGCATTCCGTGCGTTTGCGTTCAATCCAGATCAGGAGTTTTAGACATGTCTGACTTGTCCGTTTTTCTTCGGCGCATCGCGATAAGCTCGATGCTCGCGATTGCCGCACTGTCCCCTGCTTGGGGCCAGGCAACCAGTTCGCTTCGTGGTGTCATTACCGATGCGCAGGGGGCTGCCGTTGAATCGGCCCACGTCTCCCTTCAGAGCGTGGAGACAGCCTTCCGCCGCTCTACTCTAACGACTGGCGACGGCAACTATCAATTCCTTCAGGTACCGCCGGGAGCCTATACCGTAGTGGTGGAACAACCGGGTTTTTCGGTGCTCACGCAAACCGGTGTCATCCTGCAAGTCAGCACTCCTGCGACTCTCAACGCGTCGCTGCAAATCGCCACGGTAAATTCAGCCGTGAACGTCGAAGCCGAGATCACGAAGCTCAATTCGGTCGACGCCGCCATCGGAAACGCCTTCAATCAGACACAGGTCCGGCAACTCCCGCTGCAGACGCGCAACGTGGTCGAGTTGCTGAGTTTGCAGCCTGGCGTCACTCAGACTGGAGAGGTACTGGGATCACGCCGCGATCAGAACAACATTACGCTCGACGGTGTGGATGCGAACGACAACCAGAATGCAGGTTTGAACGTCCTCGGCCGTAACCCGGCCCTGGCACTTCCCGGACTCAACGGCAGCGGAACTGACCGCGACGCGGGATTCAACGCGGCGTTGCCTGTGCCGCTCGATTCCGTCCAGGAATTCCGGGTTACGGTCGGCGGGCAGGGAGCTGATCAGGGCCGCAGTTCCGGCGGGCAGGTCACGCTGGTCACCAAAAGCGGCACGAATCAGCTACATGGTTCGGCTTATGAGTTTAACCGAAATACCATCTTCTCCGCGAACGACTGGTTCAACAACCGGTCCGGAGTAGGTCGCCAGCCTTTGAATCGCAACCAGTTCGGATTCTCGACCGGCGGCCCCTTCAAGAAAGACCGCGCGTTCTTCTTCTTCAACTATGAAAAACGGCTTGACCGCAGTGCTGTCAGTCAACTTGTGAAGGTCCCCTCGCTCGACATGCGCCAAGGAATCCTGTCGTTTGCCACCACCAACGGCGGAGTCACGAAACTCACTCCCGCCGACCTCAAACAGATCGACCCGCTTCATATCGGAGACAGCCAGCAGATCCTGAGCTTGCTCCAACAATATCCCGTGGGCAACGATCCTGCGAGCGGATACGACAGCGGGTTGAACTTCGCCGGTTTTCGCTTCAACGCTCCCAAGAATTTGACTTATAACTCGTACGTCGGAAAAGTCGATTTTCACGTCGATCCCGCGGGAAAGCACACTGTTTCGGTTCGTGGAACGCTCGCCGGAAACAGCGAGACGCTGGTGCCGCAATCTTTCCCCGGCCAGCCCGTGAACAACGTCAAACTCAACAACAGCCGCGGTCTCTCCGCCCTGTACACGTCTGTCTTAACTCCATCGATTGTGAACGTCGCCGCGTTCGGCCTGACGCGCATCGGCTTCAATCAGACAGGCCCTACGGGGACATCGTTCACGCAGGACAGTATCGATTCCTTCAGCAACTTCGGCACGCGGGGTTACCTTCGAATCGCACCGACCTACAACATAAATGACGACCTCACCTGGACGAAGAACGCCCACACGATAACCGCGGGAATCAACTTCCGTTTCGTTCGCAATGGCACCACTAATTATGCGAATGCCTGGCCCTCGTATAGCTTCGGGCGAGGCAGCCTTACGGGCCTGGGTTCGGATTGGATCACCGCGGTTCAGAACTACGTGAACGCCGTGGGCGGGGACTCGACCATGCAGAACAGCCAGGCCGTGACCCGCGCGGGTGGGGACCTGTTGGGCCTCATTTCCGGAGGCTCCATGAATTACGCATACGACAAGTCGGGTGCGGCCCTCGCGATCGGGACGCCGACGAAGCGGAACTTCGCCACTAACGAGTATGCCTTTTACGTTGGCGATAGCTGGCGCATCAAGCCCGCCCTCACGCTTACGGCCGGAGTTCGTTATGAGAACGATACCCCGCCATGGGAAACCAGCGGGCTTCAGGTGGGGCCGACGATTCCGCTGCAGAACTACTGGGCCTCGCGGCTCGGCGGAGCGGCGGCGGGGATACCCTCTTATCTCTCGACCCCGACTGAATCGTACGATTTGATTGGTCCGGTAAACGGAAAGTCGAGCTGGTTCGCCCGGAACAACATGAATTTGGCGCCTCGCCTGGCGTTCGCGTATGCGCCGCAGACCGACGGCTGGGCGACAAAGATCCTGGGTAAAGACGGTGTGTTCCGCGGAGGGGCAACCATCTCCTATGACCGCTTCGGCAGCGACATGATCGTGCAGTTCGACAACCAGAACTCGTTCGGGTTGACTGAGAACGACATCCTCGGCTCGTTCAATTTCACTTCGGCCAACCGTTACAACGGAACGATTCCGTCCCTTCCTCCGGCCTCGCCCCACACCTTCCCGTTCACGCCGCCGAACGTGGCCGCCATTTGTTGTACTTATCTCGGAATTTCTTCGGACTTGAAGACTCCTTATGCTTACGTGCTGAATGCCTCCGCCGCTCGCCCGTTGCCGGGTGGAATGACCCTTGAAATCGGCTATCAGGGCCGGTTGTCCCACGCGCTGTTGATGCAGGTTGACACGGGGGGCGTGAACTGGGATTTCAAGGATGCAACCGCAGGCACCCTGGCTCAACTGCAGAAGTCGATGCGCGACATTTTCCTGAACCTGTCGGGCAACAATCTGAACGCGACGCCCGCCGTGCAGAAAATGGTGAGCGGAAATCCCTGGCTGGTTCCGTCGAATGCGTTCGCCGAAAAATACTTTGGCGGTCTTGCCAACCTGTTCTTTCCCGGCAGCGCGTCAGCGAACTATCTGTACCTCATGATGTCCAATGGCATGAGCGACACCGATGTTCTCAACCAGGCCGACCGGCTGAAGACCGTGAATGGGAAAGCATTTCCCAACTGCGTAAGCGTAACCGGTTGCTGGTCCTTCTACGCTCCGCAGCAGAGCAGCCTCAACGTGTGGACTAACGCGGGCGCTGCGAGCTACAACAGCGGCACTCTCACTCTACGGCGTCCGCTGACCAAGGGCTTCGCGTTCGACTTCAACTACACCCTTTCGCATTCCATCGACCGCGGCGGTGGCGCCGAATCGGGTTACGGCTCCTACGGCGGAATCATGCTGGACCCATATGACTACAAGGCTTTCCGTGGATCCTCCGATTTCGACGCACGTCACAATATCAACGCGAACGTGTTATACGAGCTGCCGTTCGGCAAAGGCAAGATGCTGCTCAACAGCGCAGGGCGGGTTCTCGATCAGGTGGTGGGCGGATGGCAGGTTTCAATGATCGCGCGATATCGCTCCGGCCTTCCTTCGGCGATCTCCTACAGCGGAATCTTCCCGACGAACTTTTCCTTCGGCGCGGTGTCATATCCGATCAACCCAACATTTTCCGTTGCGAACGGCTTCGACCAGAAAGGCAACCCCGGGGTCTTCGGGAATACGAGCGCGGCGAGTAACTGGCTGCCCATGTACGCGGGCTCGGTCGGGTCACGCGCCGCTATTCGCCTTGCAGGCATGGCCAACTTCGACATCGCTATCGCAAAATCTTTCAAGCTGCCGTTTGAAGGACACCGTCTCCAGCTTCGCGGAGAGGCGTTCAACGCATTCAACCATGCAAACTTCTACAATCCGAACCTGGATGCATCCAGCCCCTCGACTTTTGGAGAGTATACGCAGGCCGCGGCGCCTCGGGTGATGCAGTTCGGTTTGAGATACGAGTTTTAGCCACCGTTAGAAAGAGAGGAATGAGGACTATGAAACTCCTGCTTTTTGGACTGTCCTGTCTGTCTGTTACTCTCCTGGCCCAGCCGGCTTCCGTCAGCCAGGAACAGAAAGATTTCTTCGAGAACCGCGTCCGCCCAGTGCTGGCGCAAAACTGTTTCGCCTGCCACACGAACTCTCAGATGGGAGGGCTGCGGCTGGATTCCCGGGAGGGCCTGCTGAAGGGCGGGAAATCGGGCCCGGCAGTGGTGCCCGGCGATCCGGGGAAGAGCGTGATGATCAGCGCCGTCCGCCAGACGGGCGAGATCAAGATGCCCCGGAACGGTCATCTGACCGAAGCACAGATCGGCGATCTCACGAACTGGGTGAAAGACGGCGCGGTCTGGCCGGAGGCAGCGAAGACGAGCCAGGCGGCGGGCTCGGGAATCCGTCCCGAGCAGAGAAACTTCTGGAGCTTTCAGCCTCTTAAAAATCCGGATCCGCCCAAGCCGAAAAACGCTACGTGGGCGTTGAACAATATCGATCGTTTTGTTCTGGCAAAAATCGAGAAGGAAGGCATCAAGCCGGCTCCGGTTGCGGACCCGCGTACATTGCTCCGCCGTTTGACCTACGACCTCACGGGGCTGCCTCCAACTTACGAAGAGGTCAAAGCATTCGAGAACGACAAATCGCCGAACGCGTACGAAAAGGCCGTCGACCGTCTGCTGGCCTCGCCGCATTACGGCGAGATGTGGGCCCGGCACTGGCTCGACGTGACTCGCTACGCGGAAGACGACTACCGCATTGCACAAAAAGACATGCACAAGGAGCGGTACAAGTTCGCTTACACGTACCGCGACTGGGTGATGGAAGCGATGAATTCCGATATGCCGTACGACACGTTCGTGAAGGCGCAACTCGCGGGCGACCTCATGGACGAGAAGGTTCGCGACAAGATGATTCCCGGGCTCGGCTTGAATGGGCTCGGCATGTGGCAGTTCAACGACAACCCCGCGGCCATCGAGCGCGCCGACGAATGGCACGACAAGGTGGATGCCACGACGAAGGCTCTACTCGGGCTTACCGTCGGTTGCGCGCGTTGTCACGACCACAAGTACGATCCCATCCCGACGAAGGATTACTATCGCCTGACCGGTGTCTTTGCGAATACCAACTATCACCCTTATCCGCTGGCGGCCAAGACGGTGGTGGAGGAATACGACGCGAAGAAGAAGGAACTCGAGGAAAAGGAAAAGCGGCTGAAGGCGTTTCAGGACGAGCTAACGGCCCTTCAGGCGCAGGTACTCTTTTCGCAGGTTGAGGATTACATGGTCGCCGCGTGGCATGCCGGGGCCGAAAAGAAGGCCACTGTCGACAGCATCGCGGAGCAATACAAACTCGACCCCGAAATTCTGCAGCGTTGGGTGAAGTTCCTGAAGAAGAAACCAGGCAACTACTCCTATCTGGTGCCGTGGCAAACCATGACGGCGAGCGGCGGCGATCTCGACAAGGCGAAGACGCTGGCTCATGACTTCTACGTGAAGGCCGTCGCCATCGACAAGGAACACGAGAAGCTGAAGACTGAGAACGAACAGCAGCTCGCCAAGATCAAGGACCCGAATGAGAAGTTCGATCCGATGCCGAACGGAATCAAGCGCAAGCTGATCCAGCACCAGATCGATCTAAAGGCGATGGATCGAGAGGCAAGCTATCTCTGGCGCGATCTGTTTGAGATGGATCTACCGGAGTCGGTCGGCAACGCCAACGCCGAAGAACTGAAAAAGCCGGGCCTCTTCAAAGTGACCGATTGGGCGCTGCAGCGCCGGCTGAATCCCTCATTCTCGGGTTACATCGATCGCATGAAGGCCGACATCGAATCGTTCAAGAAGGCCATGCCGGCGGAGTATCCGATCGCCGCGGGGCTGGAGGACAGCAAAGAACCTAGCGATCTGAAAATCTTCGTGCGCGGCAATCCGTATGCATTCGGCGAAGATGCGCCACGTGCGTTCCTCAGCGTGCTGTCCGAGGGCGAACCAAAGCCGTTCCAGAAAGGCAGCGGCCGGATGGAACTGGCCGAAGCTGTTGTGAAGCAGCCGCTCACCATGCGGGTAATCGCGAATCGAATTTGGCGCTGGCACATGGGATCGGGGATCGTGGAAACTCCGAGCAATTTCGGATTCATGGGAGAGCGGCCTTCGAACCCGGAACTGCTCGACTATCTGGCGAGCAAGTTCGTATCCGGCGGCATGTCGTGGAAGAAGCTCTCGAAGGAGATCGTCATGTCGCGGACCTACCAGCTCTCTTCCGAAGTGGTGGAAACGAGTCTCGCCAAAGATCAGGACAACCGCCTCTACTGGCGTGGCAACCGAAGACGGCTGGAAGCGGAGGGAATCTGGGACGGGCTACTCTCGGCATCGGCCAAGCTGGAGATGACCAAGATCGGCGGCCCTTCTGAAGAGATGGACGCGAAAATGACGCGGCGTGGCGTCTACGGTGCGGTGAGCCGCGTTTTCCCCAATGAATTCCAGACGATGTTCGACTATCCGCTGCCGACGCTCTCTGCCGAGAAGCGCTACACGACCAATGTTGCGCTGCAGCGGCTGTTTTTCCTGAACAACGAGTTCGTACACAAGCAGGCGGCGGGCGTTGCCGCTCGCCTGAAGGACGCCGGCAATGAAGAAGCGCAGGTGAAGAAGGCTTTTGAGATCGTGTATCAGCGCGATCCTTCGCCTGAGGAACTAGCGGCGTCGCTCGAAATGCTTCACGAATCCGTAAATTCCGGGGTGAGCACGGCGAGCGCGCCGGTGAGTTCGCAGGCCATGTCGTTTGCGGCAAAACCGGCCCCGGAAGGTATGAACGCGGTGGCGATGAATCCGGCTCCGGCCCCAAAAGCCGAGACGCCCTTGGAAGCACTGTGCTGGGCATTGCTCAGCTCGAATGAATTCCTATTCCTGAATTAGGAGAACTTGAATGTCCTGTAACGAAACACCTCGTCCATTCACTCGCCGCGAAGCCCTGTCGAAGGTAGGAGGCGGATTCGGCATCGTGGCCTTTGCCAACATGCTGAGCAACTCCATGAAGGCAGCGGAAAGTCCTGGCGGAACCGGAGCCACGGGAGTGCTGAAAGAGCTGCACTTCAAGCCTCGCGCCAAGCGGGTCATCTTCCTCTTCATGAACGGCGGCGTGTCGCACGTGGACACGTTCGATCCAAAACCAATGCTGGAGAAGTATCACGGCCAGCCCTTGCCCGGCGGCGCAATTCTTACGCAGCGCAAGACGGGCAATCTGATGAAGTCGCCGTACAAGTTTTCCGCTTACGGTAAGGCCGGCACGGAGATGAGCGAACTCTGGCCGAACGTCGGCGGCGTCTCGGAACATCTCTGCGTCATCCGCTCGATGTATGCGGACATTCCGAATCACGAACCCTCAATCACGCTGATGAACACGGGCGCCAATGTGATTGGACGCCCTTCGATGGGCTCGTGGATTACGTACGGTCTTGGCAGTGAGAACAAGAATCTGCCCGGCTACATCGTGCTCTGCCCCTCGCAGCCGCTCACCATCGGGAGCCCGCTGTGGAGTTCCGCATTTCTTCCGGCGATCCACCAGGGGACCTACGTCAAAAACGAGTGGATTGAAGGCGAGCCCTTCGATGCCGCGAAGGTGATTCCCAACGTTACGAATTCGGAGGTGAACTCCGCTGTCCAACGGCGCGACCTGAAATTCCTGCAGAAGCTGAACGAGATAAATCTCACCAAGCTGAAAGAAAAGGATTCGCAACTGGAGGCCTCCATTAAAACAATGGAGACGGCGTTCCGCATGCAGACAGAAGCTCCCGAGGTCTTCGATGTCAATAAGGAGAGCAAGGCGGTGCTCGACATGTATGGACCTGGCAGCACGGCTCTCGGCTGCCTGATGGCCGTGCGTCTCGCCGAAAAGGGCGTTCGGATGGTGCAGGTCTACTACAGCAAGGGCGACCCTTGGGATGCGCACACGGACATCCTCTCCTATCGCAAGCTTGCCAAGGATTCCGACCAGCCATTCGCCGCAGTCGTTAAAGACCTCAAGCAGCGCGGCATGCTGGAAGACACGCTCGTCATTGGTGGAACCGAATTCGGACGCACGCCCGCCATCCAGACGGCCAACGAGATGGTCGGCAATGGTGTCGTGAACGGACGGGATCACAACCACTACGGCTTCTCTCTCTGGCTTGCCGGCGGCGGTATCAAGGGAGGAATGACGTACGGCGCCACCGACGATTTCGGCTATAAAGCCGTCGACAGGAAAGTGCACGTCCACGATCTGCATGCGACTATCCTTTACCTGCTCGGGATCGATCACCTGAAACTGACGTATCCGTATAGCGGCCGCGAATTCCGTCTGACTGACACGGCCGGGGAGGTTGTGCATGACATCATCGCTTAGCATTTCATCGCGGAGCCTCGCGCTGGTGCTGGCAGGCAGTCTGTGCGCCGTGGCGCAGCAGGCGGCGAAGCCGCCGATGCCCGGAGTGCCGGGCGTGCAGGCGCCCATGTCGTATCTGATTCCCGATGGCCAATACTCGATCGAAGCGAACGGAATCAAAGGCGGCCCGGATTGGCTCGCCATCACTGACGATTCTGTCTGGACCAACAGCAGAGGCACCGACATGGTGTTCCGTATGGATCCCAGGTCGAATGCCGTGACTGCCGCGGTGCCTGTGAAGAAGCCGTGCTCGGGATTCGCCGTCGCAGATGGAACCCTATGGTCGCCGAGCTGTGGAGAGAACGTCATCTATCGGATCGACCTCACAACCAACAAAGTAGTCGCCAAGGTGCCCGTAGGTCCCGCGAACACGGAAGGCGGGATCGCATTCGGAGCGGGATCAGCCTGGATGCCGAGCGATCCGAAAGGAATCGTCTCGCGCATCGATCCGGCGACCAACAAGACGATCGCGGAAATTAAGGTAGCGCCGGATTCTTTCACCGCAGTCTATGGCTACAACCTGGTGTGGGTCTCGAGCACTGCGAAGAGCCTGGTCAGCGTGATTCATCCCGCCACCAACCAGGTGATTGCGGAAATCCCGGTGGATGCGAATCCGCGCTTCATGGCCGCGGGCGAGGGCTACGTCTGGACACTGAACCAGGGAACGGGAACGGTTTCCAAGATCGATCCGCGCACATTCAAAGTGGTAGCGACCATCGACGCCGGAGTGCCGGGTACGGGTGGCGATATTGCTACTGGAGAAGGCGCGGTCTGGGTGACACAGAAGACCATCCCGTTGACGCGCATCGACCCTTCGAGCAACAAGGTGACCGGGCAGCTTGCCGGCCCCGGCGGTGACGCGATGCGCATTGGCCATGGCTTTGTGTGGCTTTCGAATGGCCGCCAGGGGAAGGTGTGGCGCTTCGTCCCGCAGAGGATGATCAGCGCCGCTCCGCATAGCTGGACCGAGGATGCGCAGAAGGCCGACCTCGATGGTGACGGCAAGGCGGACGTGCTGGTGGAAGATTTGGATACGTTCATCCCCGGCGAGCCCGCGAAGTTCCGCATGAAGCTCGTGAATGCGAAGTTCAGCGGCCCGTTCGTTCTAAAGACCGAGCTCAACGGCAAGAAAGCCGAACTGCCGTTCGCCCGCAGCGGGGAAGAACTGGTTGCCATCATGGCCGCCACGGAGCCTCGCTGGATTCACTATTCGGTGTGCGTGGCGAACACGGCTGCTTGCACGCCGGAACTGGTGGTCGCTTCACCCACGACGAGTGTCGCCTACGCCGCAGGCCAGGTTCGCTTCGTGCCGGACACATTCATGGTGCCGCCGCCTCCTGTGGTGGGCGGCTACATCTGGAATATTCTCGAGCCGGAGATCCTGAAGCCCGATCATGCCGCCCTGATCCACACAGTGGGCCGCAAGAGCCCCTCGACGATCACACTGAACGAAGACTACGGTGAACTGAAGCGGCATCGCTGGGAGTTTCAGCGCGGCACATCGTTCGCGTACGGCATTTTGACCCCCGACGGAAAAGAAGAGGTGGCCTGCGTCTATGTAAACCCGAGCAAGAAACAAGGGTACGAGGCGAGCGTTCGCTTTCTCATGACCGAGCGTGGTCAAGCCGAAAATCTCCAACCTATACTCGAGAGCAAGGTCCGGGAATGGATCAAGACGAGCTGGCCTTTCGCTAAGGTGGCGTTTCCCGGCATTGACGTAACGATGGCCGCTTGGAACGCGCTGCCCGACGCAGGCCGCTGAAGGAGACCCCATGCGACTACTCTTCTTGTCTCTGACGCTAGTGGCTGCATTGGGTCTGGCTTCCGAGCCCGATGGAGCAGGCCTGCAACCGGGAAAGCTGCCGGCAAAGTGGATGACGGGCGGGCCGAACTGCGTCACCGTGCCCGACTGGCAGGTACACGAGTACAACGAGGACTTCTATATTCTGCGGGAGTCCGGCTGCATCCACTATGAGAAGCCGTTCTTGTATCTCATCTTCGGTGAAGACAAGGCGCTACTGGAAGACACGGGAGCCGGCGAGGTGCAGACAGCTCCGTTCGTCATGGGTTTGATCGAGAAATGGGCGAAGAAGAAGAATCGCGCGCCGGTTCCACTCATCGTCATCCATTCGCATGGGCACGGCGATCACACGGCGGGCGACAAACAGTTCCAGGCGCTGCCTAATGTCCAGTTCATCGCCGCCACCCCCGCCGAATTGAAGAAGGCCGCGGGGATCACGGCGTGGCCTACCGGCCCCGGTCAACTCGATCTGGGCAAGCGTGTCATCGACGTGCTTCCGATTCCAGGCCACAATGACGCCAGCATTGCGCTGTATGACCGTGCGACGGGAAACCTGCTCACGGGAGACAGCCTCTATCCGGGCCGCTTGTATGTTTCGGAAGCCGAGGTTCCTACCTACGCGGCAAGCGCCAAACGGCTCGCGGATTTCGCGATTGAGCGCCCGATCGCGAACGTTCTCGGCACGCATATCGAGCAGGCGCGGACACCGTACACCGACTACCCCAGAGGGACAGCCCACCAGCCGGATGAACACGTTCTGGAGTTAAAGCGCGCGCACGTGCTCGAACTCAATGACGCGTTCCAGCACATGCAGGGCAAAACCGAAAACGTGGTACTGCCGGATTTCGCGGTGGTGGTGCGAAAGGTCAATGCCCCGGCGTCGCCTTCGGTACAGGCCGGTAACGGCATGGGACTGCAACCCGGCGTTCTGCCGGGCGAGTGGAAGACGGGAGGTCCGGATTGCCTGGCCGTTCCCGAGTGGCAAGTGCATCCCTACAACGAGGATTTCTACATCCTGCGCGAATCGGGCTGCACTCATTATGAGAAGCCGTTTCTCTATCTCATCTTCGGGCGCAACAAGATTCTCCTGGAGGACACTGGAGCGGGCGAGATTCAGACCGCACCCTTCGTCATGGATCTGATTGCGAAATGGGCGAAGCGAAGAAAAGCCGCGGCGCTTCCGCTCGTCGTCATTCACTCCCATGCGCACGGCGACCACGTGGCCGGCGACAAGCAGTTTCAGAGCCTGCCCAACGTGCAGTTCATCGCGGCTGCTCCCGCAGAGATTCAGAAGGCCGCCAATATCGCCCACTGGCCAACGAATATCGGCAGGATCGATCTCGGCGGAGGACGCATCGTGGATGTGATTCCGATCCCCGGACATAATGATGCGAGTATCGCGCTTTACGACCGGTGGACCGGCAACTTGCTCACGGGCGACAGCCTGTACCCCGGCCGCCTTTCCCTATCAGAAGCGGATCTGCCCGCCTTCACGGCTAGCGCTCAGCGCCTTGTGGATTTCGTTTCGAAGGAGCCCGTAGCCCACGTGCTGGGAACACATGTAGAGCAGACGGCCACTCCCTATCTCGATTACCCGCGAGGCACGCTGTATCAGCCTGCAGAGCACGATCTTGCGCTTTCCCGCGCCCACGTGCTCGAACTGAACCAGGCGTTCATTCAGATGAACGGCCACTTGCGAAAGGTGGCGGATTCGGACTTCACGGTATTACCGCGCGCCCCCAGGCCGGCCGCGGCTCCTGCCGCTTCTCCAACGAACTGAGGCCGCGCCCCTCAACCAGGATGCCTCGGAACCATGCTCGTTGTATGGGCCGCAAAAACAGGCGCGAGTCATTCTGGGAGAATAAGGCATCCCTATTTTTCAGCCGGTTTAGTCTCTAGGTCCTGGGCGGCGCAAATCGCGATCGCGCTAGAGCACCATTCGGGCGCCAAGTTGGCCTCGGGGCGTTTGCGCCATCCGGAAATCCGGAGGATTGAGTGCCAAGCCCAAGGCCCGGCGTGGGCGTTAGAACCCTTCCTCTTTCCGCAAAAGCCTGGGCAGTGAGGGCGTGTCCACGATCGTGGTGGATATGTTGGGTTTGCTCAAACCCGGCCAGGAATGCTTTGGGGATTCCGCACGGCCCTGATTGTGAGCTCGACGCCGCCGAGGCGCTCTCGGGTACAAGCGGCCCAAGGACTTCCCTATAAAGCCAGTGTGCGACCGACGCCGTTATTGGGCTCCTCTCAGCGGGACTGCTGCACCCGCGATCTTCATTTTATTTTGTATCTTGCTTCCGCGACGACGCCCTTTTTGTGATGGCAGCGACGGCGCTCTGTACGGTGCTTATCGAATCTGTCTGCTCACCTCGGTTACTGGGTCTTCATGCCAACAGCGGGTTCTTCCGAAAACGGTACGCCGCGCGTGCTCTTGGCGCTCGATGGAACAGCCCCAGGGCCTCGTGGCGGACCAGCTCTGGGCTCTCGTCATTGGTGTAGGCTACGGTGGGCCCCAAGCCGGGTTCGACGGATGCCTCACCAAAGTGCTCGTTCCGCTCAGCAAACCCCGGCCGGACGGGAGCCGGGGGCGCAGATTGGCAATCGACACCTCCGCCTCAGTGACGGCACATCGGACTGACGCCTCCACTGCGGAGTAGTACCCAGATCGTCAGAATGCCCGGCCTTCAGACGAGACCACTGGGCGGTGGGATGCCCGTCTGTACGGAAATTTTGCTTGCCTATAAAATCGTTCTGGCCAGCCGGTCGGCGAATCCTTCCACATCTCCTGCTGCCCGTAGGCGGTCAAGTCGAGCAATTCGGTAGCTGTTATCCATCGCCTCGACGCCGCGAATTGTGGTCCAGTAAGTCTCGAAGACATTGGATTTTAGCCGCAGGTAGTAAACGAGGCGCATCCAGCCCACCTGGCGTCGAACCAAGAGGGTCTCGAGCGAGTCTTGCGCCGAATACCAAGGCATCTCCCGGCCCATGAAGTCGGGGTACTACGCGCTCTCTTCGTACGAGCTTTGGCAATACGCGAAGGAGACGTCGCGAGACTGAATATAGGACAGCTCGCGGACCTGCGATGTAACCCAGGCGCACCCTTCGCACTGCTCCGGCGCAGGGTGGCCAGTGTGCCACATCAAGTAGTAGGCGAGGAGCATCCGGCGTCCCTCAAACACATCCAATAGTGTCACGGCGCCACGTTAGCCAATGAGCGGTGTGGCGCCATCCACCTCGACCATGGGGAGCCGGCGGCGGGCGGCTGCGATGGCGTAGCCTTCTCGTGTGTGAACCTTCTCTCGAGCCCGCAATGCATCCCGGCCTGGAAAGTACCCCGATCAACCACCGCCGGTGCTGAAGATTCATCTCTCATGAAGTTTGTCATCGTTTCTTCTTTTGGCGCCTGGAGCGCTGTTTTCATTTCCTGAGGTCGCGCTCGACCTCACTGTCTCCGGTCATATGCTTTGTCATCGCCTTTCCTTTCCACGCGGTGGTGAGACTACAGTCCACCAGGATCTCCTTCTGGCCATGCTCCACGCACCCTGCGGAAGCACTCGCGCAGTTGCTGTGTGAAAACATCCGGCTGCTCGAAGGCGGCGAACTGGCCGCCCTTCTTTAGCTCGCTTTCGCCTCTGCGTCGCGCCTCCGGGAGGCGGCTCCTTCAGGGTCGGTTATGATATCGACCCACTTCGGGTCAGGCGACGTCTCGGCGTCGTAGTTGTCGTGCCAGTTCCACCATTTGTACGGTGGGGTTCGGGGGTAACCCTCTGGCGAATCCTCCCAAGTTTCCTGACGGCCAAGCGGCGTGATATCGAGGTAGCTCCAAGTGGTCCCCATTGCCTCGTCGCCACGATTGTTAATGAAGTATGTGCGGAACACCTTGTCGCCGTCGCGGAAGAACACGTTGTGACCGTGCCATTGATCGACGCCGAAATCCGCGTCGAACCCGTCGGTGATGGTGTACCAGGGCATCTCCCAGCCCATCCGCGCCTTCAGGCGCGCGATGTCTGCCTGCTGCGCGCGTGAGGCGTAGGCGAGGGTGGTGTCGCGGGCGTTCAGATGGGCCAGGTGGGCGACCTGATCGGCGCCCAGGGAGCAGCCGCGGCAGGCGTGATCGGGCCAGCCGAACACCCCGGGCTCGAAGAATGCGCGATAGACAATCAACTGACGGCGGCCCTCGAACAAATCGAGCAGGCTTACCTTGCCCTTGGGTCCGTCGAACTCGTACTTCTTGTCGACAGCCAGCCAAGGCATCCGCCGGCGTTCGGCGGCCAGCGCGTCACGGGAGCGGGTCAGGGCCTTCTCCTTCACGAGGAGCTGTTGGCGCGCAGCCTCCCACTCCTGCTGCGACACGATCGGGGGTGTCTTCATCGCGAGATGCTCTTTCCCGTGTTCCTTGTCTCTCTCTTTGCTTGTTGCCATTTTATTTCTCCTTTGTTTTCTGAAGCAGAACGAGACGATTCGCTCTGAAAAAATTTCTGAACTTGCCGATGCACACCGCCAGAATTCCTCCCGTCGATCCGGCTCCGGCGAGCATTACTGCTGTGCTTGCGATGCATGCTGGGCACATATGTCCCTCCTTTAAATTTCTAATTCGTCCGCGCCTGAGTGCATTATCTGTGTCGTCATTGCATTTTCTCTTTCATCGGATGTTGGCTTTTCGTTGCGTTCGCGAGACGACCGAGTGCGTGGCGGTCATATACAAATACTGATGCAGGTATCGAACGGCCGGGGAGTGACAAGTGTGGCGGGATTCCGATGAAATCGCTGATCACAGCCGGGGCACGCGCCCTCGTTGGTTTAGAGGCCTCCAAACACACGGTTTGACGGAAGTGGCTCGCGTCCCCCAAGTTTTCAAATCTTCGATATTCTTTTCGCAATTTTCCCGTCGCGAACAATTGTTACTCCACCGCCGGTTGCGCCGAACGCAGAAGCGCCACCTTGATTAACCGTGCCGCGCTACTGAAACATGCTTGGCACTCGGGCAACTCTCCTTTCACCGTCTCGGAACAAATGAGTTCTGTCACAGCTCATTCGGGAACTCTTCTTTCAGGAGCAATTCTGGTACGTTTCCTGACCGTTCGATTTCTCAACCCGGTAAGCGAATGCCGCAATATTCCCGCCATGAAGCGAGCCACTCTTCACGTGTCCCGGTCGTGTACTTCGTCCTCCCTTTCTGGTTCTCCTCTGTAAGGTTTTCTACGATATTCCTCCAGCTTCCGGGTACGGTAGTGACCTTGCCCTTCATGGATTTCCATTTCGAATATCGCAAGCAGGCCGTTCAGTCCAGCGAGTGCCCGCGAGCGTTTCTCAAGGGGCTAATCGTGCCTCGATAGGTGCGACGTCCACCGGGTACCACTCAATTTTACCCGTTACAGCGCCATCGACGGTCCATCTAAATTTGAACTGTGGAATCTGAAGCGGACGACCTGGCTCAAGCTGAGTGCCCAATTTGCGATCCGGCTTGTGCCGTAATGGTCATCACTCTGATGGATGGCAGCTCGCGGTTCGCCGACGAACTGAGTCTGGCCACAAATGCGTCGCCATCATCTGGAGCGGTTACCTTTCGAAGCTGGTCAGTTCAGGCATTTTGACGGACTCGAAACAGGAACGTCAAAACATTACCGGATCACGACGGTGGCCGTCGCTCGCGCAGTCGAGGCTTTGCTGGTCATTGCCTCACCCGGCACGGTACTGAGGCATATTGGGAGGTCTTCTCTCAATCCGTTTGCGTTCGCCCGCATTTGTTACGACCATCTTGCCGGCAGACTTGACTGGCTGGATGAACTAAAAAATCGTGGAGGAGAGCACCGATTCGAAGGCCGCGTTGCATCTGGCATCGGTTGTTGCTTCTACGATTCGGGCGTGCTGATTCTGGGCGAGACGGGCACCGGTAAAGCCTCTGTTTCGTTTCTTTATGGCGCTCCTTAATCGCCCTTTCGTAGTCCAAGCCACCTGGCGGCCCACCTGTTCCAGAAAGATAACGTCGTCTTTCTCGAATGCCCTTTCGGACCGTTTCAGAGCCGCCAACACGCCGACCACCCGCTTCTCCAATCAGCGGCAGATCGCGCATCCCGACACTAGGCCTTGCGCCATCACACGTTGATAGAAACGCCGGCCCCCACTGTTGCCGAAGCTTTCAGGATCATTGCGTACCTCTTCGAAGTGGTAAAAATATCGCGTCTTGCCGGTCCAGAAGGTTTTCCCGCAGATTGAAGCATGAGTAGGGATGATCGTGCAGTCGCGCAGCGAACCTCGCGCTTCGGGGCAAAGCGCAAAAATTACATCGAGTAACACTCAGCAGATTCGTGGGTAGCACTTCCACCAGCCGTCGCACGTCCAGCTTCGATGTCGTGCTGTTCGTGATTTCGAGAAGTAATTGCAGACGATCACGTCCTTGCCGCAGCGCCTGTTCATCGAGGTGTCGTTCAGTCGCGGTCCCTGCAATGTGGCTGGCATTCTCGATCAGCTGAAGATCGATGGCGTCCGGATGGCGCACTGCACGACAAAGGATGGCCAACGTGCCGAGGACCTTGCCTTCTCGCGTGAACAGCGGTCGCGGCCGGCACGAACGGCATAGGGCAAGACCCGGTCACGATAATCGTCCCAAATAGACCCGCGGTCCCAACGATCGCCGCACGCCAGATTCACGTCACCAATCCTGCCCCAAGCCCGTATGGGGGGCGACACTCTCTAGCTTATGCCGACTGCTGGTGAAGCGTCAGCGGAGCCGTCACTGCTGCAAGAGATGTTGTTTAAGACAAAAAACGGATGCCAGACCTTCGTTACTTCGGACGTTGCTTAGCCCGGACACCCGGGTTCGGCGAAAGCAGGCGGGATGATGCACCAACTAGCTTTTAAAAACCAGAACGTTCAGCTAAGGAGCCTGCCAAACCGCAACGAATTTGACTAGACGGCGGGCAACTCGGCCAAAACCTACTAAGCTTTCGGCTTGGCTGGAGGGCTTTCGAAAATGATACCCAGACTATTTATGGCCGTGGTGGCACGTGTAAGTTACTGATTCTAAAATCAACCCGGTACGTGCCGATTTCAAGATGTCGCGAGATTGCGGTGTTTGTTTACAAAAAATGCGGGGCCAGATGAGAAAACAAAAGAAAAAAGGATTGTAACTTGTCGAATATATGGAGCCACCCGCCGGGATCGAACCGGCGACCTGCTGATTACGAAACCATACGTGTCAAGTCTCTTTTATACGATGTCTTTCTCGATTCCGGCCTATTTTTTGGCTGTTTTGAGGACTCGGCGAAACTCCTGAAAACCGTGCAAACGCATGAGACTCGGACCTCGTGCTGACAAAACTGCTGACAAAAATAGGAACGCCATGCAATGTTTGAATAGGAACGCCATGCAATGTTTGCTCCCGTTCCTCCCGCGCATTGGGCGATCCTTAATCTTTGTTTGAGGACCGTTTCTCGTGGACTGTACATTGGGTCTTCATCACGTCCAAAAGAACAGTAGCTTTAAAGAAAGCGGCAGGCAGCGATATTACCGATATCGGAGATTCTACTCTTTCGGCACCGGCGGCAGTGGCTCCCCGGCAAGGCCCTTCCGGATGAGCCCGGCCACAAGGCTCGCCCTTCACTGTCTCCAGATTCGGGCGGTTTATCACCTCAAGAGGTGGCCCATTTTTCAACGGATATTATGAGCATTTTTGCGTCGGCACTGACACTTGCGAGCGCATAGAGGATTTGGCCTATGCGGCGCAGACGTCTGGACCCCGATGGTTTTCTGGAACTTCTGAATTGTCCTGAGAATGTTGCCGTGCTGGGGACCTACGCCGGACGGACGTAGCGCCCGAGAGAGATGGACGTTCGTTGTATCATTCTGACAATGCCAAAGATCCGTTTACCTCATGCACATGCGGTGCGAATTCTTAGGTTGATTTATGAATACAACCGAATTTCACGCTCGGACTTGGTGCAGAAAACGGGTTACAGTGCCTTCCTCATCTCGAAACTATGCGAACGCCTTTTGCGAGGTGGGTACATCAGCGAAACCGGGTCAGGAGATTCGACGGGGGGACGCAGACCAACCCTTCTTTCGATAAGTCCCGGCCTCGGCAGGGTGATTGGTATACATCTAGGTACTGTCAACGTTCGGATCGCGTTGACCGATATCACCGGCACACTGATCGAGTCTTTGAAAGCGCCGAGCAAGGCGTCGGCCGGTCCGGAAATCGCCATCCCTCACCTGATCGAACTGACGGAGAGGGTGCTTCACAAGGCAAATGTCTCACATGGCGACCTTCGCGGAATTGGGATGGGGATCTCGGGAGTGCTCGACCGCGAAAACGGCACAACTCTTTTTTGGCCGAAGGTACCGCAGTGGGTAAACGTTCCGGTCCAAAAGCTACTTGAAGATCATTTCCAGTGTGGCGTACAGCTGGAAGACACACCCAGGACGATGGCATTCGCGGAACGCCGGATCGGCGTGGCGCAGGGGATCAGCGAGTTCATCTATTTGATGATTGGCGCCGGAACTGGATCAGCGTTATTTTTGAATGGGCAGCTTTATACGGGGAGCAACGGCTTTGCCGGCGAGTTCGGACACATCACGATTGACGAAAATGGACCTCTCTGCTCGTGTGGAAATCGCGGATGCCTGGAAACACTGATATCAGCGTCTACTTTGATCCGGAAAGCGCAGCAAGCGCTCTCGCAAGGCTTAAGCATTCAGTTATGGCAACTAACGGCCGGCGATCCGGACAAGGTTTCCGTGGAAATGATCGCGCAGGCCGCGCGCGACAATGACCGATTTTCGATACGGCTTCTGACCGAAGCCGGAACTCACCTAGGGTTGGCGATGGTCGGCCTCATCAACCTTCTTAATCCGGAACTGATTGTCGTGGGAGGAGGACTGGCCTTGGCCGCAGGAGAATTGTTGCTTCCGCATGTGGAGCGCGTGATTCGGGATCGCGCGCTGATCCGCGCCGTCAACAAGGTCAGTATTCAAATTTCCGGGCTGCAGGATCTGGATTGGGCTCGGGGCGCGGCCCTGCTCGTCGCAGAAAAAGCATTGGAGCCGATGTTCCTCGAATCCCTGCAGCCCCAAAAACCACCTGCAACGACTGCAAAACGAAGACGGTCGATTTCACGGCGCTGAGTTCTCATATTCTACAAATAAAGCAAGACTATTTTCGCCGCGCTTCAAGCCTTGTCTTGTACCGTCGATATAGTAATTTTTCGCCCAGGCAGGACCACGCCAGTACTGAAAAGTCTCGACAGGTACTTCCTTCCCGTTGAGCCATGCCTTGATGACCAACACCTCTCCTGGCTTGGCGAAGTTCAACGAAATGTAGTTGTGGTCGTTTGGCGCGGGCGGGATGAATGATTGTACGTATGCGACCGGGAAGCGCGCCGCATACCACCAATCCGTGCCGTTATCCTGCAGATTATGAGATGATGGTGCGGCTTGGACCGCAGGTGCCTTAGCGGTGACGCCTTTCGTCGTCTTTCCGGATTCAAAATACACCAGCAGCTCTTGGGAATAGCGTTCATTGAGTAGATTTTCGATGCGACCGCCGAGAAAGTTGGCTGCCGGAGCGGTGGAAGCAAGTTGCGGAAGCCGGACGGGATCAGCGTCCGTCTTCATTTTCCAGATCTGCTCCCCTGTACCCTGTTCCAAAGTTGCGCGCTTGATTACCCAATCTTGAATTTGTTCCTCGACCTTCTCTTTCGGGAACTGAACAGCCAGTGAATAGCCGCCCGCGACGGGTTCGGTTTGAAGTCTCCTACCGCCGCTTTCGATTCTTGTCAGCTTTTCACCCTCGGGAAGATAGACCTGAACTTGGCGGGAGTCGCCCTGGTTCCCTTCGAGGGTGAGCCGGTAGTGATCGGCAAAACGATCGTAACTTGCGGGCGCTCCCGTTACTTCCAACGGCATTTTGGAGTAGCCCGGCTTGCGGGCAATTTCGAATACTTGAACACTGCGGGACGACACTTGGACGGAGAGATGCTCGCCAAGGTCAGCGGTGAGCTTGGCGGAGCCGCTCAGCAGGCGGTCTTCCGGATAGAGTTCATGGCTCAGGTATGGCCCAGGGGCCGTGAGTCCGATGGAGTAATCTATCGGGATCGACGCCTCGGATGGAAACGGATTCGGGTTAACGAGAAAAACGATACTGCGAGTTTCTCCCGCGTGCGCGTAGATCTCCACTTGGCCCAGGCTTGGCATTCCGCTCAACAGCCGGGTATTTGCGTAGAGATCGAAGTTCTCCCGGATGAAATTGGTCCAGCGCGCCAGGAAGCGCCGAGCACTTTCCTGCTGCGCCGGGCTCAATCGATCGAACAGAGCGCGCGCTTCGCCCAACTGCAGATTCGGGGTTAATGCAAGGCCTTGGAGAATACCGAACTCAAAGATCTTCGAATCGGGAAGCACCGAATCGGGCACTACGAAGTACTCGCAGTTACGGAAATATTCTACCGGCGTCAGGTGGTTCAGGAAATACGACACCATCTGGAAGCGGCGCGAATTGTCCAGTTGTTCGGTGGCGTTCAATGCCGGAAAGTAGGTGGTGAAATGAGGGTCCGTGAGGTAGAACGCGTCCATCGAACGGGCGATCTTCGGGACAAACGGAGGCCAGCCCAGGTTTGAGTCGAATACATATCCGGGGACCGCAGCCCGCACCGCATCCAGAGACGATACGAGGTTGAAAACCTGCCGGTAGATCCCCTTCTCACCTACGGCGTGTCCGTGTTTCGGATCGAAGCACGGAGCGA
>Ga0105240_10004495_pt1 | contig 21195 bp, 9 predicted proteins | sample KBSC54metaG_FD_80426 | JGI IMG/M metagenome (GOLD analysis project Ga0105240, IMG submission 80426) | Corn rhizosphere microbial communities from Kellogg Biological Station, Michigan, USA - KBS C5-4 metaG | ecosystem: Host-associated > Plants > Roots > Rhizosphere > Soil | place: Michigan, USA... | reverse complement strand
ATCGCTTGTGTTGCGGTGTCGAGGTTCTTGAGCATCGTGGTGATTTCCGGGTTGTACATGAAGCTCTTCCAGACGATGCCGGTGCGATGGTTCTCGATCATGACGACGATGGGGGCCTGGTTCAGTCCCATAAACATTGGCGACACCCAGTCTGCGCCGGGATTGATCGCGTCACGCAGGCCGTAGATCCCCCACATCGTGTCGCCGTAGTCGCGATAGAGATGCTTGAGAGCCGCCATCGATGCTTCCGGCGTGTAGGGCATCGACGCGAGCGAGCCTGTTGGTGTGATGTTGCCGATGTCGTCCGGCTCGTCGGGCGCCTGGGCGACGTAGCCATTGGGTCCGTCACTGGCGGTGAGTCCCCACGCGTCAGCACCGTAACCGGCGTAGTGCTTGGGATTTGCAACGCCGTAGGCGCGATTGATGAGCGCGATGTTGCGATTGTTCTCAAAGTACGAACTCGTGTAGCGATCGTGCAGCGCGTGTGGGTCCATACCCATGAAGGAATAGTGCGTAAAGAAGAGCGGGCCGCCGCGGCCTACCCCAACATCGAGCTTGATACGGAAGTAGGTGTTGCCGTTGAAGTAGTGATTGCCATCTTTGGTGCCGCCCCATCCTTCGCGGTAATGCTGCGCCGTTTCAGACTGCGAGGCCCAGCCGGAGTAGTACATCGATGCGGGTACGCCGTGCGTCGGAGAAGCGATCGACATCAGGTAGGTGATCATCGTCTCGTTCCATCCGATCAGCGGATGATGAATCTGGTAGGCCCACTGCGGAGACCAGTGCCAGTAAAGAAAGTCGCTGGTCGCGGTCTGGCGATGCCAGTCCCACTCGACGGCCTCCCAGAGCGCGGTTATGCGCTTGCGCAGCGACTGCTCGGCGGCATCGGAGCCCTGGAAGTATCCGCGCGCGGCGAGCAGGCCTTGAACGAGAAACGAAGTTTCAACGAGATCGCCGCCGTTGTCGTACATGCCAAAGACGGGCATGGTGCGGCCGGTCGCGCCATTCATGTAGTGCGACCAGACTCCGTGATAGCGGTCGGCGTGTTCGAGGAAGTTCGCGATCTTCGTGAGGCGTTCCACGCCCTCAGCGCGGGTGATGAAGTGGCGATCGACTCCGACGACGAGAGCCATGATGCCGAACCCGCTTGCGCCGGTGGCAACGATGCGGTCGTCGCCCGGAATGTTTTCGCGCGTCATGCCGGAGTGCGGATCGGCTCCGTCCCAGTAGTAGTGAAAGCATGCCTGCTGCATCATCGTGAGCAGTTCGTCGTCGCGTAGTTCGCGGGTCGCGGCCTCTGCTTCATTCGATTGCGCGGATTCGCGGTAGTTCCAGCCCGCAGCGGCGACCTTGTACTGCGCGCGAACGCCGGATTTGCCGAGGAAGTCTTCATAGCGGTGGAAGCCGGGAAGCTGGATTCCGATGGGCTTGTACGGGCCGTTGTCGACAGAGCGGTAGATGACGTAACGGGCAAGGCCTGCGCTTTCCGCGGACGACCATTCGAGTTCGATGTGGCGGTCGTAGCCGGTAGCGCGGAGCTTCGCGGGAGTGGAAGGAGGTGCTGCGGCACCTGGAGCATCGGCTACGCGAATCTCATCGATGACCAGGGTGTGCCGAACGTTGTCGGGGCGGTCCTGGTGAAAGGTCAGGCTCTGCACGTACTCGGGGTTGAAAGGATAGATGGATGCGGTTGCGATGTCGGAGAAGGGAATGTGGACTTCAACCCATTTGTCCGCCGGAATGTTGCCGGTGTACTTGCCGAGCGGAAGCGGTTTGCTGAAACTGGCGGGGAATTCGGCTACTTGAAGGCCCTCGGGCGAAGTGGAGAGAACGAACTTCGGCAGGTCGCCTGCGGCAATGGCTTGCGGAGCATATAGCCAGAAGTAGAGATTGTGGCCGTCGAGACCGGGGCGCCGGTTGCGGAAATTGAGCATCGAGATCTGTGCGTTCCAGCCGCTGTCCGGCGCGGATTGCCAGGTAAGGCGAATGGCGTTGGGCGGCGTGCGGAAGTGCTCGGAATCAACGGGGAGCCGGTTCTTCTGCTGTTCGACGAAGCTCTGGCCGTTGCTTTGGGCCTGCGAGTGGTAGTAGGTGCCGTGGGTGAGGCTGTTGTCGAAGATGACGTGACGGTAGTAGTCGCCCTGGGCGTACGCGCACGGGCTAACAAGGATCGCGGCGAGCAGAAAAGCAATCACATATGGAACATCATGGTTGCATATAAATCCATAACGATTCGCGTACTTCATTTCGTCTCTCTCGGTTTGTCTGTGCAGGCGGTCTGGCAGATAGCGTGGGCCATGTATCCTGCGGCGGTAGCGAAGGCGCGGCCTGCCTGATCCATGCGGGCGGTAGCTGGGTCTACACCTTCAGTGATGATGCCTCCGTCCCAGTTGCTTGTGAGAAGGATTTTGAGTGCCTTGTCGTGCCCGGCCTTCAAGCGAAGTTCGTCGGCGATGCTCCACGCGGTGGTGAAGGGGACGCGGTAGCTGCCGGGCAGGCCATAAGGCTGGTCGCCGTAGGAGTACTTGTAGTTGCTCGATTGCAGCCATTGAAAAGTTCGCTTTAAGGTTGTGTCGGACTCGGGAACGAAGCCGAGCAACGGCAGCTTGAACAGAGAGCCCGGCGGAATGTCGGTGAAGACGAAGTTCTTGCCGTCCGTCGCTGAGGCGAAGACAGGACCACTCGCGCCCGGGGCAGATGCGGAGACGCAGTTGGCGAGAATGGCTTCGTGCAGGGATGAAGCGCGCTTGGTCATGTCGGCTGCGCTGGATGCGTCGTTGAGGCGGCCGTCAAGGTCGCCGAGGTCGGTAAGCGCTCGCCAGACAAGGACATTGTCGTACGTGATGAAGGGGAGCTTCTGGAACTCATCCTGCGAATCCTGAAGCGATGAGTACAGACCCGTCGCCGCATCGAAGCGAGCCAGCAATCCATCGCGCAGGTGCGTGAGTGCGGACTGATGCGCGGTAAGAAATGCAGTGTCGTTCGTCTCTTTGATGTAGTCTCCCAGTGCGATGACCGGAGCAGCGGCTTCATCAAGCTGAAAACCATCTTCGAGCACTACGCCATCGATAAAGCGCGAGTGCGTGCCGGAGTTGCGAAGTTGGATGGTTAACGCGTACTCGAGCGCGTCCCGTGCGAGAGCGGGATCGCTGTCGAGCAGGGCTGGAAAGCTCCACAGCATCGCATCGCGATCCCAATATGCTGCAGAAACGTAGTAGCGCGGACTTCGCGAGGTGATGCCGACAAGCTGCTCAGTATCGATCGTGCGGCCCCACGCGTAAAACTCCGTGAAGAGGAAGTTGCGATTCATCAGCAGGTCTAGCTCTGGCTTGCCTGTAGTGCGCAGGCGCGATGCCAGCGCTGCCGCGGTCTGCTCGATGACTGCCTGAGCTCCGCTGCGTTCGATCTGTTCGCGAAGCGCGCGCGCATTGTGGGCTGCGCTGAACTCTTCGATTCCGCCGGAGAGGACGAAGTTCGCTTCGACGCTCTCGCCCGGCGCTAGAGTTTTGGACTGGCTGGCATCCACCGAGGGAGTTGGTGTGGTGGGCGGCGCGTTGATAGCGCCTTTCGAGCCGGGGTGCAGCAGCGTCCATGCGAAATCTGTGTCGTTGGTGATGTAGCTGAAGGTTTCTGCGGGCTCCACCCAGGTAGCGGGAGCGATGGAGCGTTCGCCGCGCAGCGCCACGGGAACATAGGTGACGCGATCGATGGAACCGAAGGCAGCGCGCACGCCAATGGTGACGTCGGCAGGCGCAGTGCGGTGGTTGGTGAGCGTCATGCGAAGGAAGGCTGCGCGCGATTCAGGCGGCGCACACCAGGTAAGCGTTGCGTCGAGTCCATCGACGGTGAGATGCGCCGTCGGAATCCAGTACTGGATGAGTTCCCATGTGGGGTTCTGGAATGCAAGCGGCTTGCCTGCCACGGTGAAATAAGGCTGGAGAACGGCCCCACCCTTGTCTCCGCTGACCTGAAGAAGTCCGCGATGACGCATGGAGAGGAAGTTGAAGGTCCCCAGAGCGCCGTCGCTGGCGCGGATGTCGGGCAGAGAGATCCACTGGTTGCCCGTGGGGAGTACGTCGTCTGAACGCAGAGAGATCGGCGTGCGATGTTCAGCAGCGAGCGAGATGGAAACAAAGAACGAGAAAAGCATGAAGACAGAAGCGATGCTGCGAACCGCGCGGCGAACTGCTAAGGGCAAGTAATACCTCCGACGGAAATGCCGGGACAAGCATACACGGGGCGGGTGAGTCGGGCCCGGTTGCGACGGGCCAGGTTGCGCCAGGACCGTAGCGTGCCTGTGGATTGTCCGCGGGCATGAAGTTTCCCAAACTTTCTTGGACGATGGCTCCGGAATGTGAGCTCAAACGAATTAGTTGAGCCAAAGCGAACGGTAGCGTCCAACGGATTCCCGGAGGTTGGCTCGGCGGAAAACATCAACATTGACAAGAGGATAGCGACGGTGGTACCTATTATCCGGTTGCGCAATCGTTTGCGCACTTGAGCACAAACGATTGTGCTTATCCATGAGAGACGCGTTGGCTGTACCCCTTGTAACCGAATTTCAGGAGAACGTGATGCAGGAAAACAATGTACTCAGCTCTCGACAGACCGGCTGGGAACACGGGATCTTTGCGCATCTGCGGACCGGGTTGTGGACCCTGGCCGTGGTGCTGCTTGCCCTGTGCGTACTTCCCGCCCATGCCCAATACCGAGCCAGCCTGCAGGGAACCGTTGCCGATTCCCAGGGTGCAATGATCCCCGGTGCGCAGCTGACTCTGACCGATACAGAAACGAATCGCGCTATCAGCACTACGAGCAATGGCGAAGGAAACTTTGTCTTCAATCAGCTCGCGCCGAGCACATACAAGCTTGAAGCGTCGCGCGATGGATTCAAGAAGAAAATTCTGGACAGCGTTCACATCATCGCCGAGCAGGCGAACTCCTTGAACGTCGTCTTGGAAACCGGTGGCACGACCGAGACCGTGACGGTGAATGCCGGTGACGCGCCGGTCATCGACACTGCGACTGGCAGCATCAGCGGCACCATTACGCAGGAGAATCTGGCGAAGATGCCGGACTTTGGCCGCGATCCTCTGCAGCTTGCGAATCTGGCGCCCGGAATGTTCGGCGACGCTTCGCAGAACGCCGGCGGCGGCACGTACAGCCTGCCAGGCAACCAGGGAGACGGTTCAGCGGGCAACTCAACGGGCCCGTACATGACGGAGAACAAGCCGCAGGTATTTGGAAATGGCGGCCGTAACGACACTAACGGCATCTCGATCGACGGCGTTCAATCGACCAGCGTGACATGGGGATCCGCGGCAGTGGTGACACCGAACCCGGACACCATCAAAGAAATGAAGGTCGTTACGAATCCGTACGACGCCGAACTGGGACGTTTCAGCGGCGCGCAGATTCAGATCATCACGCAGAACGGCACCAACCAGTTTCATGGGACGGGTTTGTTCAAGCTCGATCGGCCGGGACTGAATGCGTATCAGCGCTACAGCCCCGACAACAATCCCCAGCGAAACAATGCAAGGTACAACGAGATGGGCGGTACGGTGGGCGGTCCAATCATCCGCAACCGGCTGTTCTTCTTCTTCGGTTACGACACGATCCGCAATCACGGTACGCAAGATGGTGGCGGTTGGTATGAGACGTCCAGCTTCGACAGTTCCTCGACATCTGGCACGAACGCCAACAAGTTTCTGAGCGTAAAGGGTGTCGGAGTGTCCGCCAAGAGCATTCTGGAAGGCGCTAACGATCCTCACAAGTGCGCTGATGTTGGTCTGATTCAGGGCGTGAACTGCAACTGGATCGAGGGCAAGGGCCTCGACTTGGGCAAGCCCCTGACGATCGGAGTTGGCAAGCAAGATCCTTCGTATGCGGATCCAACCACAGTGAGCGGCGTGAAGACCTTCCATCCGGGTCTTGGCGGCGACGGTACGGGCAGCTATGCCGCGAACATGGACGGCAATGCCGACATGTTCTATGTTGCGACGCAGGGCCCGAACAACACCGTGAACTCACAGTACAACGGCCGCGCCGACGTGCAGGTGACGGGTAAGGACCTTGTTGCCGCCAACATCTACTACGTTCCGGTGAAGGCTGACAGCTTCTCGGATCGTTCGATGAACTTCTTCCATCACAATGCGAAAAACTATTCGATGGGATTGCTCTACAACCACACGTTCAGCGGCACGATGCTGAACGAGGCCCGTGCGGACATGGCGGGTTGGAAGTGGAACGAGCTAAAGGACAATCCACAGATTCCAGCTGGCCTGCCCTCCGCGAACATTCAGCACCAGGATAATTCCAACTCATTTGCAGCATTCTCTGATCCTGGACCGCATGGCATTGCTCCCAGTATCGGCAGCATCTTCGACCAGTGGACCTTGAATTTCAAAGATGTGCTGACGAAGGTTTACAAGAGCCACAACCTCAAATTTGGTGGACAGTACACAAAGCTGGCTCAACTGGATTCAGCGACATGGGCTGCCAGTGAAAACTTCTACTTCAACAACTACTGGGATTTCCTGAATGATGCACCGCAGACAGAGGCGATCAATGGCGCCGATCCGCTGACGGGCATTCCAACCATGTCGCGCAAAGATGACCGCCAGAATATTCCTTCAGTATTCGTTCAGGATGACTGGAAGGTGAAGCCAAACCTGACCGTGAATCTCGGACTGCGCTGGGAATACTTCGGCGGCATGACAGAGAAGAAGGGAAACAATCCGCGGCTCGATCTCGGAACCGGATCCGGTATCCTCACTGGCCTTGCGATCACGCTCCACAAGCCGCAGGTCGATGCGCAGAAAGCGAACTTCGGACCGCAAGTCGGGTTTGCGTGGATGCCCATGAAGCATCAAGGCAAGCTCGTTCTGCGCGGCGGCTTCGGGTTGGCCTACAACGGACTGGAACAGGCGATCACGACCAACACGCGATTTGATCCGCCTTTCTTGACGAACAGCAATACGCTGACCGGAAACAAGATCGTTTACGGAATCAACGATGTGTTTACCTACGGATCTCTCCCCGGCAACCCGGCCCTGATCTCAACGTTCAATTCGGCGAATCTGCCAACGAGCGGCGTCGCGGTGAACATAACGGGAATCGATCCCAAACTGCCAACCACGTATGTCTACCGCTATTCGGTGGAAGCGCAGTATGACCTGGGCAGCCAGTGGGTCGCGACGCTCGGATACACGGGCAGCTCGGGCCGCAATCTGCCTTTGCAGTACAACCTGTACAACAAGTTCGCACCGCAGATTCTGTCGGGAGCTCTTGCATTCAACCCGGCGGTTAACTTCATCGACTGGTATGAAGACTCCGGCACGTCCCACTACAACGCGATGAGAGCCGAGATTCGTCATCAGTTTGCGCACACGTTTGAAGCGGATGTGCAGTACCAGTGGGCACACTCGCTTGACGACGGGTCGGGGCCGTACACGCAGTCTGATTATCAGTGGCTGCCTGGCCGCAACTGGGGAAACTCAGACTACGACGTGCGGAATACCTTCAAGATGTTTGGCATGTGGTCGCCGAAGCTCTTCCATGGCAACTCCGTCGCGGAGAAGCTGGTGGGCGGCTGGACATTCAGTCCGATCTTTGTCTTCCACACAGGGTTCCCGTATAGCCCGAAGTACGGTGGCCTCGGGTGCAATGCCTTCTACAAAAACAACGGAGACTGCGATCTGAGGCCAGCTTCCTACAATGGAGGCGCGTCCAGCAGCCAGGCTACAGACAGTTTCAAGAAGGCATCGGGGCACTTCCCGAATGGCGGCACTACGTACTTCACGCAGCCCGTGGTGGTGAACAACACCAGCCCCGATTGGAACGACATCAACTCCGTACCCACCCCCTCTGCGCTTCCGCAGGCACCGGGACTGGGACGCAATGCGTTCTTCGGACCGCGTTACTCGAACCTTGACTTTGCGGCGACCAAGGCCTTTGGTTTACCGCCGATGAAGGTGCTGGGTGAAAATGCCCGGCTCGAGATTCGGGCAAACGCATTCAATGTGTTCAACAAGGTGAACCTGACCAACATCGATAGCAACATCACCGATACGAACTTTGGCCGTGCCAACACCGCTCTTGGCTCGCGGACAATTGAAGGTGAGTTCCACTTCAAGTTCTAACCTGGCCTACCTTGTCTCCCTGCCCTTCGGGGCAGGGGGATTTCTTAAAAGCCGTCGGCGGAGCGCCGCATATCTGACGCTCGACGGCGGCTTTCTTCTTTTTCGTTCAGATGAGAGTCTTGATCAGGAGTGATGTTGTTGCGAGGCTCGATGCGGAAAAGGTTTTCATTTACCACGGTCATAGTGCTTGCGATGACGGCCCCCGTTGGAACTGGTGAAGCGCGAACTTCGGGGCCGGTCCTGTCGCAACAGCGAGTTCCGCAGGTTTCGGGCGCTTCAAACCGCAATTTCGATTCACTAAGAAAGAGAGCGGACGAGGCACGCGATGCCGGACGGCTGGACGAAGCCGCGAAGCTCTATCACCGCGCATTAGTCATCAATCCGAAGTGGACGGAAGGCTGGTGGTCGCTCGGGACATTGCAGTACGACAGCGATCGCTACGCTGAGGCAGAACTGGCATTTGAGAAGGTTGTTGCCCTAGACGCGAAACACGGCACTGCGCGCGCGATGCTGGGGCTGTGCGAGTTTGAGCTGGGGCAGCCGGACCGCGCACTGAAAGACATCCAGGAGAGCGAGAAACTCGGCGTGCTCGAGGATCAACAACTGCGAGACGTGGTGATGTACCACGAGGGAGTGTTGCTACAGAGGGCTGGGAAGTTTGAGGCGGCAAAAGCTGCGTTGGCTTCGCTGTGCCTGGGCGGGCTGCGAAGCGCCGAGCTGGCCGGCACATTCGGAATGGTGGCGCTACGCATGCGGGATGTTGCCCAACCGCCTTCGAGCACTGAAGCTGGGCAGGTGGTGCAGCACGTTGGGCGAGCCGCATGCCTGAGCGGTGCCAAGGAGTATGACGCAGCGAAGGTTGAGTTTGAAAGCATCGTCGCGGAGAGCCCTCATCTTCCGTTGGTACATTACGCCTACGGACGCATGCTGCAGGATGCGCGGGATCACGATGGAGCCATCAAGGAGTTTGAAGCAGAGATCGCGGCGCAGCCGAAGAGCGTGCTTCCTCGGCTGCGAATCGCCGCAGCGGAGTACAAGTGGAATCCCGAGGAGGGACTGAGGTTCGCGGAAGAAGCCGTGAAGCTGCAGCCGGAGTTGCCGCTGGGGCACTACCTGCTCGGACTGCTGTTGCTGGAAACCGGCGCATATCAGCGGGCGATCCCGGAGCTCGAGACAGCGCGGAAGGCATTCCCGCAGGAGACGAAGATCGACATCTCGCTCGCCAACGCATACACACAGGTGGGCAGAACACAGGACGCCGCGCGCGCACGAGCGGAGTTTGCGCGCAAGAAGCAGGCGCAGCAAGCGTCAGGCGAAGAATCTGTGGAGATTACGGACGCGATGGACGCGAGATCGAAACAATAGCATGCAAGCGCTTGAGACTGATTTACGATTGCCGGCAAGGTTCGCGTCAGGACTTGGGTTCTTCGATGGTGAGGATCTGGTCGGCAGTCACATTCGCAAGTGTTTGCACAATGCGGCTCGGCCAGGTCACCTGAATTTCTTTGATGCTCGTGTTCGCGCCGAGTCCGAAGTGAACGCGCGGGTCGCTGGAGCAGGCGTAACCGACTGCGGTGGTTGCTTCGTTCCACTGCTTGTGGCTGTCCGGAGTTGTGATGCGGATCTGCGCGCCAAGGCCCATGCGATTGCTCCGCGTCCCCTTGAGGCGAATGAGAATCCAATGCTGGCCGACGGCGCCGATGTTTCTGAAAAGTTTAACCGGCTCGTTCAGGCTGCTCACGACCACGTCGATGTGGCCCGTGTTGAAGATGTCGCCGAAGGCCGCACCGCGATGCGCTCCTGGGATCTGAAACGATGCGCCGGCACTCGAACTGACGTCCTGGAACTTGCCGTTGCCAAGATTGCTGAAAACGCTGTTCGGCTCCGGGTAGGCCTGCGCGGGGATGGCCTGCTGAATGTTGTCCATCACATTGGCGCGCGCGACGAAGAGGTCTTTCCAGCCGTCATTGTCGAAGTCGTAGACGCCGTTGCTCCAGCCGGTCATGCGATTGGTGAGCTGGCCCAGGCCGCTGGTCACCGTGGCATCGGCGAATACGTTGCCGCCCTGGTTGATGTAGAGCGGGAAGTCTTCGTGTTCGACGGCAGTGTGCCAGACATCGGGCCGGCCGTCGTTGTTGACGTCGCGGAAATCAGCGCCCATCCCAGAGAGCGCGTTGCCATCAAGCGAGTATGCCACGCCCGCCGCGACAGCGACCTCTTCGAACTTCTTTCCGCCGATGTTGCGAAACAGAAAGTTCGGCATGGTGTCGTTGGTGACGAAGGCATCGAGGAAACCATCTCCGTCGATGTCGGCAAAGCTCACGGCCATGCCCTTGCCGAGGAAGGCGTCGAGGCCGGTCTCGCGCGAGACGTCCGTAAAGGTTCCGTCGCCATTGTTGCGATAGAGGGTGTTGTGCAGCGGCGCGTACTGGTTAGGATGGCAGTAGCCGCGCAGGCCTTCCTTCAAGGCGCAGTACGGATCCTTGTTCACCTCCCAGTGGCAGTAGTTGACGACAAAAAGATCAAGCAGGCCGTCGTTGTTGTAGTCGAACCAGCCCGCGCCAACGGACCACATTTTTTTGCCGTGAGCCTGGGCGCCCACCACTCCCGCCTTTGCCGTGACGTCGGTAAAGGTGCCGTCACCGTTGTTGCGGAAGAGCTGATTGCCGGTGACGTTGGCAACGAAAATGTCGGCGCGACCATCGTTGTCGTAGTCACCAATGGCGACGCCCATGCCGTAGCCTGCTCCGGCCACGCCCGCTTTTTCAGTGACGTCGGTAAATGTGCCGTCGTGGTTGTTGCGATAGAGGCGGTTCCAGTAGTCGGGCGAGGTCTTTTCGAGCGAGGGAATTTCAGCGCCGTTGACGCAGTAGATATCAAGGAACCCGTCGTTGTCGTAGTCGAAGAGTGCGACACCGGCAACCATGGTCTCAGGCTGGTTTTTGTTGGGGGTGGCGCAATTGCGCGTAACGAAATGGAGGCCCGATTTCTGAGCGATCTCTTCGAAACAGATTGCAGGCCGCTGCGGCGCTGCCGGGCCATTGATTTGCGCCGAGAAGGGCCAGAGCCAGCGCGGCGCGAGCGCAGAAGCAGAGAGCGCACCAAGGTACTGGAGAAGCCGGCGGCGTTGCATGCTCGAGATTGGTTTGTCCGCCATGCGCCCTTGCAGGGCCCTCGTGCTGCGACCCGCCAGCGGGTTCGAGCGCGATCCCTCAGTACTGTTATAGACCTGCGCATCGAAGAAAGGCTTGTGAGATGAAGAAAGCGTGTCTGCGCGTATGTGCCGCCCTTGCGATTGCCGCGAGCTATTTGAGTGCGCAGACGGCTGTGCAGGAGATTTCAATCGATGCAAAGGCGAGCGGGCACGCATTTCCGCACTTCTGGGAAGAGACTTTCGGGTCGGGCCGCGCCATTCTCGCGCTCCGCGACAATTACCGCCGCGATCTCAAAGACGTTCATGACAACGTCGGCATGCGCTATGTTCGTTTTCACGCGATCCTGCACGATGAGGTTGGAGTCTACGACGAGGACGATACCGGCAAGGCGGTCTACAACTTTTCTTACGTGGACCAGATCTACGACGGGCTGCTCGATCGAGGCGTGAGGCCGTTTGTCGAGATCAGCTTCATGCCTTACAAGCTGGCGTCGGACCCAAAGGCGATCCACCCGTTCTGGTACAAGCAGAATGTATCTCCGCCGAAAGACTACGCGAAATGGGATGCGCTGATGCGCGCCTTTGCGCAGCACCTTGTTGATCGCTATGGGATCGACGAAGTGGGGCAGTGGTACTTCGAGGTTTGGAACGAGCCGAACATCGACTTCTGGGCCGGAGAGCCGAAGCAGGCCACGTACTTCGAGCTATACGACCACACCGCAAGGGCTCTGAAAGCGGTAAATCCGCGCCTGCGTGTCGGTGGACCGGCATCGTCTTCGGCGCACTGGGTTCCGGAGTTTCTGAAGCATGTAAACGAGCAGCACGTCCCGGTGGACTTCGTCTCCTCGCACGGATACGCCGACGATACAGTGGAAGATCTGTTCGGAACGCACGAGACAATTCCTATGCGCGATCGCATCTGTAAAGCGATCGGCAAGGTGCACAGAGAAATCGCTGCATCAGCAAATCCCAGCCTCCCGCTCATGTGGACCGAGTGGAATGTGCCGTCCTATGGAGATCTTGGAGCGCGCGACAACTGGTATGTGGGGCCGGCGTTGGCCCGCGATATCAGCCAGTGCGACGGGCTCGTGAACACGATGTCGTTCTGGACCTTCGACGACGTGTTCGAAGAAGGCGGTGTGAAGCAGAAGCCGTTCAATAACGGCTTCGGGCTGATTGCTCCGGGCATGATCAAAAAGCCCAGCTTTCATGACTTCGCGCTGCTGCACAAGCTCGGCGATGAACGGATCGCGAACAAAGCCGAGGACGTCCTGGTGACGCGACGGAAGGACGGCACGCTGGTCGTCGCGACCTGGAACCTTGTCGATATGGACAAAGTTGCCGAGGGGAAGCCGATCACCCTGCGCCTGAAATTTGCGGGAGTGGCTTCGGGTGCAAAGGTGAGCATTGAACGCGTCGTCGAGATGCATGGAAATCCGTTGCGCGCTTACACGGCAATGGGAAGCCCAAGGTATCCCACGCGCGAGCAGGTTGCGCAGATGAACAAAGCTTCCGTTCTCCCCTCACCGGAGCAGAGCAAGTTGAAGAGCGGGCAGCTTGAGTTGACACTCCCGGTGAACGGGCTGGCGGTGATTGAGATTTCAGGCAGTGCAAAGTGCACCAGATTCAGCGGAAATCGAGTGCGGAGCTGAACGTGAAACGAAGGAACTGTAAAGAGGCAGGGACGTACATGAAATCATTTCGAAATTCTTTAGCCATGCTGAACGGCCGCTGTGGATCTGTTTTTCTTTTTGTTTCGTTGATGCTGCTCAGTGCAGGGGGCGCCTCGCCCGCGCTCTGCCAGGCGGCTGGCAGCAGTGCGGCGCCTTCAAACAAGCAGCTTGCGTCACCGGAGATTGAGCGAAAAGTCAATGCGCTGGTGAAGAAGATGACGCTCGACGAAAAGCTGGGACAACTGGTTCAATACAGCGACAGCGGATACAGCGGGCAGGCCAAGACAGCAGACGAAACAGCCAATCCGGGAAAGAATCCTACGGAGCCGCATCCGGTTGACGCGATGGAGTTGGTATCGTCCGGCCGGCTTGGATCGCTTCTCAATCTGGTTGGGCAAAAGCGGACCAACGAACTGCAGCACGCAGCGGTGGAGAAGAGTCGCCTGCACATTCCGCTGATGTTCGGCGCCGACATCATTCATGGATTCAAAACGATCTATCCCATGCCGCTGGCGCTTGCGGCCACGTTCGATCCGGAACTTGTCAGTTCGCTCGCGCATATATCGGCCAGCGAGGCGAGGACTGGAGGAGTGGACTGGTTCTACTCGCCCATGGTGGACATCTCGCGCGATCCTCGCTGGGGCAGAACGCAGGAAGGCGCGGGCGAAGATCCATACCTGGGTGCTGCCATGGCGCGCGCTTATATCCGCGGCTACCAGCAGGGCGACCTGTCGTTGCCAACAAGCGTTGCCGCAAGCGTGAAGCACTATGCGGCGTACGGGGCGGCCGAAGCAGGACGCGAGTACAACACGACGGATATGTCGATGAGCCGCCTGCACCAGGTGTACCTGCCTCCCTACAAGGCAGCGGTGGAAGAAGGCGCGGCCACGATGATGAGCGCGTTCAATGCGCTGAACGGGGTGCCGGCAACGGCCAACACATACCTGCTGCAAAACGTCCTGCGAAATTCGTGGGGATTTGATGGCTTCGTGGTTAGCGATTACACGGCAGTGATGGAATTGCGCAATCACGGTATTGCTCTCGATGCGGCCACCGCGGCGAAGAAGGCAATTACAGCCGGCGTGGATGTGGACATGATGTCGCACTACTACGACGCGGAGCTGCCAGGGCTGATCAAGTCGGGACAGGTGCCGATGAGTGTGGTCGACGAAGCGGTGCGGCGTGTGCTGCGCGTCAAGTTTGCTCTCGGGCTGTTTGATCATCCATATGCGGAAGGGAAGGAAGTAACTGCTGCGGTTCCGGAGCATCGGCCGCTCGTGCGCAAAGCCGCAGAAGAAGCCATTGTGCTGCTGAAGAACGACGGCTTCAACGGGGGCGCGGCTGTTCTGCCCCTCAATAAGAATGCGAAGAAGATTGCGCTGATCGGGCCGCTGGCCGATGACACTGGCCAGATGATGGGCGCGTGGGGTATGACAAGGAGAGAACCCGATGTCGTCACGGTGAAAGATGCGCTCGAGCAGCGGATGAAACAATCGGGCGGATCTTTGCTTTATGCGAAGGGGACGGAAATCGAAACGGAATCGGAAGCAGGTTTCTCCGAGGCCGTCGGGCAGGCCAAGCAAGCAGATGTAGTCGTACTAGCGCTGGGCGAGTCGGCTGAGATGAGCGGCGAGGCAGGATCGCGCGCGTATCTCGATCTGCCGGGGAATCAGGAGAAGCTGCTCGAGCAGGTTGCTGCCACTGGAAAGCCGGTGGTCCTCCTGGTGTTTTCTGGGCGTCCCCTGGTGCTGGACTGGGCGGCGAAGCACGTGCAGGCCATCATGGAGGCGTGGTTCCCGGGCACAGAGGCTGGGAACGCGATCGCAGATCTGCTCTACGGAGATGCGACGCCCAGCGCGAAGCTGCCGATGAGCTTTCCCCGCGCAGTTGGGCAGGAGCCGCTGTACTACAACGACTTTCCAACGGGCAGGCCGCCGGTGGGTCTCGATCTGACCCAGCCGCCAAGCGGAGATTCGCGGTTCTTCTCGCGCTACGTGGATGTACCAAACGACGCCTTGTTTCCTTTCGGATTTGGGCTGAGCTATACGAAGTTCGCATATGACGGCGTTTCAGTTTCGAGACATTCGGTCTCATTGAAAGATGCGAGCCGCACGGATGCGAAGGATCTCGTCACGGTGACGGCAACGGTCAAGAACGCGGGCGATCGCGAAGGTACGGAGATTGTGCAGTGCTACGTGCGCAATCTGGGAGCGAGCCTGGAGCAGCCGGTGCGCAGCCTGAAAGGCTTCGAACGAGTGACGTTGAAGCCGGGCGAGTCGAAGCAGGTTACGTTCAAACTGGGCTTCCCGGAGCTTTCGTTCTTCAATAACGATGGACGCGCCGTGATCGAGCCGACGAATTACACGGTCTGGGTGGGAGGAAGCTCGACCGCCGATCTGCACGATGAGTTCAAGATTGTCCAGTGATTCTCGCTGCTGAAGAGCGCTCGCAACAAACCTAACAACAAAACATTCATACCGAACGGCGATACTGGTTGCAATGAACCGATATCGCCGTTCTCTTTTTGTTCTGGCATGTGCCGCCCCATCTCTGGCTTTCGCGCAAAGTGGAGTGAAGAGCACGCTTCCCAATGGCCGGCAAATTGAGCCTGCCGGGAAGTGGATTTCAGTTGCGCCGTATCCGTTCGCGCTTGCGATCCGCAGCGACGGCAAGCAGGCTGCAGTGCCGTCGATCGGCTTTCCGTTTGCGTTGAATGTGATCGACGATCCCGCGGCCGATCACCCGCGCACTCAACGCTTCCCGAAGACGACAGAAAACGATCCGGCGGTCGAGGTAGACGCGGGAGTCGCCTACTCCCCGGATGGAAAGCTGCTGTATGTTTCAACCGGCGATTCGGGCAAGGTTCGCACGTACGAGACGGCGTCGTGGACTGTCACGAACGAAGCATCGCTGGATGGAGAGCTTGGCGGCAAGAAATTCGAGAAGAGTTTTGCCGGCGCCTTGCAAGTCTCGAGAGACGGAAGGTTGCTGTTCGTCGTTGACGAGGCCAACTGGCGGCTTGTCGTCATCGATGCGCAAACTCTGAAGGCGCTCGGCTTGGTAGACACGGGGCGCTATCCATTCGGTCTTGCCCTCTCTCCCGACGGATCGAAGGTGTACGTCACAAACACAGGGCTCTTCGAGTACCGCTTGATTCCCGGAGTCGGGGCGGGTGAACATCCCGCGGGCGGCTTGCGATTTCCCCCATTCGGCTATCCGTCGGCAGCAGCCCGAAAGGGTACGCAGGTTGAGGGCAAGCACGTGCCAGGGCTGGGCGACGAGAATTCCGACGAGGGCAGCTCATTGTGGACAATGGACGTGCGCGATCCGACGAAACCGGCCCTCATCAGCAAGCTTCGACTTGGCGATCGAATCACGGAATCAGGCAAGGGCACGATTGGCGGTGGCGCTCCCACGGGCGTGGCCGCATCAGCCGACTCGGTCTATGTCGCGCTCGCGCATTCAGATTCCGTGGTGAAGATCAGCGCGGACGGCAAGCGCGTTGTTGCTGAAGCTGCGCTGTCACCCTTCTCGGGCGCGTCATTTCAGGATGCGGAGCACAGGCCTCTGCGCGGAGTGATGCCGAACGGCGTGGCTCTGCACGAACATCGCGTGTATGTCGCCGAGTCGGGCATCAACGCGGTCGCGGTGCTGGACGCTGCGACCATGCGTGTCATCGAGCACATTCCGGTTGGCTGGAACCCGGCGGCCGTTGCGGTCGACGAGAGCGGAAAGAATCTGTTCGTAGTAAACGCAAAGGGGAAGGGCGCGGGTCCAAATGGCGGAAGCCGTCATGATCCGCAAGCGCCAACATATATTGGCTCGCTCGAGCTAGGCAGTTTGAGCGTAATCTCGCTTGCAGACCGGAACGCGCCTGAGCAGTCCACTCCACGGGTGGTTGCCCTCAACTCCGTCAATGTCGCGCAGCACGCGAAGCTGCCGAAGCTGAAGCATTGTTTCCTGATCATTCGCGAGAACCGGACGTTTGATGAGGTGCTGGGAGATCTGCCCGGAGTGAATGGCGACCCGTCGCTGGCGCGTTATGGAATGGACGGATGGGCAGCGCTCGACGATGATGCGGGTCCTAAGCGGACAACAGCACCTCAGGCTACGCACCTGAAGGTAACGCCGAATCTGCATGCCCTGGCAAAGCAGTTTGCGATCAGTGACAACTTCTATGTCGATTCCGATGTTTCCGCGGATGGTCACCGCTGGGTCGTCGGAATCAATCCCACGCCGTTTTTCAATACCGCGTGGACATCGAACTACGGCGGACGCCGGCACGAGGACGCTCGCGACCAGCAGCCTGGCAGGCGAGCGCTGTTCGGCGGCGCAGACGGACCCATGCCGGAGGACGAGCCGCAGTTCGGGTCGCTGTGGGAGCATCTCGCCGCCGGAGGAACGGGCGGCACCGGCATCCTTAATTACGGAGAGGGCCTGGAGCTTGAAGGCAACGACGAGCGGGCCGGAGCGGAACCCGAGGGCCAGCGCCTGCTGCTGAACGCGCCGATGCCGCGCCCGGTGTTTGAAGCGAGCGATCGGCGCTTTCCAACCTTCAATCTTGGCATTCCTGATCAACTCAGGGTCGCGGAGTTCGAACAGGATTTCAGCCGCAGGCTTGCAGCCGGAAAGATCCCCGGGCTCATCGTGATTCGCCTGCCCAACGATCACACGGCGGAGCCCAGGCCCAAAGACGGTTACCCGTACCGCGCCTCCTATGTCGCCGATAACGATCTCGCGCTGGGCAGAATTGTTGCTTTCCTTTCGAAGACGCCGATCTGGAAAGACTCGGCGCTGTTTGTGACGGAGGATGATGCGCAGGGCGGGGTTGATCATGTAGATGCGCATCGCAGCATCTTGCTGGTTGCGAGTCCGTGGGTGAAGCCGGATACGGTGGCGCACGGACACAGCAGCATGGGGTCGATCATCAAGACGATTGATGAGCTGCTCGGACTCGGGCCGCTGAACCTGGAAGATGCGCTCGCGGGCGATCTGGCCGAGATGTTCGACGCCCAGCCACCCTTAGACCATCCCCACTTGGAGTTGTTCAAAGCATTGCCGGCCGACGCCCGGGTCTTTCTCCCGGCGAAGGCAAGAGTGGCTCGCCCCAAAACGAAGAAAGAAGCCGCGGAGCTGCGTGACATGGACGATGCCCAGGAGATCGAAAGAGAGATGGAAAAGTCCGCACCGTCACTTCGCAGACCCGAATGAGGTCGGAAGTTACGCTGGGAACGTTTACAACTGGCGGAGAGCTTCCCAGTTGTGATGCTCGATCGTAAATTTCAAATAGGGCTTCAAGTTGTTTTAGCCATCCCGAAAGATGGGGCTTGCTAAATGACTGCAAAACGCCTGAATATGTGTCGGGCGCCATCCAAAGGTGCGATGGCCGAATTTGCTCTTCGGGAAACGTGTCGCGGGTCGGATTCCTAGGAAACTGAGCCTTAGAAGCGAGCATCGTTAGAAGTTGATTGTCGGAAAGGAACGTGGCACCAACATGGCTTCACTTGCAGGAGCCGACGTAAATCGCGAAGACCGAGACGAATTCCCCGCCAAACGTGTGCAAGACGCTGAGATACTGCTGCAGAAAGCGGCTGCCGCTTTCAAAGGTCGAGAACGCGGAACTGAAACTATGCCTGAACTTCCCTCCGACGGCTCGGCATCGAGTATCGAGGCGAAGTATCGTGCGCTGCTCGAGCAGATTCCCGCGGTCGTCTTCATGGCCTACATGGACCGCGGTACGAGTGAGGCCTACATTAGCCCGGAGATCGAAGCGGCGCTGGGCTATCCTCGGCAGGAGTGGCTCTCAGACCCGGCTCATTGGTACCAGCGCATTCACCCCGACGACAAGCAGCGATGGACACTGGAAACCGCCGAGATGTTCGTCTCCGGCAGGCCTCTCCGTTCGTCCTACCGGGTGACGGCGCAGAACGGGCGATTGGTTTGGCTTCGGTGTGATGCACGCATGGTGCGCCGACCGGATGGCCAGCCATGGTTCATCCATGGCGTTGCCTTTGACATATCGGATCTGATGGAAACGGAACGGGCGCTGCATCAGGAGAGAAATTTCGTCTCCGGAATTCTTGATACGGTGGGCGCAGTGGTAACGGTTCTCGACGAGAACGGGCACATTCTGCGCGTCAATCGCGCCTTTGAAGTCACGACCGGCTATCGGTCCGAAGAAGTGCGCGGCAAAGTGATAACGGATTTCCTTGCGCTTCCCGAAGAAGTCGCGCGCGCGATATCCGTGATGGAGCAATTGCGCGGTGGCGCACCCGCGATCGAATGCAAGAGCCACTGGGTGACGAAGGACGGCGGAACGCGGCTGATCGCATGGTCGAGCATGTCGTTGCCTGCGGCGGATCAGCAACCTCTCTGTTTTATCGCAACAGGAATCGATATCACTGAGCGCGAACACCTTGAGCGAGCGTTGCTGGACGTCAGCGCGCGAGAGCAGAGGCGTATCGGACAGGATCTGCATGACGGCCTCGGTCAGCATCTGACTGGCGTCGCTTTCATGGCAAAGGTGCTGGAGAAGAAGCTGGCGGAAACCGATCCCGTCGCGGCCGGAGATGCAGGCAAACTGGTCCGCTTGGTGAATGAGTCCGTTCACAAGACGCGCGAATTGGCGCGCGGGTTGCTCCCGGTCATGTCTGACACGCAAGGGTTGATGTCGGCTCTGCAGATGTGGGCGGATGAGGTAGAAGACATCTACGGTATCTCGTGCAAGTTCGAGTGCGATCATCCTGTGCTGATCCGTGACATCGCGGTTTCGACCCACCTGCATCACATCGCGCAGGAGTCGGTGAACAACGCGATCAAGCATGGAGGGGCAAAGCGCATCGCAATTCGACTCTCAACCGAGGATGGGCTGGGAAAGCTGCAGATTGTGGATGATGGTGCAGGTATTCCGGAAGATCGGCAGAACTCACTGGGAATGGGACTGCACATCATGACGTATCGCTCCGCCATGATTGGCGGACGGATAGAGATATCGCGCAACGTAGACCGCGGCACGACGGTTTCGTGCTTGTTTCCGATCAAGTAGTAGCAGTAGAGGTGCGGTTCTTGAGGGAATGCAAATGATGAACGCTTCCGTTTCTGAGCAAGTTGCTCCTCTTGTGAAAAGGTCGGTACTGGTTATTGATGATCATCCGCTGATGCGCCAGGGCCTGGCGATGCTGATCAATCAGCAGGGCGACATGCGGGTATGCGGAGAAGCCGAAGAAATGCGCGTTGCCTTGCAGTGCATCGTGCAGATGCAGCCAGATATCGTCGTTCTGGATATTTCGCTGAAGGGGCCTGACGGGCTCGAACTGTTGAAGACCATTCGCGCCACGGATCCCAATCTCCCCGTTCTGGTCCTCTCCATGCATGATGAAGCGATCTATGCGGAACGCGCACTGCGCGCTCGCGCCAATGGCTACATCATGAAGCAGGAGGCGACCGAGAAAGTTCTGGTTGCGATCCGCAGCATCTTGAATGGCGAAGTCTATTTGAGCGATGCGATGTCCAGGAAACTGCTTCAGCAGTTCATTGACGGAGCTCCTTCAGTGCTGGAGTCGCGCGAGGCGGTGCTTTCCGATCGCGAGCTCGAGGTCTTCCGCCTCATTGGCGAAGGCCGGTCGACGCGGGAGATTGCCGAGGCGCTTCGTCTGAGCGTGAAAACGGTGGAGACCTATCAGGCTCACATTAAGGAAAAGTTCGGGTTGAAGAGCGGCCGTGAGCTCATTCAGCATGCCATCCAGTCGAAGATGAACGGCAAGACAAAATGATGGAGGCACGTACCTGTTTTCGGCAGCCACCGGCTTTTTGGCCGAACTCCGGATCAGGCTCCCTGCAGAACGTGGAGCGACGGCTTTCTTCGAGCCGAGCCGTTACCGCGCTCGTAACCTTTAGGGATGTAGGCGCAGCATGGTTCTTCGGCTAGAGGATTGCCGGTGAGGGCGTATGCGCGTGACCGGGAGCCGCCGCAGATCTGCTTGAATTCGCAGGCCCCGCATTTGCCTTCCAGCTTTGAAGTGTCCCGCAGATCTCGAAAGATCGGCGACTCGCGGTAGATGCTCTCGAGACTTTGCTCGCGAATACTTCCGGCCGACATGGGAAGAAAGCCGCTCGGGAACACTTCGCCTTTATGCGAGATGAAGACGAATCCTTTGCCGTCGTTCAGACCACGGGGAGCGCGGCCGATTTCGTCGGTGGATACTCGCGTTTCAACTCTGATGGT
>Ga0105240_10004494_pt1 | contig 21208 bp, 20 predicted proteins | sample KBSC54metaG_FD_80426 | JGI IMG/M metagenome (GOLD analysis project Ga0105240, IMG submission 80426) | Corn rhizosphere microbial communities from Kellogg Biological Station, Michigan, USA - KBS C5-4 metaG | ecosystem: Host-associated > Plants > Roots > Rhizosphere > Soil | place: Michigan, USA... | reverse complement strand
ACCTTCTTTTTCGACAACGTGTCGCCGCTGATGCGCATCAAGGTGCGACGGAAACTGTCACCGGCGATGAGCAGGAAATACACGAGCGCAATGACGACGACGAGCTGGCCAATTCCGGCTAGCGCGCTGGCCGTGCCCATCACCACGTAGTCCCAGACATTGAAGCGGGCGCCGGGAGGCGGTGTGCTCGCAGCGCTCGTCGCCCGCGCCCGTGCAGGAGTCTCCGAGGCGGTAGCGGCGGCACTGGCCGCATTTTCGATCTCGCTCGCCGCCTTCTTGATCTTCTCAACGGCTCCCGGCGGCCCGAGTGCACTGCGCTGGATCGCCGTGCTGAACTTGTGGGTGGCGCGGGGCACGATGTCGAGGATTTGAATCGCCTGCGACTGCAGCGATTCGACGCCGAACCCGATACCCACGAGGATCAACGCGAGCGTGAGTCCCGCTCCCAAGGGCTTGGGCAGCCGCGCTGTCCGTCTCAACCAGTCGACCACTGGAGTCAGTGCGTAGCTTGCCAGCACCGCGACGGTGATTGGAATGAATACCGCACGGGCTACAAAGAGGAATCCGATGATGCCCAGGAGTGCGAGAACCGCGAGCGAGGTGCTGCGTACATTGACCGACGTATGGAGCACCGGACCCGGAGGCGGGACCGGAGGCTCGACAGCGGACGTGCCTGCTTCTGGTATCGGCTGCCCGGTCATCGCGGGCCGTCGAATACGGATTCGTCAGGCTCGGCGGACGATTTGCGGTCGAGGAGATGATCCACTCTCACGCGCGCGCCGACGAGGCGCTCACGTAGTCTCCGCAGATCATCTTCACCCAATCGCATCGACGTCGCGCATTCGCGGCACATCACGGTTCGCAGCCGCCACGCGAGCTCGAACGCGTAGGATGTGACAGCCTCGCATTTCGGGCACTGCGCCATGAGTTCCGCGACTTCCCGATCCGTATGAACGATCAGGAAGAACAAGCTGCCCTTGGCGGACTGGGTGGTGTTGTTGGCGAGCATTCGCCCATTATCTGCCTTTGCGCTTCGCGATGCGCCACCGTCGGGAGCTACCGACTTTTCGTCGGCACATCAGGAAGGACGGCGGCCACACCTTCCGGATTGATGTTGAACGCCAGGAATGTCAACGGTACAGCGCCCGGGTTTCCCCATTGGTGCACACGACCGAATGGCTCGTAGATCAAGGATCCCGGTCCCCTGGCCTCCGACCTGCCTTCGACGGTGTTCGCGCCCGTTCCGGAGATGATGTAATAAAGCGCCGCGCCTGATCGATGATGCGGCGAGTTGGACGGCATCTGCGCCGGAAAGGTAATTCGCGCCAGGTTGAGGTCGTAACGGCCCTGCTTCAGCGCGGGAAGAGGTGCTACGGTTCGATAGAGTTCCTGCACGACGGCCGGTGGCGCTTCGAGCGGCTTATCAAGATCCGCGGTCGGGACAAGCAGGAAGTGCAAAAGGGTCGAAGGCCCACCTTGGCCCGCCGTCAGCGCTGCAGCGCTGCCGTTCGCGATAAACAAGCCCTCGCCCGCGCTTAGGGTCTTGACCTCTCCACCGGTCGAAACGTCGGTCGACCCGGAAAGTTGATAAAGGATGCCGTTGGTCGGAGAAACCTTGCTGCTTGCTCCCTGGGAGATCGTGACACGCACGACCTTGAAATGCATCGGCGTATCGCCGACCGTCGCCAACTTGGTCGAGGCTACCAACGTTCGCGTTGTCGCCGGCGCCGCCGGCGGGGTTTGTCCCGCAGCGGGGACGGCAAGCGCTGCGCAAAACAGGAGGCTTACAATTATCGTGGATCGCATAGGGCTCTCCTTGAATGAGCTCGTCCGTGTTCTTCCTGCGGTTTCGGTGAAGGTGATCGTCCAATTCAATCGGGTGCCATGCCCTTGTCTGCAAGTTCCTTGATCGCGGTCTGATTCTTGGCGAGATGGGTGAGTCTCATGCCGCGCAGGACGTGCGGCGCTTTGGTGAACTGAACATTGTCGTAACCGACGATCTCGATGCGATTGCCCCAGGGATCGCGGAAGTCGAGAAACGGTCCCGGAAGCGTTTCGACGCCTGCGTCGGCGAGTGCCTGGCGCGCGGCTTCCTTGTCGTCGACGACGAGCCCGAAGTGACGTCCGTCGTCCGCGGATTGCACGCGCCCGCTCTGCAGCGCGATGAACTGGTCTCCCAAGTCGATGAATGCCATCGACGCACTCTTGCTGCGAAGCGTGAACTCGAACAGGCGAGCGTAAAACGCCAGCGCCGCGTCTATGTCTCCGACCTCGAGTGCAACATGATTGAATCCCACCAGGCGCGGCTTTCTTGCTTCGACCATTGTGTTCTCCAGTTCGTCGTTCGATCAGTGTCGTTCACGTCGCCACCGAGATCGTGTTGCTTGCGCGACCTTCGGGTCATGATACGGATTCTCGCAGTATGAGGGTCTGTAATTCAACGACCTGCGGCGCTTGCCAACCCACATGAAGGAGACGATTCGTTTTCCACCCAATCCCGCATCAGTCGCGTATAGATGTCCACGGCCTGGCCGATGCGCATGACACTGCACCACTCATCCGTCTGATGGGCTTGCCCCGGCTCTCCCGGGCCGAGAATGATCGTTCTCGGACTACCCATCGCCGGCGTGAGCACGGAAGCATCGGTGAAAAACGTCGCCGCGCCAGGAACGTTCGTTTCGCCCGTTGCATCGGACACGATGCGCACGACGCGCTCGACCCATTCGACATCCGGCGAAGTCCATACGCCGGGAAGATCGAGAAACGGTTCGATGAGCGCCTCTTCACCCACGCGCTGCTGCAGCGTGTGGCGCAATGCGCCATGATCGACCGAGGGAACGGTACGGATGTCGATACCGATCTCGGTGCGATCGGGGACGGAGTTGATGTTGATGCCGCCGCGAACCGTATTCACGCTAAGCGTGGGACGTCCGAGCACCGGGTGTGCCGCCGCATCGAACGCGAATGATTCGAGCCGGCCGATGACGCGCGCCGCCTTGTAGATTGCGTTGTCGCCACGCTCGGGCATCGAGCCATGCGCCGTGATGCCGGCCGTGGTGGCCGTCAGCCACAGCGCGCCCTTGTGTCCTGCGCACACTGCGTTGGCCGTGGGCTCGGCGACGACGATCGCGCCAGCGCGACCAAGCCCGCCTCTTGCAACGAGCGACGACGCACCGGCGCATCCGGTTTCCTCACCCGCGGTGATGACGAGCATGATGTCGGGCGATTCCCGATCGTTCTTTACGGCGAGGGCCGCGCAGACGAACGCCGCGACGCCGCTCTTCATGTCGCTGGAACCGCGGCCATGGATGCGACCGTCGACGTATTCTGCCGCGAAGGGTTCGCGCTGCCAGGCGCGCGTACCGAGCGGCACGACGTCGACGTGGCCGGTGAATACCAGCGGAGCATCGCGCGTCTCGCCGGGCAGCGTCGCGATGAGATTGGCGCGGTCGACATCCAGGTCGTGCAGCACGACATCGAAACCGCCGCCGCGCAGGACCTCGGCGAGGAACTCCACACAGCGCCGCTCGTTTCCCGGCGGATTTATGGTATCGAAACGGATCAGTTGCCGCGTGAGCTCGACGGGGTCCGGTACTCGTGGATTCAAGGCGCCTCCTGTCAATGGGTTTGCCGGCGATATGTCCATTCGCCGCACATTGCTCCGCTCGCCGCCCGCACCTCGCCCGTCTTACAGATCGAGCACGAGCCGTCTCGACCGTGCCCGCGAAACACAGATCATGATCGAGCGATTCCGGGACCGTTCTTCGGGCGTCAGCAGCAGGTCCCGGTGATCCGCGTCTCCCGCGAGCAGGTCCGTCTCGCACGTTCCACAGACGCCCTCTTCGCAGGAACTTGGCGCATCGATGCCGCACTCGCGCACGACTTGCAGAATAGTCCTGTCTGCAGGCACGTTGGCGACGATGCCCGAGCGCGCGAGCTCGATCTCGAAGGCCTGGTCGTGGGAGTGATCCGCCGCCGGCGCCGCGAACCACTCGAAGTGCACGCGCTCCGGATCGCGGTTCGCGGTGGCTTCCTTGACGGCGGCCATGAGTCCGACCGGTCCGCAGCAGTACACGTGCACGTCGCTCGCCTGCGCGCCTAGCAGCGACGCGATGTCGAGCACGGGCGCTTCGCTGAAGTGCTGCACGACGCTTCGGGGAGCAAGCGCACGGAGCTCGTCGTGGAACGCGGCATGCGCTGCCGAGCGCGCACAGTAATGCAGCGTCCAGGGCCGACCGTCACTCGCGAGCGAATGAACCATCGCGTAGATGGGCGTGATGCCGATACCGCCGGCGATCAGGAGGCTCGGCGCAATGTCGGAAGCGAGCGGAAAGTGATTGCGCGGCAATCCGATCGCCAGCACGCTTCCGGGCTCGACGTCATCGTGCATGCTGAGCGAGCCCCCACGCCCGGCCTGCTCCTTCTTAATGGCGATGCGGTATCGATGTGCCACCGGATCCCCGCACAACGAATACTGGCGCACGACTCCCGCCGGCACGTGCACGTCGATGTGGGATCCGGGCATCCACGCCGGCAACGGGCGGCCGTCAGCGGACACGAGCTCGTACGCGCGGACGTCCGCTGCGACGTCATGAACGGCGGCTACGCGCACACGGCGCAACTCCTGGCCAACGTCGATGCTCATCGATTCGGTTGCCCTTCTCGAGGCATGTCTGCCGGGCGCAGCTTGGTCACCGAGCCGCAACCGGCCCTACGGCCGTTCGTGGCCTGCCTAGTACTGGCGCTCGAGATCGACGACGTTGGTGAGCGGCTGCCCATCGAAGAGACGTCGAATATTGCCGAAGAAGAGGTCGAGCGTGCGGGGGACGTACTCGTCGATGTCGTCGGAGAGCACGTGGGGCGTGATGATGAGGTTCGGCGTGTCCCAATACGGCCAGTCGGCGGATGGCGGTTCCGGGTAGGTGACGTCGATCATCGCACCGCCGAGCTGGCCCGAGCGCAATGCCGCGTCGAGCGCCGCGGGGTCCACGAGCCCGCCACGCGACATGTTGATGAAACGCGCACCGCGACGCATGAGCGCGAATTCGCGCGCGCCGAAAAGAAAGTGCGTCTCCGGCGTCAGCGCGGTGTTCGCCAGCACGAAATCCGCTCGCGGCAAAAGCGGGTGCAGCGCTTCCGGGCCATGCATCTCGTCGACAGCGGGGTGCGGACCGCGGCTCTTGCGTATGCCGAGCACGTTCATGCCGAACGTCTTCGCGTGCCCGGCAACGCCACCACCGATGCGGCCGACGCCGACGATCAGGAGCGTTTTGCCTGCCAGCGTATCCGTGAACAGGCGATTCCACTTGCGCCGCTTCTGGCTTTCGACGAGCTCCGGCATGCGTGCATTGAGCATGAGCAGCGCCATCAGGGCCGACTGTGCGGCCTTGGGAACATGCGCGCCGCTGTTCGTAAGCACCGAGACGCCGCGCGGAACCCAGGTGAGCGGCAGCAGGTAATCGACGCCGGCACCAAGAATTTGCAGCAGCTTGAGGCGCGGCGCGTCCGTTGCAAGGCTGTTTTTGGGAAACCGGTAGGTGATGATCGCGTCCGCGGTCGCCGCATGCTCGGACCAGTTCTCCTGATCGGATCCCCACGTGGTCCGAACGCGTGCGGCCACATCCGCGTGCCGAGCGAGCGCCTTCTCGTACTGGTCGCGACGAACGATGAACACCGGCATCAGCGACTGCGCATTTTCCACGTGCACGTGGAAGGGACGCCCGGACGTGAATGACGGTGCCGCTTGGGCCTCCACCATCATGCGCGATCCCCTTTCGATGTCACGACACCTCGCTCGCCAGTGCGGGCTCGCCTTCGCGCAAGGCCCGCGACTTGGGATCGTCCGGACCGATTACGCGATCCAGAACCCGGTTCGCGATGCGATGCACGATGCACTCTTCGAGCGAGTACCGGCCCGGCTGGTACGCTCCAGACGCCATACCCCTCTGCACGATCGGGTTGATGCCGAGGTCCTCGAGCACGATCTGCGAATACTTCTCGTAGTACCCGGGACCGACGATGTCCCCGAAGTCGGCGCGCTGCACCGTCGTCTTCGGAAACGTCCAGTTCTCGTAGAGACGCAGCTTCTGCGGACCCTGCGGCAGGTACTGGCGGAACTTCATGTACGACGACGTGAGGATGATCTGCACGCTCGGCTGCACCCACACATGGAAAAGACCGGCGGCCCTTTGCGGGTCGAGCCCGGGGATTTCAGGTAGTCCCGAGTAGGCGACGATGCTGCGCTTGCTGAACATGGCCTCCCATGGACCGTGGGCGGGCTCGAAACGCCAGTTCTGCGGCTTCGACGGATCCATGTGCTTCCGGTGGATGGTCGCCGCATGGTAGTTCTCGAACGCGTTTTCCAGCCACACCTTCCAGTTGCAGTCGACGACGTACTCGTCCCGATGCGTCCAATGCATGTTCCCGAGGTCGTAGCCGTCGAGGAAGGCCGGCAGACCGCCGAGCCACGACAGCAACGGCTCAGCGCTCTCGTTGAAGGTGACGAAGATGAAGCCGCCCCAGATCTCGGCGCGGACAGGCGTGAGCGCGTGGTCGCGCGGCGAAAAACCCTCCGCGCCGGCCATCGGCGGCGGCGATCCCGGCGTGCTGACCAGTGCGCCCGACAACGAGTACGTCCAGGCGTGATAAGGACAAACGAATGCGCGGCACCGGCCGGCGCTTTCCGTGATGACCGCGCCGCGGTGACGGCACACCGCGGAATGCACGCGCACCTGGCCCTTCTCATCGCGGACGACGATGAGCGGATGTCGGAGAAGCTCGATCGAGAAGAAGTCCCCTGGATTCGGGATCTGCTCGACACGGCCGACGCACAGCCAATCCTTGCGGAAGAGAGTCTCAATCTCCCGCGCGTACCACTCCTCGGATACGTAGCACCAGCCGGGCAGCGGTGAGGCCTGGTGCAGCGGCAGCCGCGTCGCGGCGTAGTGGTGCGCGGAAAACATCCCGGTGGTCATCGATTCCTCTCGGAGCATTGGCAAATTCCCGGCCTGCGCTCGACGGTGCTCAACACACGTCCGAGGTCGAAAACAGTCACGGCTGTGGGCATAACTAGTCGACTAGTTGACATGATACCCCCGGCATAGCGAGTCGTTCAAGACGTTCGTCGATCGCTCAGGCGGCGCGACGTCGGGTAACCCGCCTGAGCGACGCCGGTTTCAAGCTTGCTGCGGCCTGCTCGTCTTCGCCTCTCCAGTGCGCGCGCGTGCGGGCGGAGAAATTGGCCGCATTGGTAATGTGCTCGCGCATCCGCGCCGCCGCTTCCTTCGGCTGTCGCGCCTCCAGCGCATCGAGGATGCGCCTCAACTCGGTGTATCCCGAGCGGATGCGCGTGGCCGACGGACGCGCCGAGGTCTTGAGCCATTGCACCTTGTCGAGCAGGTTGGCCAGCATATCCGCGATCAGTGCATTTCCCGCCGCACGATAGACCGTAAGATGGAGCAGCGAGTCGAACTCGTTGAAATCGTCGAACGCCCGCTCGTCGAGATCGGCGACCCCCTTCGGGCAGAATGCCGTAAAGGCACGACGCAGCTTGCGCAAGTCGTCCTCGTCGATCGCTTGCGCGGCAAGCGCGGTCGCATGTGTCTCCAGCAGCAGGCGCAGATCGACGAGATCCGCGATCTCCTTGTCGCCCAGCGACTTGATGTACGTACCACTTTGCGGGCTCACGGCGATCCAGCCATCGCTCTTGAGCCTGGCGAGCGCTGTTCGGATCGGCGAGCGCCCGAGTCCGAGCTCCTTCGCGAGTTGCGCCTCCGAAAGGCGTTCCCCGGGCACGTAGCGTGAATCGATGATGCGCTTCTTGATGGCCGCGTACGCATGCACGGCCATGCTCGAATCGGTCGTCCTGCGCGCGGCGGAATCGTCCGGCATTTCAGCCCGCGTGCGAACGGTAGGTCCGCCGCATGTCAGTCGCGAAGGGCACGTTGTTTCATTCAGAACGAGGCAAGGCCTGCATTGCGCAGGTCCGTGATGAGCATGTGCCCGGGCTTATGCGTGATCGAGAACGGCGGCCTTGCAGACTGGATCGCCGAGTGCGGCGTGACGCCGCAGGCCCAGAACACGGGAATCTCGTCCGGCGCGACTTCGGTCGTTCCGATGCCAAGATACGGCTTTGCGAGGTCCTCGATGCCGATGAGCGACGGCGTGCCCAGATGCACCGGCGCACCATGCACGCGCGGGAAGCGGGACGTCACTTGCACCGCGCGGATCGCATTCGCGGTTGTCATCGGACGCATCGACACGATGAGCTTGCCATGAAAACGTCCCGCACCCGCCGTGTCGATGTTCGTCACGTACATCGACACGCTTTCGCCGTGCGCGACATGCTTCAACGGAATGCCCGCATCCAGGAGTGCGGCCTCGAACGAGAATGAGCAGCCGAGAGCGAACGTGACGAGGTCGTCGCGCCACAGGTGTGAAATATCGTTCACCTGCTCGACCAGTTCGCCCTCACGGAAGACGCAATAGGCAGGCACATCGGTGCGAATATCGATGTTCTGCCCGAGCTCCGGCAACATCGGATCACCGACGTCCGAAACCGCGAGGAGCGGGCAGGGTTTCGGGTTGCGCTGGCAATAGAGCAGGAACTCGCCGGCCCAGGCCTTCGGCAGGATGCAGATATTGGCCTGCACGAAACCGTCGGCCAGGCCCGCCGTGTGATCCATGTGTTCGCGCACGCGGATGCGAAGGCGTTCGGACTGCGGCGTCGCCTCCGGCCCCCATGGCGAGCGACGTTCGGATCCGCCGAAAGGCATCAAGAACGTCTCCTTTCGATCGACACGCGCTCCTCGCCAACATGATCATGCCGCTGCGCTGCACGCTCCGGATAATCAAGTCCGTGCACGCCCATGTAGTCGACTGCGCTTGCCGGCGACCACGCCCGGAGCAGATCGGGCGCGATCTCGTAGATATCGATCGCAAGCGGACGACAGGTGGTCGCAGGGTCGCCCGCGTTCGGACCCCACATCGGAACGGACAGGTCGCCATGCGGACACGCGGAGATCGCGCACAGCAGGTCGATCTCGGCGAGAAACTCGAAGTAGTCGCCCTTCTTCGCCGGCGACGCCTTCACGAAGTACCGGCCGTCGCGCGTCAAACCCGTGACCTGGAACATGTTGAGGTTGTCGTGGATATCGTATTCGGTGAGGCCATACGGGATCACCGCCCGTGTAAGGTTCGAGTGACAGCAAAGATCGAACGAATCGCCGTTGAGCAGCTTGTGCACATAGGGGTCGCAGCGCGTTCCAAGGAGATCGTGGCAGCCTCCCCCATCGGCGTCGATCCCGTAATGCACCGACTCGTCGAGGACGGTCGCGAGCGGACGCAGGAACGGCAAGCACGACCAGAACCGGTCGAACGCCGTCATGTGCGCCGAATGAAGCTGCTTGGTGCGGCCCGACCAGAAGCGCTCGCGCGGGTTGTGCAGGTTCCATAGGTCGAAGTCCGCGACCTGCGGCCCCTCGGGAAGAGAAATCCTGCAGATTTCGCCCGCATACACGGTCCAGGCGCGGCCGCTGCGCGCGGGCACATGGATATGCTCGCGCACCTTGCGTGACTCCGTACGCTCGGCCAGCGGCGCGTAGATCGTGCGATCGACATACAACGGCATGCCGGGCTTCGCTTCGTACAACGGCCTGGGGTCGGTCATGTTGCAGCTCCTCCGTCGCTAGCACGCCCTTCGAGCAATCCGAACAACGGTGCGAGATCGTCCTCACGCTCGATGCGCAGGACAAGCTCCCTGACCCGGCGAATTCGCTCGCGATCGAGCGCCAAGCCCGCGAGGTGGTCGAATTTCGCGAACAGCTCGTGCTCCGACATCGGCGTACGTGGATCGCCCCTGGGCATGTCGACCTGATTGCGCAGTACCTCGCCATTGCGCAGCCGGATCTCGACGCGCGTGGGCGTCACCTCCGGGTAGCGGGCGTCGATCGCCGGGTCAGCGCTCACGCAAACGCGGCGTGCGAGGTCGATGATCAAGGGGTCGTGGATGCGACGATCGGCGAACTGGTCGGTACCGAGGCAGCGGTCGACAATCGCGGCCGCCGCGACGTACGGGATGCTGAATTGTGCGGCGATCATCGAACTTTCCGCGTCCGTGTAGCGATTGAGCAACGAGGCCGAAAGCGTGTACGTGTAGACGTCCACGCGCTCGATCTCGTGCGGATCCACCGCTCGTGCGCTGACAATATTGAGTGTCGCCTCGGCGGTCCCATGCACATGACGGCAGGCAGGGAACGCCTTGAAATAGACGTCACGCACCGTGTAGTGCTGTCCGAGGCGATCGACGATCCGCTCGAGGCGGACCTGGCCGGTCGTGATCTCGAGGAAGCCGCGCCCGCGCCGCGGCGTTCCCTCCACGGGACATCCCGAGAACCCGTGCTCCGCCATCAGCGCGGCTTCGATCCCGAGCTTCGCCGCGTATCCCGAGTGCAGCGGCTTCGCGGAATAACCGCACCACAGATTCTCCGCCGTTGAAATCGGCAGAATGAAGCCCGCGACACCGAGCGCGTGTTCCATCCGTTGCGCGTCGAATGCCATGAGCCTGCCTGCGGCCGCAGTGCTGCCACAAGTGCCCGCCGTACCGGTCGGCAGGTAACCTGCCGCGAGATGATGCGGATGAACCGCCCACGCAAGCCGATTCGTGACCTCGTAGCCCGCGACCACTGCCGCGAGCAGCGCCTTCCCGCTCGTCCCCTTCCATTGCGCGACGGCAAGTGCGGCCGGGATTACCACGCAGGGATGATTGTTGCCGAAGCGCCAGCCGTCCTGCAGCTCGAATACCTCGGCCAGTGTGCCATTCACCAGAGCGGCTGCCGGCGGCGAGATCCGGCGTCCGGTTCCAAGCACCGATGCGACCGCTTCAGTTTCAAACTGCGCACCGGCGCGCAGAACGTTTATCCCTAACGTCGTCGTGGCGCCAGCGAGGATCGTGCCGATACTGTCCAGGATGCAGAGCTTCGTCTTTTCGATGACGTCCGCTGGAACCTGGCCGTAATCGAGGGCCGCGCAGAATTCGGCGAGCCGTTTCGTATACGCTCGCGGCGGCTCCGCCTCGGTGTCGCACGTCATCGTCGGGGCCGCGAGGGCCGTCTCACCCATCACCATCGCGCCTGCTCCGTACCGGAGATAGCATCCTGCTGCGCGCCCGCGTTCGCGTCGCCGACCACCCAGGTCGAATCCGAATCCCAACCCACGCATACCACGTCGCCAACCTCGCCGGCGTCCGCGTCTCCGCTGTTCTGTACCTTCGCGATCAGCGTCTGACCGCCGGGCAGCGTGATCAGGACGCGTGAGACGTCACCGACGTAGATCACACGCTCGATCGCTCCTTCCAATCGATTCGCGCACGACTCCGCACGCGCTCCTATACGAACGCATTCGGGTCGGAGGATCAGGAATGCCCGTTCGCCACGTTTCCAGTTGCGAGTCGACGGCGCGCGCACCTGCACGCCGGTCGCGATCGCAAGCGTGGGCATGCTGCCCTCGCCGGTGATGCGACCTTCGAGGATGTTGGTCTCGCCCACGAAGTCGGCAACGAAGCGATTGCCCGGGCGCCGGTACAGCTCGTCGGGACGCCCGATCTGCTGGATGACGCCATCGGCCATTACGACGACGCGATCCGACATGACCAGCGCTTCCTCCTGGTCATGGGTCACATGGATCACCGTAACGCCCAGGCGATCCTGGATCTTCAACAGTTCGATCTGCATGTGCTCGCGCAGCTTCTTGTCGAGCGCACCGAGCGGCTCGTCCATCAGCAGCAACGGTGGCCGGAACACGATTGCCCGGGCGAGGGCCACGCGCTGCTGCTGTCCGCCGCTGAGTTGCGCCGGGTAGCGATCGCCGAAGGCGCCGAGCTGGACGATTTCGAGCGCCTCCATCGTGCGCGCACGCACCTCGGCTGCGGGAAGCTTGCGCACTTCGAGCGGAAACGCGACATTCCTGAAGACAGTCAGATGCGGGAACAGTGCGTAACTCTGGAACACCATCCCGATGTTGCGCCGGTTCGGCGGCGCATCGGTGACGTCGCGTCCATCGACGTGGATCCTGCCGCTCGATGGGTCCACGAATCCGGCGATCATCATCAACGTCGTCGTCTTGCCCGAGCCGCTCGGTCCGAGCAGCGTGACGAATTCGCCCTGGCGTACCTCCAGTGACACCCCTTTGACGGCGTCGAAGCTGCCGTACTGCTTGCAAACCGAGTCGAGCCGCAGGCTCGCGATCCTCGCGCCAGCTTCAGCCGGCGCGGCGGTGGACCGATCGGCCCGTGCCGCCCGTGCAAAGTTCGCGCCCAATGCGCGCTGCGGCTCGACGACGTTCATTTACCGAGCGCCCACTGGTCCCAGCGCTTCTGCACGGTGTCGCGGTTGGCCGCCCACCATTCGTCGTTGTAGATGAACTGCTTCTTGAGATTCGCCGGCGAACTCGGCAACACGCTTGCACGATCCTTCGACAGGATTTCGAACGCGCGTGAATTCGCAGGCCCCATCAACGTCTCCGTCGAGAAGCCCGCCTGCGCAACCGGGGCCGTGGCGAACGCGATCAGCTTCATTGCGTTGTCGTAGTTCTTCGCGTTCTTCAGGATGCACCAGTAATTGTTCTGGATCTCGCCCTGGTTCCATTCATAGGCCACCGGTGCGCCGGAGCCGATGAGATCGCCGATCCGGTTGATGTATGCGCTGCCTACGCTGATCTGGCCGTCGGTCAGCATCTGCGGCGACATTGCGCCCGTCGTCCAGAATTTCGCGACGCTCGGACGGATGCGATCGAGACTGTGGAAGGCCCGATCGATGTCCAGCGGGTAGAGCTTGTCGATCGCGACGCCGTCCGCGAGCAATGCGAACTCCAGATCGGGCGTGAGGCTTCCCGAAAACGCGCCCAGGCTGCGTTGTCCCGGAAACTTCTTCGTGTCCCAGACCTCGGCCCACGTCGTCGGATGGTTGGCGACGGGGATCGCCTTGGTGTTGTACGAGATGCCGCGGCTGAACAGGATGTTGGGAACGCCGTATGGGTGCGCCATGCCCTGCGGAAGTCCGTCGAGGTCGCGCTTGTCGATCCGGTCGTAGTCGATCTTCTCGACGTAGCCCTGCTTGTTGAGCGACAGCATTGCGGCCTTCGACATCACGATGGCGTCCCACTCCACGTTCCCGGTGCGTTCCTGCGCGACCACCTGCGAAGGACCGGTGTACGCGACGAGGCGTACCTTGATGCCGCTCTCCTTCTCGAACGGCTGGAACACGCCCTTGTTCTGTGCGTCCTCGAAGCTGCCGCCCAGCGAAGCAACGCGCACTTCGCCGGTACCCTTGACCGATGTCTGCCCGCGCACGATAGCGGGCGCGGCAAGCGCGCCCACGCCCGCGGCGATGGTCTTCAATGCATCGCGACGCGAAACTCCAGTACTCATGGTCTTCTCCTGGTGATCGAGCATTAGCGCAGCGCGTGCCCGATGGTGAACTCGGATCGCCGGCGCACGAATTCGAGCGCCACGAAAAGCACGATCGTCAACGTGATGACGATCGTCGAAGCAGCAGCGATGACCGGCGTGATCTCGAGCCATACGCCTTCCCAGATCTTCTTCGGCAGCGTCACCGCATTGGTGCCTGAAAGAAAGATGGCGACGACGACTTCGTCGAACGACGCAAGGAAGGCTAGCAGCGCGGCGGTCGCGATGCCCGGCGCAATCAAAGGCAAGGTCACGCGGCGAAGGGCGGTCCATGGCGACGCGCCAAGGCTCATCGCGGCGCGCTCGAGCGCCACGTTGAACCCGCGCAGCGATGCCGTGACGACGACGACGACCAGCGGCAGCGCGAGCACGGTATGGGCGAGGACCAGCCCGGAGAAGCTGTCGATCAGATGCAGCGGGGCGAACAGGAAATAGAGCGCAATCGCGGTGATGATCGACGGTACGATCAACGGAGAGAGCAGCGCGCCGTACACGGCCTTCTTGAACGGAAAATCCGAGCGGACGAGACCGAACGCGGCACCAGTGCCAAGCGTCGTTGCGAGCGCACTTACGACACACGCGACCTCTGCACTCAGAATCGTGGCGTTTACCCACCCGCGCCCGCCGAAATAAGCTCCGTACCACCGCAGCGACAGATTCTGCGGCGGGAATTGCAGGTAGTTCGCGGCGCTGAATGAAATCGGGATCACGACGAACATCGGGAACACGAGGAAGAACAGCACGAGGCACGCAACGACCCAGACCAGCCGCGGTGCGCGGTGCGGCATGCTCGTGTGATCCCCCCACGCTTGCGGACGGTGAAACGACCTTCGTGCTCCGCAGTCAGGTGTTCCCCCTCGGGGCGGCCCGTCGGGCCCACGCGCTGTGCTGCCCCCCGTGGGGGCGGAATTCGCACCTCGGGGCGCCCCTGCGGGTCTCATGCCGATCCGAGCAGGCGCACGCCGCCCGACGCCATGGTGCGCCCGGCCGCCTTGACTGCGAGCATCGCGAGAGCCAGGGTCGCCATCGTCGCGATCAGCAGCACCATGCCGATGGCCGCGGCGAAGCCCCAGTTCAATGCGACGCCGACCTGGTTCTCGATGAGCATCGAGACGGTCATGTTCTCCAGCGCACCGAGCAGCGCCGGCGTGACGAAGAATCCCAACGCGATGATGAACACGAGACAGGTGCCGGCGGCCACGCCGGGCAGGCTCAGCGGGGCGAACACGCGCACGAACGCCTGCCAACGAGTCGCGCCGAGGCCCTCGGCCGCATGAACCAGCCGCATGTCGATACTCTGCATCGCGTTGCAGATTGGCAGGATCATGAGCGGGAGCAGCACATGGACCATGCCGATGTACACCCCGAGCGAATTGTTCATCAGCTTGTAGGGACCGAGGCCGAGCAGAGACAGGAACCCGTTCACCATCCCGTTCGTGCCGAGCAGCACCATCCAGGCATAGGTCCTGACCATGAGACTCGTGAGGTATGGCAGCATCACCGGGATGAGGAACAGCCGCCGCGTGCGCGGCGGCGTCGACGTGATCGCGTACGCGACCGGGTAGCCCAGCACGAGACAAATTCCCGACACGTTGAACGCCAGGATGACCGTGTTCAGCATCACGCGCATATACGTCCCCGTCCCCAGGAATTCCGCATAGTGCGCAAGTGTGAAAGCGGGATCGAACAGGCTGAGCTGGAGCATGCGCGCGAGCGGCACCAGGAAGAGGAGCACGACGGCGCCGAGCGCGGGCACCAGAAGCCAGCGCGAATTCTGAATCCCCTGGCGGCGCGCCTGCGCGGAGAGCGACGCGCGCTCGGCCCGTACCATCGCACGTCCGATCGCGGCCGGTGCCGTCAGCTGCGTCATACGCCCGAATCCATAGAGTTCCGTCGTAGCCAGTCAGCCGCGCGAGAAAGGGATGAACCTGCGATCGGTCGACGGTTGCGAATCGAGCGCGGCACGACGTTCCCGACTTCGCGGATGTTAAATGTCCGGCAGGGTCGATCCCGCGATGCCGCGTCGCGGGATGGAAGCGATCATGCGCCTCTGGCCGTTGACTGGAATTGCACGGGGCATCGCAAGCTGTGAATCGATAGTAGTGACTGCTGCCATGCTAGTCAACTAGTATGCCGGTATGGCCATCCGAGTGCCCCTCGCCATGAATCCGAAGCGTATCGCATACCTCGAAAGCCTCGAACCGTCCGCCCGCCGATTTCCGAATGCATTGCGCATCGGCGATACGATCTACCTCAGCAGCGAATCGATCGGTCCGTCTGTCCGCAGCGGCTCGCCCGACATCCGAGACCAGACACACGAGGCGTTCTCGGCGTTCGTCGAGCTGCTCGAGCGCGTCGGTGCCCGCATGGCGGACCTGGTCAAGCTGCATACGTTCTTCGTATTCGACGGCGAAGCGGGCGCGACCGCCTACTGGGAGCGGATGACGCACGTGCGCCTGCAATTCTTTGCGAACCCGGGGCCGGCAGGCACAGCGCTGCGCGTGAAGGGCGCACCGGCTCGCGGTCGACTGATCGCGATCGATGGCATCGCGTCACTCTCCCCCGAGCGGCAACGCATCATGCCCGCGTACGCGTGGGACTGGAGCATACCGACACCATTGTCGCAAGGGTGGCGCATCGGGCCGGTGGTCTACGCCGGCGGACAGATCTCGGCAGATCGTCGGGGCAGAACGGTCGCGCCTGACGACCTGACGCAGCAAACCGTCAACACGATGGAATTTCTGCGGCACGTCCTCATGGACGGGGGAGCCGGTTTCGACGACGTCGTGAGCCTGAAGATCGCGTATCAGCATCGCGGCAACGATCTCGCGGCACGCGCCGTGCTCGAAGAGATCCTGCGTGTGGTGCGTCCATCGATTCCCGCAGACCAATGCACACTCACCTGCCTGGGTGTCGACCTCTTGTACGAGGGGCTCAAGCTCGAGATCGATGCGACGGCCGTGCTCGGCGGCGGTGCGAAACGCGTGCACGCCCGTTCCGATGAAGCCTCGTGCCCGGTGGCGGGATATGCGACCGCATGTCGCGTCGGCGATCTGATCTACGTTGGAGCGATCGGCGCACCCGAAGAAGGTTCACTGGATGGCCAGCTGCAACGATCGTTGGAGCGCATGGAGTCCTCGCTGCACGAAGTCGGGAGCAGCATGGACGATGTCGCGAAACTGAACGTGCTGTTCGTCTCCGCCGACGCAGACGAGGACGCCGATTATCGGACGCTGCAAGCCCTGCTCGCTCAGCAGCTTTCGACACCGGGGCCCGTCGTCACGATCGTGCGCGTCGCCGGGCTGCCGCGAAACAGACAGCGCGTCCAGGTCGACGCCGTCGCGGTGACGCCTTCTCGTTGGAACGAGCAACCACGACGAATTCCGGACGCCCTGTCTGCAGATTTCAGCGGCCAGTGACGAGCGTACCGGCTGCATTGCAACCATCACAACACCCGGTCCCTCGCGCTGCCGGCGGCATACCAGGGGCAGAAGACGCGCTCGGCCGCGCATACGACATAGAACAGCACGATGCCCATGAGCGCGAGCAGGACCATCGCGCCGAATACGAGCGCCGTGTTCATCGTGCTTGAATAGGTGAGGATCAGATAGCCTAGGCCACGATTGGCCCCGACGAACTCGCCGACCACGGCGCCAATGAGTGAAAGCGCCATCGACACCTTCATGCCGCTGAACACATAAGGCATCGCGAAAGGCAGCCGGACCTTCCAGAACACCTTTAGCGTCGGTGCTTCGAGCGAGCGGCTCAACTGCAGGAGCTCTTCGGGCACGGCCTCCAGTCCGGCGGTCGTGTTGATGATGATCGGAAAGAATGCAGTGACCGCCGAGATGAGGACCTTCGAGCCCGGCCCGTATCCGACCCACAGAAGAATGATCGGAGCCAACGCGACCTTCGGCAGCGATTGCAGCATTACGAGTACCGGATACGTGATCTTGCGTACGAATGAAGACAGCACGATCAGAACGGACAGGGGAATACCGACGACCACGGCCGCGAAAAACCCCGCCACCACTTCGACCAGCGTGACCAGGATGTGACTCGGGAGCGATTCGCGCGCGGCCCACATCTCGCTGACGATCAGCGTGGGCGCGGGCAGCAGCCACCGCGGAATCCCCCCGTACCGGCAGCTCAGCTCCCAAATGACCAGGAGCGCGGCAAAAACCGCGATCGGAGCACCTTCCGATGCCTGCCGCCCGATCCGGGACGACAGCGTCGGCGACGGGGCCTCAATGAGTCCCGCAGCCAATGAGATTTCGGATTTCCTGGGCATATAGAGCGTACTCGGGCGTGGAGACCATGCTCAAGTCGCGCGGGCGCGGCAGATCGATCGGAATGCAGGCCGCGATTCGCCCCGGCCTCGCGGTCATCACGAAGACCCGATCGGCCAGCAGGATGGCTTCGGGAATGCTATGGGTGACGAACAGAACGGTCTTGCGGCGCTCGTTCCAGATGCGAAGAAGCTCCATGCCCAGCTCCTCGCGCGTCATTGCGTCGAGCGCGGCGAAGGGCTCGTCCATCAGCAGAACGCTGGGATCGTAGACCAGCGCACGGCAGATCGCGACGCGCTGCTGCATGCCTCCGGAGAGCTCGCCCGGCATTGCGCTCTCGAAGCCGGCAAGTCCCACGAGTTCCAGGAGGTCGCGCGCCACGGGTTCGCTATCGCGGATCGAGCGCCCCATCATGTCGATGGGGAACAGCACGTTGTCGAGCACCGTTCGCCAAGGCAGAAGGATAGGCTGCTGGAAAACCATGCCGATGCGCGATGTCGGACGCTTGAGCGGCTGCCCTTCGAAGCGAACCTCTCCCTGCGTGCCATCGAGGACCCGCGACGCGATCTTCAGGAGCGTACTCTTGCCGCACCCGCTGGGTCCGACGATTGCGACGAACTCGTCGCGATAGACGATCGCCGAGCAATCCTGAAGGGCCACCAGCTGGCGCCGCGCCTGGGTCGTGTACCGCATCGTCACGCGGTCGAACTCGAGCATCGGCGTCATGGGTCGTCAGTGCTTCGCCGGCAGGAACTCCAGCGTGTAGATGTCCTTGACGGGAATCCTCTTCTTCAATCCCAGCGCATCCACCGTGATGTCGCGAACGCGGCTCATGTGCTGCTCGTCGATATAGCCGAGCCCGTGGTCGGCTACCTCCTTCGTCATCGCCAGTTCCTTCGTGTCGAGAAGCTCCTCTTTTCCGACCTCCGGATCGATCTCCGGATTCGTCTTGCGCAGGATCGCGATGGCCTCTTCAGGATGGTCGAACGCATAGGCGTTGCCTTTCAGTGTCGCCGTCATGAAGCGGCGAATCACATCCGGCTTGGTCTCGATCGTCTTCTGGTTCACGATGATTCCGTCGCCGTACAGGTCCATCCCCCAGTCGGCGAAGCGAAACGCCTTGATCGTCAACCCGCTGCCTTGCGCCCCCTGCCGGTAGCGACCGAGGTATGAGCTCTGATCGAGCACCGCATCGGCCTTCTTCGAAAGAAGCAGCGGCAGGAACGACGATGCATTCACCACGACCTCCTCGATCTTCGACCGGTCGATGCCGTTGGCCTTGAGGAATCCGGGAAACATGATCACCGACGCGCCTGCGGCGGAACGCCCGAGCTTTTTCCCGATCAGATCCTTCGGTGTCCTGATTCCAGCCTCTTCGACGTAAAGGATCGCCACCGAGGACTTGCCGAACATGAGCCCGACCATTTTCACCGGCACGCCGTCATTCGTCTGCGAGCTGATGAGCGACGCGGTGTCGGAAAGCCCGAAGTCCGATTCGCCCGCGGCAATGCGCTTGATGGTGTCGCCGGAGCCGTTTCCACGGGAAATCGCGACATGCAGCCCCTGCTCGGCATAGAAGCCCTTTTCGATGGCGGTGAAGTAGCCCGCGTTCTTGCCGCTGATGAGCCAGTTGGTCGCGAACGTCACGTCATCCATCGCGAGTGCGCCCATTGCGCCGAACGAAGCCGCGATCGCGATCGCAAACGAAGCGAGGCGCCGGCGCTTCACCCACATCGACCTCCCTGCAGTCACGCCCGATGCGTTCCTTTCACGCTGCATTGCGGCTCTCCTCAGGTAGTTGAATGAAACGACGTCACCGGATCCTCGAACCGGCGAACACGTATTCGCAGGTTTTTCCAAGTGCAGGCGTTGCAATTGCCCGCCGTCAGCGACGTCTCACGCCACGATGTTCTCGGGCAGCACGTCGAGGTCCTGAACCGAGAAGCCATCGTATCGCCGCGACGTTTTCACGACGCCAAGCACGTGGTCCAGCACCCAGTTGTCGATCGCGTGCACGAGCGGCTCGTGCTCGGACAGACGGCCGGGCCGGCTCAACGGCGACGAAATGCCCTGCTGCTGCACGGCGCTGATATCGATGTCTTCGCGCGTGGTCATGTCCCAGCGCTTGTAGTAGCTCGCAGCGACCTCGTCGAAGTCGTCACGCTGTGTCGTCTCTTTCGAGAAACACGATCCGACGATGAGTTGCATGCGCGTGGCGCCGAGCGGATGGATCTCGAGGAACCACATGCAGTCGATCGTGCAGCCAAGCATCGTCGAAGGCAAGATCAGCGGGTAGTACGTGCCCATCGCGGCCTTGCCGCGGAGCTGCGGGAGCGCGGGAAAGCTCTTGTCGCCGACGAGAACGGCGCGCGATCCCTCGTGCTGCTTGTGCATGACCACCCAGTTGCCTTCGGTCGCATCGAACGTCCGGTCGCGCCTGACGCTGCCACGTTGGCGGTTGATCGAATTCCGATGCACGTGCGGAACGTGGAATGCTTCCATCGCGTTCTCCACGTAAATCTTCCAGTTGCACGCCACCTCGTACTCGGCACGCCGCGTGCACACCATGTTCTCGAGGTGATAGCTTTCGAATGCGTCTCCGATGTTGCCGAGGAATGTCGCCAGGCCCTCGCAGCCCGGATCGAAGTTGACGAAGATGAAGCCTCCCCACGTGTCGGTCTTCACCGCGATCAACGGGTAATCAGCGCGGTCGAATCCCTTGACCGATTCCATGCCGGCGCAACCCAGCAAGGAGCCGTTCAACCTGTAGATCCAGCCGTGGTACGGACACTTCAGCGCGCGGGCCGAGCCCTGTCCAGTCGCGATCTTCGAGCCGCGGTGGCGGCAGGAATTCACGAATGCGCGCACCTGGCCATCGTCGCCGCGCACGATGACGAGCGGCACGCCGACAAAGTCCACCGTGAAATAATCGCCCGGATTCGGGATGTAATCCGCTCGACCGAGAAGATTCCACTCCCGCATGAAAATCGTTTCGACCTCGCGCTCGTAGAAACGCTCGGACGTGTAGCAGCCTGGATTGAGGGTCTCGGCTTCGAGAAGAGGGCGCCTTACGCGTGCGTGAACCGCGGGATCGAACAAGTCCATGCCCCTCTCCGTGATTCGTGGTCGAACAACTTTATCTTACGGTAAGACCATGGGTGCCACAAGGTTGGCCGATTCCGAAGCGAGGGCGCTGCGCGCACCGTCCGACGGCACCGTGGCGCGCAATGTCGCGACCACCGCTGCGCGCTCGAATGTGTACTATGATCTGCGACAACTGATTGCCACTCGATCGCTTCATTCGGAATTCTCGTTGATGCACGTTCATCTCGAAAATCTGACGACGAACCCGCGCATTTTCTGGCTCACGCCGGAGCTCGTTCGCAGCACTCGACGCGACAATCCCGATCTCGCGCGCAGCGTGCGGTTCACGGTCGGCAGTGATCTCGAGCGGCTT